>Ga0302177_10000263_pt1 | contig 41845 bp, 45 predicted proteins | sample I_Palsa_E1_2_FD_198780 | JGI IMG/M metagenome (GOLD analysis project Ga0302177, IMG submission 198780) | Peat permafrost microbial communities from Stordalen Mire near Abisko, Sweden - I_Palsa_E1_2 | ecosystem: Environmental > Terrestrial > Soil > Palsa > Peat permafrost | place: Sweden... | reverse complement strand
ATATCCCTTCGAACGAACTTCCCACGGTGCCGACTGCAGTTTCTCCAAATCTTCGTCCACGATCCCTGTAAACGGGTGCTGTGCGCTCACCCAGGTATTGTCCGACTCACTCCATTCGAACAGCGGAAATCCCGTCAGCCACAGAAATTTCCACCGCGACTTCTCGATCACGCCCAGGGCTTCTCCTAATTGCAATCGCAATTGGCCTGCGACCAGCGCCGCTGCCTCCGTACCTTTAATCCCGGTTCTCGCCGAAACCGCTACCACCAAATCGCCGGTCTTCGCACCGGTCAAGTTCACCAGCTTGGCCACATTTTCCGCGCCGATCAGCTTCTCCACCGTCGACGTCATACCTTCGGCCGCCACCTTCACGAAATACGCCCCGCGCGCTCCCACCGCCTTAGCCTTTTCGGTTAGCTCGTCCAGTTGTTTGCGCGAGTAACTCGCCGCTCCCGGCGCGGCAAACGCAAAGACATTCCCTTCGATCTGCAACCTCTCCCGGGCCGCCGGCGCGAAGCACTCGGTGACCTCGTGCAGTTCCATGCCAAAGCGCAAGTCCGGCTTGTCGCTACCGTATTTCCGTACCGCGTCCTTATACAGCATGTGCGGGAATGGCGCTTCCGCCTTCACACCTGCGACCGCGCACGCCCGCACCATCACTGCCTCAATCACCCCAAAAATATCCTCCTGTCGCGGAAATGACATTTCGACGTCCAGCTGAGTGAACTCCGGCTGGCGGTCTGCCCGCATATCCTCATCTCGAAAACATTTTACGATCTGAAAATATCGGTCCATCCCGCCGATCATCAAGATCTGCTTAAAGATTTGCGGCGATTGCGGAAGCGCATAAAACTGCCCGTTATGCACGCGGCTCGGCACCAGATAATCCCGCGCACCCTCTGGAGTCGAGCGTGTCAGCATGGGTGTCTCTACCTCGATAAAGCCGAGATGGTCCATGGTTTTGCGAATTTCCAGCAGAATCGCATGTCGCAGCGCCAGGTTGCGATACTGCTTGGGCCGGCGCAAGTCCAGGTATCGAAAGCGGAGCCGGGTCTCCTCGGTAGCATTGATCTCGTCCTCAATCGGAAACGGCGGAGTCTTTGCGTTGTTCAAAATGTGCAACTTCGTGGCAATCAGATCGACTTCGCCGGTGGCCAGCTCGGGATTCGGCTTCTGCCGTTTTACGACCCGCCCTTCCACCGCCACCACGTACTCGCTGCGAACCTGTTCCGCTTTCGAATGCGCCTCCGGCTGGGTCTCCTTGTTGAAAACCGCCTGCACAATGCCGGTCCGGTCGCGAACATCGAGAAAGAGCAGATTGCCAAGGTTGCGGCGCTTGGCCACCCAGCCCAGCACCACCGCGTCGCTACCGACATCCGTGGAGCGCAGCGCCCCGCAATAATGTGTGCGTTTCAAATTCCCCAGAAAGTCCAGCAAGTCTTCGTCTCCTCAACCACCACGATCTCTCTAAATCTAAATCCCGGACCGTCACCTGCGGTCCGCAAATACTAAAAACTTCCGTGCCGCGGCTGGTGCTCCTTCTTCAAATGTTCAATCAACGAAGGTTCCGGCACTCTAATCTGCGATCCGTCGGACAACGCCTTCAGCGTCCACAAACCTTCGGCAACCTCATCTTCACCCAAAATCAGGGCGTACTTGGCACCGAGCCGATCGGCTTGTCCTAGCGCTTTGCCGAATTTCTGGGCTACCGGAGGAAGTTCCACGACGAATCCCACATTTCGCAGATCGTGCGCCGCGCGTACCGCCGTTGCGTAGGTTTTTTCGCCCATCCAAGCCACATATACATCGCAGCCTTGTGCCGCCGCTCCCTTGCCGCTCTCTTGTAGCGACAAAATCAGCCGGTCCTCCCCGATTGCAAATCCAATTCCCTTGGTAGGCGGCCCGCCTAAAATCTCCACCAGCCCGTCATAGCGGCCGCCCCCACACACCGCGTTCTGCGAACCCAGCCCCGTCGCAATAATCTCGAAGGTAGTCCGCATGTAGTAGTCCAGCCCACGCACTAGTCGCCAATTTTCTGTGTAAAAGATCCCGCGCAGCTCCAACTCGTGCTTCACGGCCGCGTAATGCGCCGCGCACTCGGCACACAAATGATCACCAATGCGTGGCAGCTTCGCGATCAATGCCTGCTCGCTCTCGACCTTAGAGTCCAGCACTCGCAGAGGATTGGTCTCAATCCGCCGCTGGCTGTCGGCCCCCAATTGATCTTTCACCTTGAACAGTTCGCTGCGCAGCAATTCCACATATGCCGGACGGCAGTTCGGCGCGTTGTGCCCGATCGAATTGATGTGCAGTGTCACGGCAGTCAGCTCGATCTTCGCGAAGAAAGTCATCAGCATTTCGATCAATTCCGCATCAATTGCCGGCGCGTCGCTTCCGCCCAGCACCTCCGCCCCAATCTGATAAAACTGCCGGTATCTTCCCTTCTGCGGCCGCTCCCTCCGGAACATCGGCCCCATGTAATAAAGCTTCACCGGCTGCGGCAACTGCTGCATCCCATGCTCAATGTAAGCCCGACAAACGCTGGCCGTAGCCTCCGGCCGCAAGCTCACGGAACTCTCGTCGCGGTCCTCAAAGGAATACATCTCCTTGGAAACCACATCCGACTCGGCGCCAATGGATCGCGCAAAAAGCTCTGTCGGTTCGAACATCGGAGGACGGATTTCGCCAAAATCAAAAGTACCGAACACTTCGCGGGCAACTTGCTCGACGCGATTCCACACCGAAGTATCCGGCGGCAGCAAATCGCGCGTGCCTCGGATCGCCTGGAACTTCCGACGCTTCTCCGCAGCCCTTGGGGCCTCTTCACTCACTCCGCAGGCTCCTCGCGATAAATATTTTTGTATTCAACGTATCTTCCAGCGTAAGCATCGATAGCCGCCTGATCGATCGGCGTTAGAGCACGCTTGATCTTGCCAGGGTGGCCGACGACGAGGCTGCCCGGTGGGACCATAGTGCGCTCCAGAATGAGCGTCCCGGCGGCAACGATGCTGCCTTCGCCGATGGTGACCCCATTCAAAATAATCGACCCCATCCCGATCAAGCATCGCGACGCGATATGGCATCCGTGCAGCGTCACGGTATGTCCCACGGTCACGTCATCCCCCAAAATCAGCGGATATTCGTCGCGCATCACGTGCAGCACCGACCCATCCTGCACATTGGTCCGCGCTCCGATGCGGATATAATTCACGTCGCCGCGTACCACTGTGCACGGCCACACGCTGGAATCCTGGCCAATCACTACGTCGCCGATAATCACAGCTGCGGGGTCAATGTAAGCCGATGCGGCAATCTGCGGCCGATGGCCACGGTAGGAGCGGATCATGCTATCCCTTGTATTTGCCGAGACTTAAAGGTGATGGTACGATCCCGAAATGCCACCGGCTCGGTACCGTCACAGTAACATCCGCTGCAAGAACTGACAAGGAAGGCGCAGCCAGCCACCGCAGTGACTAGCCAGGTAGAGTCCAAGACACGGGAAGAATTTCAGTCGATCTGCACCGACGGGCCCACCGTCGATCCACCCAATTCGACCAGCCGCGCCGTCATAGCGCGCGCAGCCGCATATAAACTGGCCGACGCGGGTCCGCCGTCCCCCAGTGCGGCGACGGGTTTCCCGGTATCGCCACCGATTCGAATCCGCGGATCGATCTCAATTTCGCCCAGCACCGGAACGCCGTAATCCCGCGCCGTCTGGGCGCCTTCGCCATGCCCAAAAATATCGATGGCCTTGGCGCAATGCGGACAGGAAAACGTGCTCATGTTTTCCACCACGCCCAGCACTTCCACGTGCACCTGCCGGAACATCTCGATGGCCTTGCGCACATCCGCAAGCGCCACTGTGGAAGGTGTGGTTACCACCACCGCGCCGGTCACCGCCACTGTCTGGATCAGCGTGAGCTGCACATCGCCGGTCCCCGGCGGCAAATCGATCAATAAATAATCCAGCTCGCCCCAAATCACACTGCGAAGAAACTGCGTGATCACGCTGTGCAACATCGGTCCCCGCCAGATCATCGGCTTGTCGCCCGGACTCAGCAGTCCCATCGAAATCATGGTGATGCCCTGCACTTCCACCGGATAAATCCTCTTATCCGGGGTGGCCTCCGGCTGCTGCACAGTCCCCAGCATGATCGGCACGTTGGGGCCGTACACATCGGCATCCAGCAAGCCGACTTTATTCCCCATCCGCGCGAGCGCCAGCGCCAGATTGACGGCAACCGTGGTTTTTCCAACGCCGCCCTTTCCGCTGGCGATGGCGACAAGGTTTTTCACTCCCGGAATCGGCTGGCGCTCCGGCATCTGCTGTGGTGCGGATCCTGGTGGCATTTTGTGAAAACCTCGCTAGTGTGGAACCAAAAATTCAAAACCGCTGCATATCGGAATCGATCAAGCGCCGAGGGCCACAGCGAAACTAGAAAATTGCAATCAAGCACCGGTGCCGTGACACTTCTTGTACTTTTTACCGGACCCGCAAGGGCACGGGTCATTGCGGCCCACTTTTGCCCCGGCGCGAACCGGCTTGGGCGCTTCGGCGGGTGCTCCGCCCGCCTGATATTGCAAATCCTGCTGTCGCTGCTGGCGACGCTCCAACTGCCGCGCTACCTCCGGCAGACGCTGCGGCCTTCCTGCGCCAGCACCCGCCAAAACTGGGGCGGGTTCACCCGCTCGTGTCGCGGCATTCGCAACCGCCGCCCTGGGACCAACATGCGGTTGCGCAACAGCGGGCACACGTTGCGCCTGCAATTCCGGTTGTTGCGCTTCCGGCCGCAGCTGCATCTCGTCGGGCGGCCGTTCCGCCTGTTGCACCTGAATATGAAACAAATACCGGATGGTCTCGTTATCGATGCGAGCCATCATATCTTCGAACAACACAAACGCTTCCTTTTTGAACTCAACCAGCGGATCCTTTTGTCCGTAGCCGCGCAGCCCGATCCCTTCCTTCAAATGGTCGAGCGACAACAAATGGTCCTTCCACTGCGAATCCACCACGTCGAGAATGATGCGCCGTTCCAGCCAGCGCATCAGCTCCGGACTGAATGTCTTTTCTCGCTCCTCGTACCGCGCGACCACCGCCTCGGCCGCGGCATCCGACAGTTGCTCGTGCGACAGCGTCCCAGGATCGGCTCCCGCCGCCTTCGCATCCAGCCCGAACTGGCTGTTCATCTCGGCAAGAAATTGCGTCGCGTTCCACTGGTCAGGATGCTGCTCTCGCGGGCAATAGGTGTCCACCAATTCGCGTGCCAAATCCTCCGCGATTCCCAACACATAGTCCCGCTGATCCTTGCCTTCCAGCGCCGAGCGTCGAATTCCATAAATCGTCTCGCGCTGCTTGTTCATCACATCGTCGTATTCCAGCAGGTGTTTGCGCGCATCGAAATTCTGCGCTTCCACGGACTTCTGCGCATTCTCAATGCGTCTGGAAATCAGCCCGGACTCGATAGGCACGCCTTCTGTCATCCCCAGGCGGAACATCAGCGCTTTCACGCGTTCCCCGCCGAAAATCCGCATCAAATCGTCTTCTAGCGACAAAAAGAATCGCGACGACCCGGGATCGCCCTGGCGTCCCGCGCGGCCGCGCAACTGGTTATCGATACGTCGGGCTTCATGGCGTTCCGTTCCCAGAATATGCAATCCGCCCAGCGCCACCACTTCGTCGTGCTCCGATTTGCATTGTCCAGCGAACTGCTCGTATACCGGCTTCCACTGATCCGCCGGCACCTGAAAAATCTTTCCCTCGTGCTGGAACAGCACCATCGGCGAGATGGGCTGCGCGGCTGCGCCGTCCGCGGGAATCACCGCGGGCGCGGCCGCGTACGGCATCGCGATCCGATTCTTCAAGAAATAATCGCGGGTCATCTGCTCCGGATTTCCGCCCAATAGAATGTCGGTTCCACGGCCGGCCATATTCGTCGCCACGGTCACCGCGCCCTTGCGTCCCGCTTGCGCCACAATCCGCGATTCCCGTTCATGCTGTTTGGCGTTCAACACTTCGTGCGGAATCCCCGCCTTTTTAAGAATTTCCGCAATGGCTTCGGACTTCTCAATGGAAATGGTGCCGACCAGCACGGGCTGGCCGCGCTGGTGGAAATGTCGGATGCCGTTCGCCAACGAATCGTCTTCCTGCAGAATCCCGTTCACCACCGCTTCAAATTTTTCGCGTTCGGTCCGATAAACAACGTCCGGGTATTCCTTGCGGATCAGTGTCCGATTCGTGGGTATCGCCACCACATCCAGGTTATAAATCTTGCCGAATTCCGCCGCTTCGGTCTCCGCCGTTCCGGTCATTCCCGACAATTTCTTGTACATGCGGAAATAATTCTGAAACGTGATCGTCGCGAAGGTCTGCGTTTCGCGCTCGATCTTCACGCCTTCCCGCGCTTCAACCGCCTGGTGCAACCCGTCCGACCACCGGCGTCCCGGCATCTGCCGCCCGGTGAATTCGTCGACGATAATCACCTCGCCGTCCTTGACCACATAATCCACGTCTCGCTTGTACAACGAATGCGCGCGCAACGCCTGGTACACGTGGTGCATGAACTCGATGTTCCCGGCATCCGATAGGTTCGCTAGCCCCAGCAAACGCTCGCACTTGGCAAAGCCATCTTCGGTCAGGGTCGCTTGCCGGTGCTTCTCGTCAATGGTGTAGTCGATTTCCTGAATCAACTTCGGAATGATTTTGTCGATCTTGTAGTACTTGTCGGTGGATTCCTCCGACGGTCCCGAAATAATCAGTGGCGTGCGCGCCTCGTCGATCAAAATCGAGTCCACTTCATCGACAATCGCAAAGTGATGACCGCGCTGCACGCAGCTCGCCAGGTCGTACTTCATGTTGTCGCGCAAATAATCGAAGCCGAATTCGTTGTTGGTCCCGTAGGTGATATCCGCGTTGTACGCTGCGCGGCGCTGCACGTCATCTAGATCGTGCACAATCACCCCGACGGAAAGGCCCAGGCCGCGGTACAGCGGACTCATCCACTCCGCGTCGCGTCGCGCCAAATAGTCGTTCACGGTCACGATGTGCACGCCCCGTCCAGCCAGCGCATTCAGCGCTGCCGCCAGCGTGGCCACCAGCGTCTTACCCTCGCCGGTCTTCATTTCCGCGATTTTGCCGTCGTGCAGCACCATGCCGCCGATCAGCTGCACATCGAAGTGGCGCATGCTCAGGAAGCGGCGTCCCGATTCACGTGCCAGAGCGAACGCCGGCGCCACCGCCGGCTCAAAAGCCTTCTGCATCAATTCGCGAAAGCCAGAATCAGCCGGATCATCGTCCTTCAGCGGCTCCTGGACCTGCTCCCTGAGGGTCTGAAAGCGCGCCTTCAACTCCTCGTCGCTGAGCGCCTCGATCTCCGCTTCGCGCTCGTTGATCGCCGCCACCAGTGGCTGTAGCTTTTTTACGTCGCGTTCGTGCTTCGTGCCGATAAATCTGGCAACGACGCGATCCAGTATCTGCGCTGGTTCCATGAAGGGTTTGCCGTTTCCTGACGGTATCCGCCTGCGCGCGAGGGCCGACCACGCCAACTTTGCACCAAGCGTTAACTTCTTATTCTATCTATTCGATGCGCCGGAGCCAAGGCGCGACACCCATGGTGAGCGGAAGTGAGTGCTGGAGGTTCCACTGCGGGGTACCCCGGGGGCTAGGCAAATCAATTAGTAGCGGAAACCAGCGGGACCGGCGTATCTGCCGGATCCGACATGCGATTGTCCGGAGATTCCCTATTACCGGCTTCGGCCGCCGGCACCATGTGCTCGGCCAACATTCGGCGCAGCCGGCTGCGTTCATCCAGACTGATATCTACGATTTCGAACGCCATGTCCTGTGCACGATAGTCGCGCATCAGTGCGGTAGCCTGCAGATGTCGCAATCCCAGCTGCATCTTCAGCTGCACCCGAGTCCCGGGCGCAAGATGTCGACTAATGGTTGCCACCCCGCCGCTCAAGCTCGCGGTCTTGATGTCCAGCCGGCAAGCTTCTTTCAGGTTGGTGCACATGGCCACGACTGGTTTGCTCAGCCGTACTCGAGCGTGCCGGCGCGGCCGGACAAACTTGCTGTTCGCGGTCACGCTCAGCGGCGCCAGAGCCAGATCGTTTTGGGCCAACCCGCTCTTGGGTAGGAACGCCACGGCCCACGCCGGATCCAATTTTTCGAGGGCCTGAAATGCCGCGATGCGCAGCTCATGTGGATGCAGCCAGCCGAAGACTTTTCTCGCCTGAAGAATGCGCTTCACCGTCAGCACCGCTTCCGGAGCAGGAGTGCGTCCCAGCGCTTCCACGGCCTTCACTCGCAGGTAATTACCCGCGCCGGCTGGCAAATCCCCATCCACAATGGTCAGTAGTCGCCCTAGCGACTCGCGTTCGCCGCAAACACCAATCTCGTCGATCGCCAGCGGCATCACCATCGGATCTACATGATCCAGCAGCTCCAACAGAATCCTGCATCGGCTTTCGGCGCCGCTAGCCGAAATTTGCCGCAGGATGCGATCCTGCGCACCCGGCGGAAAGTCCTTCAAACGGTTCGGCAGAAACACTTCCACGGCTCGTGGGTCCAGTTTGGCGAGTAGCCCCACCATCTCTACAGCTTCCGCAACCGGCCCCGACCGTACCGCTGCGCGCAGATATTGCAAGCCTTCCTCACCGAGGTCCGTTGCCAGGTCGGAAATGTTATCCGCGTCTTCTCGCAGGCTGCAGCGGTTGAATCGCGACGCCAGCTGCTCCATCGCCGTTTGCGGCATGAGCTTCAACACGCCGGTCAGTCCGGTCGCCACTTGCCGCGCGCGCAGCGCTTCTTCCACAAACTCCGGCACGCGCTCCTCGATGCCCATCTTGCCGCGCATCGCTCGCGCGATTCCGGGTCGTTGCGATTCCACCCCCGCAATCAGGTCAAGAGCCTGTTCCATCGCCGGGAAACACCGCTTCGACGCCGCCTCCTGGCTCAACCGCACAAACGCCGAACTGACAATTCCTTGTAGTTCGCCGTCCTGCTCAACGCTCAGCCGAAGTCCCAGATGTCGCAGCGCTTCGCTCAGCAGCTTCGGATCGACCTTGGCGTACAACCCCGCCATATCGGAAAGCCCCACCGCCGCTTTCCTTCGAGCGTCTGCTTCGTCGCTGATCGCGCAGGATGCGTAATTCTGCAGCACGCTGGCGGCGTCCGCCAGATTGCCCTCTTCCAGCAATCCGTCGACGTACGATTGCACGTTTCGGGCCGGAATGCACCAGGCTTCCTCGGACATCAGAACCGTGTGCTTACCAGTCTCTGGAACTCCCGCCCAGAATTGCCGGTCCAAAATCTCCCGATGACTTTCGACGAGCATGCCTGCTTCGCTCATCTTGTCTTCATGAGCGCCCAAAATGTTACGCAGCGCGCCAATTTCCTGGTTCAGGCGGTCCAGCATTTGACGAACCGCGTTCACTTTGACTTCACCCGTCTCGTATCGCTCCAGAGCGAACCGGATCGCCAGATGCTCCGCCAGTTGCACCAGCGTGGATTCATCCGGCTTGGCGGCAGGACCTCGCGAAGCCAGCTCGGCAATCGCGGCCTTCAAGGTATCTTGTGCACGCCCCGGCAATTGCGACATCTGCTCGTGGAAGACCCCGGCAGCCGCAACGCCTCCGCCGCCCCCTACGCCCACCTGCCCAATACTCGTTAGCGCGCTCAGAATTCCGTAAATTTCCTGTTCATTGGCCGTTCCCGCAAAATTTTTAGCAGCTACCGACTCTCCCGCCATCGGCAGGCCCATCCCCGAAGTTCGCAACATCCCTACCGAGGATCCGCTCCCCGTAGACCATGTCCCGGGCGCAAGTGCGTTACTTCCATTCGCGCCGCTCTTGGCTCCCTGCGCCGCAGCAATTAATTCCAGTAGTTTTTGGGGATCGTTCAGCCACTTTGTGAACTGATCGTGATCCTCACCAAACGTCGCGGCTGCCAGTTGCGCCGCCATGCTGGCGTCCCGTAAACGTGAGTCGGTCGCAATGAAACAGATCTCGTTGACGCGAATGCCCTTGGTTCCAGACAACGTGGTCTTTAGTTGCTGAGCCAATTCGGAAGGCTTGGCTTTGCCAGTTGGAAAAGCGCGCGTAAACCGCGACAACTCCTCCATGGTGACGGACGGAAAGAACTGCACGCTGGCCAAACCTGCGGCGGAGAGAAGTTGCGCGAACTGCCTTTCCGCCGGCGATCCTTCCAGTGGCACGCCATCCAGCAACAGCTGTGCGCCGGTGGCGCCCAGCAGTAAACCTGCCCGATCGCCGGACGGAATCGCCGCGCGCAGCTCCCGCTCGGCAATTTCCAATTGCTCGATGGTTCGGCTGTGATCGTACCCATACAGGCGTGCGTACTTCAGCAGAATATTCAAGCTCCGGACAAATGCTCGTCCGGAAGTTATCTTGGGGTCGGCCGTTTTCATCTCGATGGGTCCCGTTTGGGGTCTAAGGACGGGACTGTCTCTAGTACTTTAGAAGGGGCAAAATGCAGCGGCAATGGTACCTACGTCCCATGTGACCAGCTTGCCATGCACCGTTTGACCAGTTCCTGGGCCTCGGAACCTGGTCGATGGTACGACCCGTTGGCATTGTTACCAGGAACATTGGGAGGGGTGTTCTGACCGAAAACGAACTCGAGTCTTTGCGGTAACCGCTTCGCAGAGCTCTGCGTTCAATTCTTCGGCATTGCCACGCGGCCACGACGGTGTGCTCGGCTCGTCACCTGGGCTGAAACCGGCAACCCGCCCAGCTCCATCAGCAGTTTGCGCAGCCGGTTGCGCTCATCCAGATCAATTTCCACGAATTCGAATGCCATGGCCTGGGGACGTGCTCCGCGAACCACTGCTTGCGCCTTGATGTTTCGAACTCCCCACATGATTTTCAGAGAAAGCAGAGAACCCGGCGCCAGGTGACGATCGCCGGCGCCTACGCCTCCGCCCAGATTCATCTCCGGGATCGAAATCCGAATATTGTCCCGCAAGTTGGTCGTCGTTGCGGTCAGGTTTTTCGACAATCGCACCCGCGCGTAGCGCCGCTGGCGAATCACCGGGGCATTCGGCTCCACATCGCTCGGCTCCAGCACTAGGTCCTTCCGGTCCAGACCGCTCGCTGACAATTTTTCCAATGCCGCCGTTGCATCAATGCGCATCAGCGCCTGGGCTGCGGCGATTCGCATTTCTTCCGGGAACGTAAAGCGCCATAGTTGGCGCGCGTCCATCACCTGCTTTAGGAATGTCGCAGCAACACTGGCGCGCAGTCGTCCCAATGCTTCGATCGCCTTGACCCTGCAAAACCCGTCGGCATCCTCGTTCTGCGCCACTTCCATCAACTTCGGTATGCAATGCGGGTGACCGCTCATTCCCATTTCATCCAGCGCCAGCGGTCGAATCAGTACATCCAAGGCGTCGTACAGAACCACCAGCAACTGCACCCGGTAGTCCGCCATCGCCGACGACAACTGACGCACACTCCGGTCGTGCGCGGTGCGCGGCCATTGCGACAGCCGCACCGGCAGCACTTTCGCTACCGCGTCCGGAAGCAGTTGCGCTAGCAGCCCCACCGTTTCCGCTGCTTCGGAGGCCGGGGCGGTCTGTAACGTTTCCAGCAGCCGAATGGACGCGTCCTCGCCCAGCCCGCGAACGATTTCTGCCAGCAGCTCGCAGTCTTCGCGAAACCCGCAATGGCCGAAGCGATTGGTCACATAGTGCAGCGTGGCCTTCGGCATCAGTGCGAGAATTTCGATCATTCCGTCGGCGATCTGCCCGCTGCGCAAAGCCTCTTCCACGAATTCTGGCATGCGCTCTTCTGCCCCGATACGTGGCCGCAAGCTTTGGGTAGCCCCGGGGCGTTGCGCTTCGACGCTGTCCAGCGAAGCCAGCGCCTGCTGCATCGCCGGATAGCATCGCTTCGACGCCGCCTCCTGACTCAGCCGCACAAATGCCGCACTGATCAACGTTTGTAGCTCGGGCTCGCGCTCGATCGCCAGTTGATTCCCCAGGCGGCGTATCCCTTCCATCAACGCGCTGCCGTCCCCGCTGCCATACAACTCCGCTAAGTCGGACAACCCGATCGCCGTCGTTCGTCTTGCTTCCGGATTCTCCAGCCCTGCGCACGCGGCGTATTTAATCAGAATTTCGTTTACGGTTTTCAGCTCGCCGCGCCGCAGCATATCTTCCAGGTACGCTTTGACATTGCGCGGGGGCACGCACCAAGCCTCATCCGAGGTCAGCACTTCCTTCTTATTTTCGTCAGGTACCTGTTCCCAGAATTCCTGATCCAGCAGCTCTGTGTACGACTGCACCTGCAGTCCCGCGCTGGCCATCATCTGTTCCTGGCTGCCCAGAATCTTTCGTAGCCCTTCGATCTCCGCGTTCATACGGTCCAGCAATTGCCGCACCGCGTTGACCCGCAGTTCGCCTCGCTCGTAGCTATCCAGCGCAAAACGAATGGCCACATGCTCGGCCAATTTCAATAGCATCGGCTTGTCGGCGCCTTCGCTGGGAGCTTGCGCCGCCAGCCCGGCCAACGCTTGCTGCAAAGTGTATTGCGCACGCACCGGCAACGCGCTCAAACGCGACTGAAAAGTAGGAACCTCCATACGCGACTCGGGATCCTTCCGCGTCCTTCCCAATTGCGCGAAAAGGCCCAGCATCGATCGGATATCCTCCTCTGCTACCCCAAACTCCCCTTGGCCTCCGGGTCCCCCGAAACCACCCGGACCTCCAGGTCCGCCAAGTGCTCCAGGTGCTCCGGCTTCCGTACTCGTTCCCATGCTGGCACGCAGCAGTGCCGAAGCCGTCAACCACTTACCTTCAACCCCCCCACCCGCTGCCCTTCCAGCTCCCGGATCTCCGGACCCGCCGGCCCCTACCGGCACTCTCGGGATCCCGCTGCCGGTTCCAGACAGCCCGCCGCCACCCGTCGGCGCTCCTCCGCTACCTTCCCAGAGACTTCCGCCGCCCGCTAGCCCCCCACTGCCCGATCCAGAACCCGCCCCCGGACCACCACCCCCCGGTCCGCGATTGCTTTCCGCCGCCAGAATCATTTGCAGCAACTTGTTAGGGTCGTCCAGAAAGTCCCTAAATTTGTCGCCCTGCGCTCCCAACACCTTAGCCGTCAGTTGCGCCGCCACCTTGATGCCGGCCACCGACGAGTCCTCAGCCACGTAGCGAATTTCGTTGATCTTGATGCTGTGATCGCCGGAAAGCGCCGACTTCAATTGCTCTGCCAACGCCAACGGCTTGGCATTTCCGCTCGGAAACGCGCGCACGAACCGCGCGAATTGAGCTTGCGGCAGCGACGGGGCAAAATGGATGCTGGCAATTCCGGAAGTGATCAGCAGATTCGCGAAGCTGCGTTCGCCGGCGGCGGTCCCCAAAGGCACCCCATCCAGCAGGATCTGCGTTCCGGACGCACCCAATAGCAACCCGCTTCCGGCGCTTTCATCCAGCGCCGAACGAAGCTCTTTCCAGGTAGTTTCAAATTGGGCAGCGGTGCGCGCGTGCCCGAACTCGTACAGCCGGGCAAACTTCAACAGAATATTCAGGCTGCGCACAAATGCGCGGGCTGAAGCTCGTGTATCGCCGCTCATAGTTGTCGTTCTTGAATGAGCCGACTCTCTGCACTCATCGCATAATTTGTTGTTATTACACTAGGCTCACAGCTTGGCCGAGACAAGCTTGGCAAAGCTTTGTGTATTCATTTCTACAACACGCCAATCGAACCCAGCTTTCGCCGAAACCACACGGGTTTTTGCGCGAAAGGTTTACCCTCAGGCGTGGCCCGAAGGGCTCCCAAAGCTTCCGTTCCTAGCCCCTTTCCGCGCCGCACCTACAACTTGAAGTTATCAGTTCGGAACCTAATCGTTGCACTGCGATTGCTCCCACCTGTACCCCAGCCTACAATCGCACTTGGAGGACCAGATCCGGTCCTGCGCTGATTCCGTTCGCTGAAATTGGCTGGCGGCCGGCGCAGTTAAGCACTTTGATGGCAAATCCTGTTCCATCCGAACGTTTCAAAGCCGAGATGCCCCAGATTCCGGGTGTTTCCGGCCCCGGTGTCCGGCGTCCTTCGCAAAATCGCGTACTACGCGTGATGGTTGGCGCGGCGGGCGTTGTGCTTGTGTGTCTGTTGGGCTCGCACTTCTTGCTCAAGTCGAAGGCGGCTCCGGTTCCTGCAGTTTCTGCGGCGGCTTCTCCCCCATCGGACCTTTCGCCGTCACCCACCGACCCTTCTGACTCCTACCCGCGCTCCACCAGCACCGCTCCCGGCGTGGCCACTATCAGGGACATGGAAAAGCCCTGGTCCTCGCGCGATTTCTTCTTCGTAAATCGCTCCACCGGCGAAGAGATCCCCGCTCTCCTCATCCACCTGCCCGGGGGAGCGACGTACCAGTCCGACACCTACTGGGCCATCGCCATGAAAGCGCCCTACGGCCGCTGCCAGTTCGAATACGTCACCGATCTCGCCAAGCTCAGACATGACTACGGATACGCCTCCGGTCATCCCATGGTCGGCAATCCTTGCACCCGCAGTCTCTTCGATCCGCTGAAAAGAATGAATGTTCTCGGCAATGTCTGGGTCCGCGGCGCCGTAGTACAAGGCTCCGACCTGCGTCCCCCGCTGGGCATCCTGATCCAAGTCCAAGGCAAGAACCTCCTAGCCATAAAAATGGAATCCTGAATTTTCCGTTCCCTCAGTTTGTATCCTGGAGCAAACCAAATAAATCACGTCCGATTTCATGGTCGTCGCTAAGCCGGTGCTGAAGTCCCTCTGTTTAGAGGGTAAGACCCACCGCCGTCGTCATCTTCCTTGACAACCTGCCAGGCCTCTCGAAGAATATCACCCCCATGCGAATACCATCTGTTCACACCCGGCGGGAATTTCTGCGCGCTACCGCCGCAACCTCAATGGCCGCGATGCCGATGCCGCGGTCACTTGAAGTCCCGCAGCAAGAGCAGCAACCTCCCGAATCGCTCCCTCCCGCCTTTTCCTCCCTGACTCCACTCGGCGCGAAAATTCGTCCCATCACCGTCGCCGAATTCGCCGAGCGCATCGCCGAAGCGCAGAACCTCATGACCGAGTTGCCAAGATCGAACGGCCCGCTGCCGGCCGACTTGAAGTACGACGCCCTGTTCATGGCCCAAGGCACCTCGTTCTACTACTTCACTGGCGTGCGTTGGAGCATCAGCGAGCGCCTCCTCGGGCTGATCATCCCGCGCTCCGGCCAACCAATTCTCGTCGTTCCCGCCTTCGAAGAAGGCCGCCTCCGCGAAAAGCTCAAACTCCCCGTCGACGTTCGCATCTGGCAGGAAGACGAAAACCCCACCAAAGTCGCTGTGGCAGCGCTGGCCGAACGCGGCATTCGCACCGGCGTCATCGGCATCGAAGAAGCTACCGCCTTCACTTTTTACGATCACTTCCGTGACGCCGCGCCTGGCTTTCAATATGTCTCCGCCGATCGCGTCACCATCGCTTGTCGCGCCCGCAAGTCCCCCCACGAACTCGAACTCATGCGCCTGGCCTGCTCCGCCACCTTCGACGTGTTCCGCGCCGCCTTGGCCTCACTCAAAGAAGGCATGTCGCAGGACGACATCGGCTCGCTGATCACCCGCGGCTTCGCCAAAATGGATTTGCGTGGTGGCGCACTGGTGCTCCTGGGCGCGTCAGCCGCGCTTCCCCATGGCACGCTAAAGCCCCAAAAATTGAAAGAGGGCGACGCTGTCCTGATCGACGGCGAGTGCCTGGTCGAGGACTATCCCTCCGACGTCACCCGCACCAGCATCTTCGGCAAGCCCAGCGAAAAAATCCTTCAGGCATTTGAAATCGTGCGCCGCGCTCAAGATGCCGCGCTCGACGCCGCCCGCGCCGGCCGCCTCTCCGGCACCGTCGACGACGCCGCGCGCAAAGTCATCGTCGATGCTGGCTATGGTCCCGGCTATAAATACTTCACCCACCGCCTCGGTCACGGCTTGGGCCTCGATGAACACGAGCACCCCTATTTGGTCCACGGCAGCAAAACCATCCTCGAACCTAGCATGACCTTCTCTAACGAACCGGGTATCTACGTCCCCAACGAATTCGGTATGCGTTGCGAAGACGATATGGCCATCACCCTGGACGGCCCGGCCCAACTCCTAACGCCCGGTTTCGCCCGGTCTCTGGAAAAACCGTTCGGCTAGTGGAAGTAAACGTTTTCGGTGTCCGCTACCGTCAGGCGCCGCTGCGTTGACTTACTTTACAGCTCCAACCTAAGATTGGCGTTAGATGGCGGACTCCCAATCACTCATCGGGCAGACCGTCTCCCACTATCGCATCTTCGAGAAACTTGGCGGTGGCGGCCAGGGGGTCGTCTATAAGGCTGAAGACACTCGCCTCCGGCGCTTCGTTGCTCTTAAATTCCTTCCAGCTGACGTGGCCAAAGATTCGCACGCCTTAGCACGCTTTCAGCGTGAAGCGCAGGCTGCCTCGGCGTTGAATCATCCGAACATTTGCACGATTTACGACATCGGCTCGGAAAATGGCAAAACTTTCATCGCCATGGAATGTCTGGAAGGCAAGACCCTGAAGCACGTGATTGCCGGTCGGCCCACGGCTCTTGAAACCGTACTGACCGTTGCGATCGACGTGGCCGACGCGCTCGATGCCGCGCACGCCAAAGGAATTGTTCATCGAGACATCAAGCCGGCCAACATTTTTGTCACCGACCGCGGCCACGCTAAGATCTTGGATTTTGGTTTGGCGAAAGTTGGCTCCCCCGAAGACGAAATGGCCACTGCCGAGACCTTGATCACCCAGGAAGTCGACGTGGCACAACTCACCAGCCCCGGCAGCATCTTCGGAACCCTGGCGTACATGTCGCCGGAACAAGCTCGTGGAAAGCCACTGGATTCTCGCACCGATTTGTTTTCCTTCGGCGCCGCCTTGTATGAAATGGCCACCGGGCAATTACCGTTCCCAGGACAGAGCCTGGCATCCATTTTTTATGCCGTTGTGAACCGTGCTCCAATCCCAGTGGCGCGCCTGAACCCCGCCGTCCCCACAGAACTGGAACGCATCATCCATCGTGCTCTTGAAAAGGACCGCAACCTTCGTTATCAGCATGCTTCGGAAATGCGCGCCGAGTTACTTCGGCTGAAGCGAGATACCGACTCGGGAACCTCGGCCCTGCCCAGCGAGCCCCCTTCGGAGGCCATTTCCGTTTCGACCGCCGCGGGATCCTCCGGTGCCGCGTCTCGCCCGCTGGAGATTGCCCACGTCCTGTTCATGGACATCGTGGCCTACTCCACCTTACACATGGATCGACAGAGACAATTGCTTCAGGAACTGCAGGACTCCATTCGCGGTACCGCAGAATTTGCTCGAGCACAGCGTGAGGATCAGCTCGTACGCTTGCCCACCGGAGATGGCATGGCCTTGGTTTTTCTCGTCGATCCTGAGGCGCCCGTCCGCTTCGCCGTGGAACTCAGCAAAATTCTTCGCAATCGTCCGGACATTAAGCTGCGAATGGGAATCCATACCGGCCCGGTCTACCGTATCGCGGACATCAACGCCAATCGCAACGTTGCCGGAGGCGGCATCAACATCGCCCAGCGGGTCATGGATTGTGGGGATACCGGACACATCCTGGTATCCAGGGCGGAAGCGGAAGTGCTCGGCCAGGTCAGTGTATGGTGTTCCATGTTGCATGACCTCGGAGAAGTGGAGGTCAAGCACGGAGTTGTCCTCCACCTGTACAACCTCTACGACCGTGACACTGGCAATCCGCAACTGCCTCAGAAGATCGGGGCGCAAAGGGCAGCGTCATCACGGATAGCGTCTAGCACCAAAAGGAGAAAACGATCGCTTCGGATCGCAGCGGGCGCGCTGATCCTTGCCGGCGTGACCCTTGGCGTTTGGATGTTCTACGGTCACAAGGTTCATTCCCTCACCGCGACCGACACTATCGTACTCGCCGACTTCACCAACACCACCGGTGACGCGGTGTTCGACGGCACGCTCCGGCAAGGATTGTCTGTCCAGCTTGAGCAATCGCCTTTCCTCAACCTGATTTCCGACGAGCAAATTGAGGACACCCTGCGACTGATGGGCCAGCCAGCCGATGCGCGACTCACTCCAGAGATTGCCCGGCAAGTGTGTCAACGAACCGGGAGCGCCGCCGTCCTCGACGGATCGATAACCAAGCTTGGCAGCCAATATGTTTTGGGCCTAAATGCGCTGAACTGCCGCAACGGCAAATCTCTCGCCGAACAACAAGTCACGGCGGAGAGCAAAGAACAACTGTTGAAGGCTCTGACCGAAGCCGCGTCAAACGTACGCACCAAACTCGGCGAATCTCTCCGCACCGTTGAGAAGTTCAATACTCCGACCGAGTTGGTCACTACACCATCGCTCGAAGCCTTGCAGGCTTACAGTAGGGGACGTGCTTTTCTCGAAGCCGGGAATTTTGAGGCCGCTGCGCCGCTCTTCCAGCGTGCCCTTCAACTCGACCCGAAGTTTGCTACCGCTTACGCTGCGCTCGCGGTGGTCTCTTCCTACACTAGCGAAGATCCCATGACCGAGGACTTACGAAAGGCCTACGAGCTGCGCGATCGAGTCAGCGAACGCGAGAAATTCTACATCGAAGCGCACTATCAGCAGAACGTTACCGGCGACCGCGAGAAGGCCAGGCAAGTCTATGAACTTTGGCTGCAGACCTATTCACAGGATTTTGTACCGCACTTTAACTTGGGCAAAGTCATCTACTCCCATTTCGGGCAATTCGACCAAGCTCTGGCCGAGTACCACGATGCCTTGCGCATTAGGCCTGCGAACTTCGACACCGAACTCGAGGTCGCTAGGCAGTATCTTCTTTTAGATCGCTTGGAGGAGGCTCGGACCACCGCGCAAGATGTACAGTCCAGGAATCCTGACCAGCCGGACTTGCATTTCCTTCTTTACGGGCTGGCCTTCCTGCAAAACGACCCAGCAGCAATGCACCGGCAGGTGGCATGGTCAAAGGGAAAACCCCGATGGGAAGATCGACTGCTCGACGTTGAAGCTGATACCGCGGCCTGCTTCGGCCTGTTGGCAAAAGCCCGCGAACTTTCTGGTCAAGCCGTCGCATCGCGTCTGAGCGCGTCGGACACTAGGGTGCTGCGGTTGTACGAACTGCTTTACGAAACCCGCGCAGCGTATCGCGAAAACTTATTTGGAAATCCGGCCGAATCGCGCCAATGGATTGCCGCGGCCCTCAGGGTCTCCACCAGCCGGTTTGTACGGAGCGCAGCAGCTATGGAACTCGCCCGTGCCGGCGATTCTGCGCGGGCGCAAGAGCTGGTCGATATTCTATCCAGGCGCTACCCGGAAGATACCTGGCTGCAGTCCGTGCAGTTGCCTACGGTTCGCGCCCAGCTCGCGATGAACCGCAACGATCCCGCGAAAGCCATCGAAATTCTTCAGACCGTCACGCCCTACGAACTGGCCGATTCCCTTTCGCCCGTATATGTGAGGGCCAATGCCTATCTGCTCGCGCGCCAAGGCAGTAAGGCTATTTCCGAGTTTCAGAAAATTCTTGACCGTCGCGGCGCGGTTTTGAACGATCCTATCAGCTCGCTTGCAAATCTGGGCCTAGCCCGGGCCTACCTCCAGCAAGGCGACCGCACCAAAGCCAAGAACGCCTACCAATCTTTTCTGGCACTGTTCAAAGACGCCGACCCCGACCTCCCCATCCTTAAGCAAGCCAAATCCGAATACGCGAAGTTGCAGTAATTAGGTGACCCGCCTCGAATATCGTCCCCGCCCCCAGGCCCAGATTTTCGGGCGGTGTATCATCCATCATCTTAGCTCCGCGCAAAACTCAGCGATCCGCTCCTCGGCCCAAAACCTTTCCGCTCCGCCATGCCGCGAAATGAATGCGCAATGCCCTCCGTGCTCCGGCGCAACAAACTGAATTGCCGGATTCTTATCGGCGCGCGCGGCTAGAAATGACACGTACGGCACAAACGGATCGTCTTCCGCAGTCATCAACAGCATCGGTACGCGCACGGCGCTGAGCACTTTCTTCGCTCCGGCGGCTTCATAGTATTCCTCCGCATCGCGATACCCAAAACACGGTGCTGTAATCGCGTCGTCGAACTCCCGCACCGTCCGGATCGGTCCGAATCCCGTAGTCGGATAGCGATCCGGAAAAAGCCGCGCTTTCACTCGGTAGCGATTCATCAGCCCGGCAACAAAGTGCCGGTTGTAAAAATAATTGTCCCTACGCTCCAGGGCGTCGGCGCAAGCGGACAAGTCCAGCGCGGGACACACCGCGCACACCCCCCGGAGCGCCGCCGGCGCGTAGCCGCCGTATTCTCCCGCCATCTTGGTCACTAGATTTCCGCCCATCGAATACCCCGCGAAATAGATCCGCTGAAAACCGTCCACCCCAGCCAGCTCTTCCAGCACCGCGCGATAATCTCCGCTCATGGCTGAGTTATACAGCGTCGGCGTCAGCCGTTCGGTTCCGCCGCAGTTCCGCTGATTCATTCGCACCGCGTGACACCCACGCTGGAACACTTTCTCGGCTACGCCGCACGCATAATTTGATTCGCTCGATCCCTCCAAGCCGTGCACGATCACCACCACTGGCACGTCTCGCCGCCGTCCACTCTGCCAAGTGCAATGCCCCAGCAATCGCGAGAAGGAATCGACCTGGAACAGCCGGCTCTCCGGCGGAGGCAAGGAAAACCGTCGCGGCAAGTATGCCGCCGCAATGGTCATCGCATGTCCGTTGGTAAGTAACCGGTGCGGCTCAAACTCCGGGATCGCATTCGGCATTGCAACGACTGTATTGCAGCAACGTCACCCGCACAAGACACCGCTCCGCCGCGCGCTTGACCGAATGCATCCGCGCTCCTAAAATGAAATACATACAGTGACGCATTTTCTCGATTCTATGCATCGCGTCGACCGCAGCCCCACTCAGGTCGGCGCTAACAGTGGCATCATCGCCGCGCCGCATCGGAACGGTCCGGCGGCTAATCGCGGGACGATGGCATTTCTGGCGCCTGATCGTCACCCAAACTATTCGGCCGTTTCACCGCGGCCATTCCAAGTGAGGACGCGATGAACGACGTTGTGGTCATCCCCGAGGCCCTCACCTTTGACGACGTCCTGCTGATACCCGGCAAATCTTCCGTCCTGCCCACCGATGTCGACACTCGCACTTGCTTCACCCGCAAGCTCGCGCTGAATATTCCTTTGGCTTCCGCCGCGATGGATACTGTCACCGAGTCCCATCTGGCCATCGCCATCGCCCGCCAGGGCGGCATCGGGATCGTCCATCGCAACATGGAAATCGATCATCAGGCCGAAGAAGTCGATCGCGTAAAGCGCTCCGAAAGCGGCATGATTGTCGACCCTGTTACCATTTCGCCGGATATCACTCTTCGTCAGGCTCTTGAGATCATGACCAAGTACCGCGTCTCCGGTCTTCCGGTTACGCGCGGTACGCGCTTGACTGGCATCCTCACCAATCGCGATTTGCGTTTCGAGAAGAATCACGCGCAATTGGTCAGCTCGGTCATGACCAAGGACAATCTCGTCACTGTTCCCGTCGGCACTACTCTTGACGAAGCCGAACGCATCCTGCAAAAACATCGTATCGAAAAACTTCTCGTCGTGGACCAAGACTTCAACCTAAAAGGTTTGATCACCGTAAAAGATATCCAGAAAAAATTGGAGTACCCCCGGTCCACGAAAGATGAGCAGGGGCGCTTGCGGGTTGGCGCGGCGGTTGGCGCCACCGGCGATTTCCTGGAGCGCGCCGTGGAGATGACTAAGGCGAAGGCCGACGTGCTGGCCATCGACACCGCCCACGGCCACTCCGAGCGGGTCATGGAAGCGATCAAGGCGATACGTCACCGCCTGCCGGAGATGCAGCTCATCGCCGGGAACGTTGCCACCTACGAAGGCGCGCGCGACCTTATCTCCCTCGGGGTCGACGGCCTTAAGGTCGGCATCGGGCCAGGCTCGATCTGTACCACCCGGGTGGTAACCGGCGCCGGCGTACCCCAACTCACCGCGATCATGGATGCGGCGCGGGCGGCCGAAGGCACCGGCGTGCCGATCATCGCCGATGGTGGAATCAAGTTCTCTGGTGACGTCACCAAAGCCATTGCTGCCGGCGCATCCTGCGTGATGATCGGCAGTCTCTTCGCCGGCACCGAAGAAGCTCCCGGCGAAACCATTCTCTTTCAGGGCCGCACCTTCAAGTCGTATCGCGGCATGGGCTCGACAGCGGCCATGGATGCGGGCTCCGATCGCTACGCGGTGGTGCAAGACGATGCGGATCGCGAGCGCGGCAAATCCGTGCCGGAAGGTGTTGAAGGCCGCGTTGCGTACAAGGGATCGCTGGGTGCGCTCACCGATCAGCTAGTCGGCGGACTCAAAAGCGGCATGGGTTACGTCGGTGCTGCCACACTTAGCGACCTCAAGGGTTGCCGTCGCTTCGTGCGTATCACTTCCGCAGGTCTGCGCGAGAGCCACGTGCATGACGTGATCATCACCCGCGAAGCTCCAAACTACCGGATGGAATAGCTCCGGGAACCCGGAACCTTCCGTCTAAGGAAGTTTTACCCGAGAAGTAGAACCATGAATAAGCGAAGAATCGGCGAGAAGATCGAAAATTGCCCGAACACCCTTGGCGTAATCCGCGCCCCGCGCCCCAAATGACCGAGGTGCAGCCGCGTCTCGGTGGACTGCTGATTCCCGGGTGGTTGCGCGCCTGGTGGCCGGCGCTCGCGTGGGCGGTATTCATCTTCGTGATGTCCACCGACACATTTTCCGCGGCTCACACCGGGTTGGTGCTGCATTGGATTCTGTATCACCTCGACCCGTCGATGACCGCGCATCAGTTCAACGTGATTCATCACCTGATACGGAAGTCCGCGCACTTTACCGAGTATTTCATCTTCTGCTTGTTCCTTTATCGCGGCGTACGCGGCGATCATCGCGGCTGGCGCTGGTCATGGGGACTCGCGGCACTGGTGATCGCGGCGTTATATTCGGCGCTGGACGAAATCCATCAGGCTTTCATCGCCAGCCGAACCGCTTCGCCGTATGACTCGCTACTGGACTCGATCGGCGCGTTCTTTGCGTTTCTAGTGCTTTACATTTACTTTCACAGCAAGAAGCGCGAGGCAATGGTTACTCCGGCTGCGCCGGACTGCTGACACTTCAGTCGCTGTACTTGGTCTTTGGTGATTAGTTCGCGGCCTGAACTTTTCCTGGTTTACCCTGAGGGCTTTCCCCCGCAGGGTTTGCCCAACGCTTTGCTGGAAAAGCCGCCTCTTTGTTCGCCTTTCTCGCCATTCACCACTTCCTTCTTCACTTGTTTACGTAGGCGTGGCGGGCCCAACCCGCATAGTGAGGGTTCCCGGCGCAGGCTTGGTCCAGGGTTTTTAGCATTTCGGGGAGAAGATCTAGGTAGTCGGGAGTGCGCAGGGCGATGACCATTTTTGCGAGGTGCGATTCGTTCAGGCCTTGGTAGGCCATATCCAGGAATTTCTGGCTGGCGCTGCGCAGCTTTTCTTTTTTCTGGTCGACGGTTTCGTTGTCGGCAGGCTTGCTGAGTTCGTAGAGCATCAAGGTCAGGCGCGGCAGCGCGGTCATTAACATTCTGCGCTGCTCCAGATCGCCCTTCAGCAGCTTGTTCTGGATGTCGGCGTTGACGGTGAGGTGCGCGCCTTCGGCGACTTGGCGCACTTCGCGGAAGGCGTCGATCAGGCCGGGCAAAAATCGCAGGTTGCCAGGTCCTTTATTTTCCGGACGCTGCTGCGGCTCTATATCCAGGTGAATGCCGTCGAATCGTTCCTTGCCGTGGCGGCGGTTGAAGTCCACGATCATGCGCACCCGCTCCAGCAATTTGTCGCGACCCTTGCCGGGCTCGTCGGCATCCTCGCTGGAAAGCAACGCCTCCACGCGAATGCCGGTGTGGTGCAGCATGCCGACCAGCTCGGCGAGCTGACGGTCTTCTTCGGCTTCGCTGTTCGCCGACACCGAGACGTACACTTCGTTGATTCCCTGCTCTGTGCAAAAATCCCGCAGGCGCTGCGGTCCACCTGGTTCGCGCAACACCGTCGGACTCTTCCAGACCCACAGGCCCTGCACCAAGCCGGCAGAGTCGGCAGCCATCACGTGACCAGGAGATGTCGCCGGCCAAATTCCGGCGAAGGCGCAAAGAATCGCGCAGGTGGTCCAAGTGCGCATTGCGGCAGTAAACGTCATTTCTTCCAGCCTGGCAACTGGCGCTCTCACATTGGGGCCGTTGCGGCTCGGTTAGCAGTCTAGAGCCGGTGATCGAGCCGGGGGCCCTTCGAGGCTAAGGGTAAACAAGCGCCTTCCTACCAGGAAGTGGAAGCTCGCAGCCGAAAACCCTTGCCGCCAAAGGAAAAAGAGATCGCCCATTTCGAAGTTCGCAACGGGCGAACAGGGCCGAAAACTTAGGAGCGGCAGGCGTGCGAGCCGGCGGGCGCCGCAGCGATTAACTGGCGGTTTCTACTGGTTGTTCTTTCTTGGTCTTTTCTTTCTTTTCTTTAGTTTTTAGCTGGTAGGTGATTAGCTCGAGGATGGCGACTTTGGCGCCGTCACCTACGCGGATTCCGGCGGGGATAATGCGGGTGTAGCCGCCGGCGCGATCGGCGAACTTGGGAGCGATCTCGCTGAAGAGTTTCTGGGTGACTTGCGGGGTCATGATGTAGGAGGCCGCCTGCCGGCGCGATTGCAGCGTGTCGCGCTTGCCGAGGGTGATCATTTTTTCGGCGACAGGGCGCGCGGCTTTGGCGCGGGTCAGCGTGGTGGTAATGCGGCCGTGCTCGAACAGGTTGGTAACCAGGTTACGCAAGGTGGCTCGGCGATGCCAGGGGTTGCGGCCTAGTTTGGAGCCCGACTTCAAGTGTCGCATTTTCTGTCCTTATCGTTGGAACTAGCTGCGAGCTGCTACTGAATCTTTGGATCGACACGGACATCGTCCATCCGTCTCGATCCTTGAGCTGGTTTGCGAATGGGTTACAGGCCGAGGTTTTCCTCGGACGATGGCGGCGGCGCGGTCTGGCTGGGGAGCGGCGGCCAGATGATGCGGCCGTGCTCGTCAAACTTCATGCCCAAGCTGAGGCCCATCTTGGTCAATATTTCCTTGATCTCGTTCAGCGATTTGCGGCCGAAGTTTTTGGTCTTCAGCATTTCGTTCTCGCTCTTCTGCACCAGTTCGCGGATGGTCTGGATGTTGGCGTTCTTCAAGCAATTGTAGGAACGCACCGAAAGCTCCAGCTCTTCGACGGAGCGGTCCAGGTGCTCCAGGCGAGGATCGTTGGCGATCTCCTGGGGCAGCTCGGCCATTTCCGTGGGCTCCTCAAAGTTGATGAAGATGCTCATGTGGTCTTTGACCAGCTTGGCGGCCAAGCCGATGGAATCCTGCGGGGTGATGGCGCCGTTGGTCCACACTTCGATCATGAGCTTTTCGTAGTCGGTCATCTGGCCGAGTCGCGCGGCTTCAACCGAGTAATTAACCTTGCGCACCGGCGAATGCACGGAGTCCACCGGGATGTAGCCGATGGGCAGATCTTCGTCGTAGTTGCGGTCCGCGGGGACGTAGCCACGGCCGTTCTTGACGCGCATTTCGATGGGCAGCTTGCCGCCTTCGCTGACGGTGGCAATGTAGACGCTCTTGTCCAGCACGGCGAAGTCGGCATCTTCTTCGATTTGCGCGGAGGTGACCGGGCCGGGATGCTCGACGTTCATGTAAATGGTCTTGGGCAGGTCGGTGTTGAGCTTGATGGGCACCTGCTTCAGGTTGAGGATGATGTCGGTGGCGTCTTCCACTACGCCAGGGATCGAGGAAAATTCGTGCAATACTCCCTCAATCTTGACGGCGGTGATGGCCGCACCTTCGATGGAACTGAGCAAGGCGCGGCGCAGGCCGTTGCCGACGGTGGTGCCCCAACCGCGCTCAAACGGCTGCGCGGAGAAACGGCCGTACTTCTCCGTGAGTGATTCCAGCTCCGATGCCAGACGCTTTGGTTTTTGAAAGCCCTTCCACATATGGTGTTCCTTCCTTCTGGTCCGGCGGTAGCCAGACCCAATCTTTTGGCTCACTTCTAAGTTCGGCGCCGGCCGGATGCCAGCGCCTTATCAACCGCACTTCCCGCCCGAGGACCCGCGTACGTATGGTTCGCTTACTGGGTGCTGCAAACTTGTTGCGACTCCTTACGTCGAGCCACCAGTCTACTTGGAGTACAGCTCGACGATGAGCTGCTCGTTGAAGGCTGGGGTTTGCACGTCTTCCCGTTTGGGGAAGGCGACGACCTTGGCCTTGAAGTTTTCGCGATCCTGTTCAAGCCAGGGCACCGAATTCTGGCTTTGCGCCACATTGCGCGCATCCAAAATCATGGCGTTCTGGTGCATCTTTTCTTTGATGGCGATCTCTTCGCCGACTTTGACAAGGTACGAGGGAATGTTGACCTTGCGACCGTTCACGCGGACGTGACCGTGCAGAATCAACTGACGCGCCTGGGCGTGCGAAGAAGCCATGCCCGCCCGACGCACCACATTGTCGAGACGCCGCTCCAGCATGATGATGAGATTTTCGCCGGTGGGTCCCTTGATGTGCAGCGCCTTCTCAAAATAGCCACGGAACTGGCGCTCCAAGAGGCCGTAAGTACGCTTCATCTTCTGCTTTTCGCGCAACTGCAGGCCGTAGCCCGCTACCTTCGGGCGCCGCGATTGCCCGTGCTGACCCGGAACGAAGTTGCGCTTTTCAATGGCGCACTTCTCGGTGAAACACCGCAGACCTTTTAAGAATAACTTCTGCCCTTCCCGGCGGCACAGGCGGCACACTGCTTCACGATGTCTTGCCAACTTCGATTCTCCCTTCGCGATGACTTCTCTCGGAACTTTTTGCCGCGGGTGAGGCGGCGATTTTTAGCGTCGCGTTACGCGGCGTTTGGGTATCAGACACGGCGACGCTTGGGCGGACGGCAGCCGTTGTGCGGAATCGGCGTGACGTCGCGAATGACGACAATATGCAAACCGGCAGCGGCTAGCGCGCGGACCGCAGATTCGCGTCCGGAGCCGGGGCCTTGGATTTTGACTTCAACGCTCTTCATGCCGCACTGATCGCGGGCCACGCCGGCGGCAGCTAGCGACGCTTGCTGCGCGGCGTAGGGGGTACCTTTACGCGAACCCTTGAAGCCGATGGCGCCGGCCGACGACCAGCAAATGACGCGGCCGTCGGTATCGGTGATGGTGATCTGGGTATTGTTGAAAGAGGCGGCGATGTGCACCACTCCGTGGGGAATGACGCGGCGTTCGCGCTTTTTCTTGAACTCCTTCTTACGCTTTGTTGCGACGGCTGGCTTACCCGGTGTGGTGGTCTCGGGCGCCCCGCCTTGCTGTTCTTTGGCCACGTGTTGCTCCATTTCTAGTGAAACTGCGGCGCTGTGCTGCCGAAAATTGTGCCGCGTTACCGAACGACGACGATCTACTGCGCGTTAGCCCTTCTTGCCGACGGTCTTCTTCTTGGCGGCGACTGCGCCGCGGCGCGGACCCTTACGGGTACGAGCGTTGGTGTGCGTACGCTGTCCGTGCACCGGAAGATTGCGGCGATGACGGATACCGCGGTAGGCCTGAATCTCAATCAGGCGGCGGATGTTCATCTGGACTTCCTTGCGGAGGTCCCCCTCGACGCGGCCTTCCTGTTCGATGGCCTGGCGAAGGCGATTGACTTCGTCTTCGGTGAGGTCGCGGATTTTCTTGTTGTAGTCGACGCCGACCTTGGTGGCCAGCCTGCGAGCGCGCTCATGCCCGATGCCATAAATGGAGGTCAGGCCAACCCAGAGGCGCTTTTGCACCGGAAGATCCACACCAGCGATACGTGCCATACTTTTTGTTCTCCCTCAAACTTTTGCTGCCTACTGCCGGAATCGAGTGCTTGCCTACTGCGATCGACGAAACCGCTGCGTCGGTTTATCCCTGGCGCTGTTTGTGCTTCGGGTTCGAGCAAATGACGCGAACCACACCGCGGCGGTGGATGACCTTGCATTTGTCGCAAATCTTTTTTACCGATGCTCGTACTTTCATGGCTTTTCCTGTTCTTAATTCCAAAATCAGTTGCAAAAACCTAGCGAGTTGTCCTTCCTGCTCAGGGTAAAAACTCGCCGCTACATTGCTTCATTAAGCCGCGACTGCTAGTACTGGTCGCGACGCCCCTACTTATAACGATACACGATTCGGCCGCGAGTCAGGTCATAGGGTGAAAGTTCCACCGCTACCTTATCGCCGGCCAGAATCCGGATAAAATTTTTGCGCATCTTGCCGGACACATGCGCCAAAACCTGGTGCTTGTTCTCCAGCTCGACGCGGAACATCGCGTTTGGCAACGGCTCGATCACCGTGGCCATGACTTCAATGGCGTCCTCTTTGGAGTTACCAGAGTCGCCTTTCTCTTTTTTCTCGCGAATCGGCTTCGGCATAATCTCCTATGCTTGGTACTGCTAAACTTTCCCCCGAGCTACCAAGACGGCCCGGTCATTTCCTTGGGCCGGGTCAAAATCCAAGGGCCGTTGGCGGTCACCGCGACGGTGTGCTCAAAGTGCGCCGAAGGACTGCCATCGGCGGTTTCCGCCACCCACTCGTCGCGCATGCGAACTTCCGGTCCTCCAGCGTTGACCATGGGCTCGATGGCGATGACCATGCCTTCCTGCAATCGAGCGCCGCGTCCGGGTTCGCCGTAATTCGGTAGGTTCGGTTCGTCGTGCATTTTGGTGCCGATACCGTGCCCCACAAATTCGCGAACCACCGAGTAACCGTGTTGCTCAACCCAGCTTTGCACCGCGTTGCCAACATCGCCGAGGCGATTGCCGGCACGCATCTTGTCGATGGCGCGGTCCAGAGACTCCCGGGTGACGTCGAGAAGCTTGCGGGCTTCCGGGCGAATCTGGCCGACCGGCACGGTGACGGCCGAATCAGCAAAGTAGCCATCCACTTCCATCCCGAAGTCGATCGAGACGATGTCACCTTCGCGAAGCTTCCGCTTGGGAGACGGGATACCGTGAACAATCTCGCTGTTCACCGAAGTGCAAAGCGTGCAAGGGTAGCCACGATATCCCTTGAACGCCGGCTTACCGGGCCGCCCTGCAATTTTTTCCTCGGTAAACTTCTCGAGGTCCATCGTTGAAAGCCCCGGTCGCACCATGTCGCGCAAAGCCGTCAAAACTTCATGTACAACGAGACCCGCGCGGTGCATCTTTTCCAGTTCTTCTCCACTGCGCAAATGAATCGCCATCTTCCTTTACCGAGCCCGCGGGACTCGAGAGCGCCGAGCACTCAGTGCGCTTGCTTCACAATCTCGAGAACGCGGCACGTAACATCGGGGACGCTTTGCGACGCGTCCACTTCCTGCAGCCGCCCGAGCCGGCGGTAGTACGCCACCAAAGGCTCGGTCATACGGTGATACGCTTGCAGCCGCGGCGCCACAATTTCTTCGCGATCGTCGGGGCGTTGCTCCAGTTCCCCGCCGTCGTTGTCGCAGCGTCCCTCAACCTTCGGTGGACGCTCGTAGATGTTGTAAATCTCGCCGCCAATCTTGCACATCCGCCGCCCGGTAATTCTGCGCAGCAGCAGCGATGGGTCAATCGCAAAATAAATGACCACGGCGCGCTTGTAGCCATGCTGCTTGAGCAACTCCCCCAGATACTGCGCCTGGGCAACGGTGCGAGGAAAACCGTCGAACACGAACCCGTGAAAGCAATCCGGCTGCTCGATGCGCTGGGCGACCATTTTGAGCACCAGCGAATCGGGAACCAGCTCACCGCGACCCATCAGCGGCTTGGCTTGGACCCCAAGCGGCGTATTGGCTGCGATATTCTCCCGGAGCATATCCCCAGTGGAAAGATGCGGAACGCCAAACTTTTCCGCTAAAAGCTTAGCCTGGGTGCCCTTTCCCGCTCCCGGAGGACCGAGAAAAACCACAGCGCGATCCAGCGGTGTGGCGGCCTTGCAATCCGGCCCTATCCCGATCTTCGTCATTAACGGCGGCCACGCAACCGACCCTTTCGCGCGAATCCTTCGTAATTGCGCATGACCAGCTGTGCTTCCAACTGCTGCACGGTATCCATCGCCACGCCGACGACGATCAAGAGAGAAGTGCCACCGAAATAAAATTGCACTCCGAGACCTTTGAGGAACCAAGTGGGAAAATGGCGGTCAAACCAACTACCGATCCCCCATCCGAGGTGATCAAGGTGGATACCGGTGATTAGCCATTCGGGAAGCAAGCAAACCACCGCCAGGTAAATCGCGCCGATGAAGGTGAGGCGTTTGAGAATCTTGCTGACGTGATCGCTGGTGGTGCGCCCTGGACGAATACCGGGAATGAATCCACCGCTCTTGCGCATGTTGTCGGCGAGTTCGGTTGGATTGAATACGATTCCAACATAGAAGAACGCGAACAGAATGATGAGTACCACGTACAGCAAGTTGTACAGCGGCTCACCGAAGGCGACGATCTTGCCGAAATCTTTTACAAAGGGCCAGCGCGCGCCGAAGATTAAGGCGGCGGTGGCGGGAAATGCCAACAGCGAGCTGGCAAAGATCGGCGGAATGACGCCGCCGGAATTCACCCGCAATGGCAGATAGGAGGATTGACCACCCATCACTTTGCGTCCGACCACACGCTTGGCGTATTGAACCGGGATGCGACGCTGGCCGCCTTCTACGAAGACGATGAAGGCGACGACGGCGATCATCAATGCGACCAGGAACAAGATGGCCAACGGCGTGAAAGGGCCCCAGGCCTGAGTCTTAGCTTTTTCGTAGAGGTCCAAGACGCCGCGAGGCAGGCCGACGACGATGCCGACAAAGATAATCAGGGACATGCCGTTGCCGATGCCGCGCTCGCTGATCTGCTCACCTAGCCACATGATGAAGGCCGAGCCGGTGGTGAGAGTCAGAATGGTCATCAACTTGAAGCCGATTCCGGGATGATAGACCAGCGCTTGGCCGCTGAAATTGGCGCTCTCGAGAGCGGTGGCAATGGTCATGGACTGAATGATGCTGAGCACGATGGTGAGATAGCGGGTGTATTGAGTGATCTTGCGCCGGCCAAGCTCGCCTTCTTTTTGCAGTTTCTCCAGGTACGGAAAGACCACGGTCATCAGCTGCAGGATGATAGACGAGGTGATATACGGCATGATGCCCAGAGCGAAAATCGTCAAGCGGCGTAGGTTGCCGCCGCTGAAGAGGTCGAAGATTCCGAGAAACGAGCCCTGGCCCTGTTCGAACAGAGACAGCAGCACGGCAGTGTTGATGCCGGGCGTGGGAATGCTCGCGCCAATGCGATACACCGCCAGCAAAGCCAGCGTGAACAGGACGCGGTTCCGCAAATCCGGGATGCGGAAGAGATTTCGGAACGCTTCGAAGAATCGATTCATGCCTGGGTTCTAGTCCTTACCTGAGCCTGACCGACGGCCTTAGACCACCAACTCAAATGTGCCGCCGGCCTTGGTGATTTTGTCCCGGGCGGAAGCGCTGAATGCGTGGGCATGCACGGCGAGCTTGATGTTCAGTTCGCCGTCACCCAAAACCTTGATACGGTCGGTCTTACGACGGATAAAGCCGTGAGCACGAAGGAGATCCGGAGTAACGGTCTCGCCGTCCGGAAACGCGTTTAACTCCTCGAGGTTCAAGACCGAATAAGTGACGCCAAAAGGATTGTGAAATCCGCGTTTGGGCATGCGGCGGTGCAAAGGCATCTGCCCGCCTTCAAAACCGCGGCGACGGGAGTAGCCGCGGCGAGATTTCTGGCCCTTGTTGCCGGCGCCAGCGGTCTTGCCCAGCTTGGAGCCCATACCACGGCCGACACGTACCTTTTTGATGCGCGAACCGGCCGGAGGCTTCAAATTTGATAGCGAGAAGCGGCGAACTTTGGCTGCCGGGGTGGACGGCTTGTGCTGTCCCCGGGACCTGGATTTGCGGCCGCTAGAGTCTTTTTTTACCATTTTCCTATTCCACCACTTCCACGAGATGCCTCACCTTGTGAATCATGCCCTGGATCGACGGGGTGTTTTCGCGCTCGACAACCTGGTGCATCCGGCGCAAACCGAGACCGCGAATGGTTCCGCGCATGTCGTCGGTGCTGCCGATAAAGCTGACCACCCACTTAATCTTGACGGTGCTATGGTCTCGGGCGGACTTGGTTTTTTTTTCAGCGGCCATTAGTTGCTCTCAACGGCGACCGGCTTGGGTTGCGATTGCCGACCGCTAATTTCATCGACTGTTTTGGAGCGCATCTCCGCGACCATGGCGACATCCTTAAGGCTAAGCAGCGCGGCAAAGGTGGCCTTGACCACGTTATGAGGGTTGGAAGTTCCCAAGGACTTGGTCAAAACGTTGTGAATGCCAGCAACTTGCATGACTTTCCGTACTGGACCTCCGGCAATGACGCCGGTTCCTTCGGCAGCGGGCTTCAGCAACACCTGCGCTGAACCATAACGGCCGAGAACCTGGTGAGGAATCGAAGTTCCCTTCAGATTTAAGTGGATCAAGTTCTTCTTGGCTTGCTCAATGCCCTTCTTGATGGCCATGGGCACTTCACGAGCCTTGCCCATACCAAAGCCAGCGTGTCCGTGGCTATCGCCGACGACCACCAGCGCGGAAAAACTCAGATTCTTGCCGCCCTTGACGACCTTGGTGACGCGATTGATGGCGATCACATCGTCTTTCAGGTCCGAAGGATTGACTTCGAGCAACCTTCGTACCGCTAAACTATCTCGCAGAATTTGCTTCGACATAGGCTTAGAACTGTAACCCCGCTTCCCGCGCCGCATCTGCGAGCGCCTTGACGCGGCCGTGATACTTATATCCGCCGCGGTCGAACACTACTTTGCTGACTCCGGCAGCTTTGGCGCGATCGGCCACCGTTTTGCCGATGGTTCTGGCCGCCGCTACGTTGCCACCGCCCTTGAGATTCTTCTTGGTCTCTTTATCGACCGAACTTGCCGAAGCCAAGGTCTTTCCGGACTGATCGTCAATGACCTGGGCATAGATGTGGCCCAAAGAACGATAGACACACAGCCGAGGGCGCTCTGAGGTGCCGGATATTTTGGTGCGGACCCGATCATGAACACGCCGCCGATGAGAATCCCGCGAAACTCTGCTAACTCTTGCCGATGCCACTGTCGATTCTCCTTATGTTCCGGCCTTAGCTCCAGCTTTGCCGGCTTTCTTTTTCAGACGTTCACCGGTGATGCGAACGCCTTTCTGCTTATACGGATCGGGCGGGCGCAACGCGCGAAGGTCCGCGGCCACCTGTCCGACCTGACCCTTGTCTGCGCCGCTGACCACCATGTGGGTCTGTTTCTCCACCGTAATTTGAATGCCCTCAGGGATGTGAAACTCGATGGGGTGAGACTTGCCGAGCGCGAAGGACACCGCTTTGCCCTTGAGCTCGGCACGATACCCGACGCCCACGATGTCGAGCTCCTTCTTGAAACCGGTGGTGACGCCGGTGACCGCGTTGGCGACAAGTGCGCGAGCCAAGCCATGCAGTGCGCGGTGATCTTCGGTGGCGCGGATGGCGTTCAGTACTCCATCCTTCTGCTCGAAAGAGATTCCATGAGGAATCGGGATGACCAGCTTGCCCTTGGGGCCTTGCACGTCCACGCGACCATCCTGAAGAGCGATTTTTACTCCGGATGGGAGCGGAATTGGTTTACGTCCGATACGTGACATCTGTCGTTTATCCTTTATCTCTAAACCAAAATCTCGGAATCAAGGTGATCTGCTTAGCGTCCCGAGTTACCAGACCTCGCAAAGAATCTCGCCCCCCATGTTGGACTTGCGCGCGGAACGCCCGCTCATCAAGCCCTTGGGGGTGGTGAGAATGCTGATGCCCAGACCTCCAACGACGGGCCGAATATCGGAGGCACCGAGGTAGCGGCGCGCGCCGGGACGAGAGATACGCTTCAGTCCGGTGATGACGCTGCGGCGATCCGGGGTGTACTTCAGGAAGACGCGCAGCATCTTGCGGCTTTTGTTCTCTTCCACCAGTTTGAAGGTGGAAATGTAACCTTCGTCCTTCAAGATGCGAGCAATTTCCGTCTTCAACTTGGACACCGGAACGTCCACGCGCTGATGCTTGGCAGCGGCAGCGTTGCGGATACGGGTCAGAAAATCGGCAATGGGATCGGTCTGCATAATTCTCCTTACCAGCTCGCTTTCACGACGCCAGGAATTTCACCTTTGAGGGCCATGCCGCGGAAGCAGATTCTGCACATCTGAAACTTGCGGATATAACCGCGGGCGCGTCCACAAACGCGGCAACGATTGCGAATGCGGACCTTGAACTTGGGCTTCTTCAGGGACTTAGCAATTTTTGCGGTGCGTGCCATTTATTGAGCTCCTCCCGGAACGCGCAGGGGAAAACCGAGCCCCTTAAGCAATTCGCGGCCTTGTTCATCGGTGCTGGCGCTGGTGGTCAGGGTGATGTTCATGCCCTTGATCTTGTCAACGCGGGTGTAATCGATTTCCGGAAAAACCAATTGATCCTTGAGCCCCAGGGTGTAATTGCCCCGGCCATCGAAGGCGCCGGAAGGCAGACCGCGGAAATCGCGGACGCGAGGCAATACCACGTTGCAAAGACGGTCAATGAATTCGTACATCTTGTCTCCACGCAAGGTGACCGCACAGCCGATGGGCATGCCTTTGCGGATCTTGAAATTGGCGATGGACTTTTTGGCGCGAGTGATCACCGGCTTCTGCCCGGTAATCTGACCGAGCTCGACCGCCGCGGTATCCAAAAGCTTGGCATTCTGGCTGGCTTCTCCCAGACCGATATTGAGAGTGACTTTTTTCAGCTTGGGCACAGCCATGACATTGTCCCAGCCGAAATGCTTCATCAGCGCCGGAACAGTTTCTTTCTGATATTTTTCCTGCAATCGACTCTTCATGCCTTGGTTATCCTTGTTCCTTACTTATCCAATGTCTCGCCGCAGCGCTTACAACTGCGCGATTTGGTTCCGTCGGGAAGAACCGTGTGGCCGATGCGGGCGTGCTTGCCACAACTCTCACAAATCACCATGACGTTGGAAACGTTAATGCCCGCTTCCTTTTCCACGATACCGCCCTTGATGTTCTTGGCCGGGTTGGGGCGGGTGTGGCGCTTCATCATGGCGATGCGTTCGACGACTACGGTATTTTTCTTGGCGTTGATGGACAGCACCCGGCCGCTTTTTCCGGCATCCTTGCCGGCCATCACGCGCACCTGATCGCCTTTGCGAAGATTAATGGTGTGGCGTTCCAATCGGTCGTGTCTAAGGGTCATAGCTCTACCAAACCTCCGGAGCCAGCGAAACGATCTTGGTGAATTTCTTCTCGCGGAGCTCGCGTGCAACCGGGCCGAATACCCGGGTTCCTACGGGCTCGCCAGCGTCGTTGATAAGCACTGCGGCGTTATCGTCAAAGCGGATGTAGGTGCCATCCCGGCGGCGACGCTCCTTGCGCATTCTGACCACCACAGCTTTTACGACCGTTCCCTGTTTCACCTGGCTTTCCGGCGTGGCTTCTTTTACCGACGCGGTGATGACGTCGCCCAGGCCGGCTTTCAATCCGGCATCGCCGCCCACCGGCAAAATACACATGAGCTTGCGGGCACCGGAATTGTCGGCCACCGTTAGCCAAGTTCGCATTTGAATCATCTGACTGCTCCTGTGCCGCGCTTAACTGGCGGACGCGTTACTCTTCAAAATTTCCTTCAACCGCCAACGCTTGAGCTTGGAGAGCGGGCGCGAAGAAACAATGCGCACGGTGTCGCCAATCTTGGCCTGACGCTGCTCATCGTGGGCGTAAAACTTTTTGGAGATACGCACGACGCGGCGATATTTGGGGTGCTGCACAAGGCGCAGCACTTCCACGACGATAGTTTTTTCCATCTTGGCGCTGGTGACCCGACCGGTCAGAATCTGTCGTTCGTGCCGGGTGTCCACAGCGGTTGGTTGTGTTTCAGTAGCCATTCATCCGTCCTTAAACTTTTCCAGCAAGTTGATGCGAGCGCAGCAATGTCTTGACCCGCGCCAAATCTTTGCGAGCTTCCCGCAAACGCTTGAGGGCTTCCGCTTGACCGGTGGTGAGCTGAAAGCGCAGCCGGAAAATCTGCTCGGTAAGTTCCTTTTGTTGGGCTTCGAGTTCGTTGATACCAGCTTCGCGAATTTTTTCGATGCGACGCGGCATAGTTAGAAGCCTCCCGCGCGGGTGACGAACTTAGTGGGAATGGGCAACTTGTGCGCCGCCAAGGTCATAGCTTCCCGAGCCGTGGTTTCGTCAACTCCCGCCATTTCAAACATGATGCGCCCGGGCTTTACCACCGAGACCCACTTTTCCGGCGCGCCTTTGCCTTTGCCCATGCGGGTTTCGGCAGGCTTCTTGGTGAAGGGCTTGTCCGGAAAAATGCGAATCCAGATTTTGCCGCCGCGCTTGATAAAGCGAGTGATGGCCACGCGCGAAGCTTCAATCTGCCGGTCGGTGATCCAGGCCGCTTCCATAGCTTTCAATCCGTACTCGCCGAAAGCCAGATCGCTGCCGCGCCAGGCTTTACCGTTGCGGCGACCGCGCATCTGTTTCCGGTACTTCACTTTCTTGGGCATCAACATCGCTGTGTTCTCGCTTCCTTAATCAACCGGCGACTGCAAAACCTTACGCGGCAGCCAGGCCTTCTTTCTGAATCTTAGAGACGCGCTTAGGAACGTTTTCCCCCTGATAGACCCAGCACTTCACGCCGATCACGCCATAGGTGGTGTGGGCCTCGGCGGTGCCAAAATCGATGTCCGCACGCAAGGTCTGCAATGGCAGGCGGCCCTGCAAGTACCACTCTTTACGGGCGATTTCCGCGCCGTTCAAGCGGCCAGCCACGCGAACCTTGATACCTTTGCAGCCAAAGCGCAGAGCAGAATCGACGGCTTTACGCATGGCGCGACGAAAAGCGACGCGCTTTTCAAGCTGCAACGCGATCGACTCTGCAACCAGAGTGGCATCGAGTTCCGGGCGATGGACTTCCTGGATGTCGATATGCACTTCGCGCTTGGTGCGCTTCTGCACATCCTGCTTGAGCTTGTCGATTTCCGAGCCTTTGCGCCCGATGATGATGCCGGGACGCGCGGTGTAAATGCGCACGACCAACTTGTTGGCGGCGCGCTCGATATCGATAGAGCTGATGCCAGCGCTCTTGAGCTTTTCTTTCAGCTCGCGGCGCAGCTTGACGTCTTCGTGCAGCAATTCGGCATAATCGCGATCGGCGTACCAGCGCGACTTCCACGGCTTGTTGTAGCCGAGGCGAAATCCGTATGGATGTGTCTTCTGTCCCACCGTGTTCTCCTTACTTCTTGCCCTTCTTACGAGGCGTGGCTTGCTTGCCGGTCAACGCTTTGCGGACCCGACGGGCGGTACCGCGAACACCCTTGTGCGCTTCGGTTTCGGCTTCAATGGCAGCGACGCGTTCTGCGGCGGCGATGTGATGCTCGGCAACGCCGACCCACAAATGCGCGGTGCGCTTCTGGTAGCGGAACGCACGGCCCATGGGGGCTGGACGGAGACGCTTCCAGCGCGCGCCTTCGTTGACGAAACATTTCGAAACGAAGAGTTCGTCGACATCCAGCGGGGCCCCGGCGTCTTCCGCTTTACGCTCGGCGTTGGCGATGGCGCTGCGCAAGACTTTCTCAATGTGCTTGGCTGCGCGTTTGGGTGTGTAACGCAGGGTCTGCAGCGCGTCCTGGACTTTATGCCCACGAATCAAATCAATGACCAACCGAGCTTTTTGCGGCGACATGCGCACGTGCTTCGCGTGCGCATGAGCTTCGATCGACGGGTTTTGAGTCTGTAAGTCGGCCATGGGTTACGCCTTCGGCGCTGCCGGAGCTGCGCCGCCTCCCGCTGCTGGAGCCGCGCCCGCGGCCCTTTCAAGCGCAGCCTTGACGGCATGGCCCTTGAAGGTGCGCGTGGGAGCGAACTCACCTAGTTTGTGACCAATCATTTGTTCGGTCACATAAACGGGGATAAATTTTTTGCCGTTGTGCACGGCGATGGTGTGACCAATGAAATCGGGCACGATCGTGGAGCGCCTCGACCAGGTCTTGACCACTTTCTTTTCGTTGCGCGTGTTCAGCCCTTCGACTTTTTCGCGCAGGTGGCCGTCGACAAACGGGCCTTTTTTCAGTGAGCGTGCCATCGAGTCCTCTATTCCTCCACGCGGCGCAAACGACCCCATTGGGCGTGCCGCATCTTTTTGAAACCACGTACCGGCCCGGGAACGCGATGCGATCTCGGGCAAAACGGGCAGACAAATCGCGTGCCTTGCGCGTTGGGAATGCGTTCCACGATTACTGCCCATCCCGGCTTGCACAGCTTGTAGAGCACCGGCTCCGGCGGCGGAACAGCAATTTTCCCAGCACGAACCACGACCTTGGTACCGGCCTTGGCCGCGGGGCGTTTGCTGGCAGTTCGGCGCTTGGTGGTCCGGTTGCTCCCACGTCGTGCCGCGCGTCCCGATCGATTTGTACGTGTCGCTCGCATGTGTTCGCTCTCACCGGGCCGCACTGTGATTCGGCCACCCAGTTCGCTGCTGTTTACTTTCTACGCTGTACGATCTGCTTGTCGGTCCGCTTGTTGCGACGAGTCTTTTTGCCGAGGGTCGGAAAAGCCCAAGGTGTTTGCGGGTGATTGCCCTTCACTTTGCCTTCACCGCCACCGTGGGGATGGTCGACCGGGTTCATAGCCACGCCCCGGACGGTCGGCTTGACGCCGTGCCAACGAGTACGTCCTGCTTTTCCGTAGGTTTGGTTCTCGTGATCCAAATTGCCGACCTGGCCAACGGTAGCCATGCAATCCACGGAAAACTTTCTCACTTCCCCGCTGGGCATTTTGATGAGCGCGAGATCGCCTTCTTTGCTCAGCAACTGCGCGGAGCCGCCCGCCGAACGAACCGCCTGGCCGCCGCGACCGGGATACAGCTCCAGGTTGTGAACCTGAGTGCCGGGAGGAATGTGCTTAATCTGCAGCGCGTTTCCGGGAAGGATGTCCGAACCTTCGCCAGTGGAAACCGTGGCGCCGACTTCCAGACCTACTGGATGCAGGATGTAGCGCTTCTCGCCATCAGCGTAATGGAGCAGCGCGATGTTGGAGCTACGATTGGGGTCATACTCGATGGCGGCAACCTTCGCGGGAACACCATGCTTGTCGCGGCGAAAGTCCACTTGGCGGTACTGCTGTTTGTGCCCGCCGCCACGATGCCAGATCACGATTTCGCCGTGATTGTTACGGCCGCCAGTGCGCTTTTTCGGCTCCAGCAAAGCCTTCTCCGGCTCCTGTTTGGTGATGTGGCTCTTATCGAGGACGGTGATAAACCGCCGCGACGCCGTGTACGGATTAAAACTCTTGATTCCCATCGCTACCTCTACCTTTTATTCCGGGTACTGCATGTGCTGAGCTAGGCAAAATGCAAAACCAAGCTGATTACAAATTGTCTGCGTATTCGATCATCTTCTCGCCCTCGGCGAGCTTGACGTACGCTTTCTTCCAATCGCGGCGATAGCCTACGCTCTGGCCACGGCGACGCATCTTGCCCAGATAATTGGCGGTGCGCACGTCATCCACTTTGACGTTGAAGATTTGCTGCACCGCTTCCTTGATCTGCGTCTTGGTCGCACCGGCGGCCACTTCAAAGACCACGGTGCGATGCAACTCTTTCACGCCCAGACCTTTTTCGGTAATGATCGGCCGACGAATAATTTGATAATGAGGAGCGGACATGGCTTATTCCTTCTCCTTCTTGGTTTTTGTCGGCCTGGCAGTCTTAGCGGTTTTACTCTTCGCCGCAGTGGTTCTGGAAGACACGGGCTTGACCGATGCTTTCCGAGCGGCCTCTTTTTTCATCGGAGGCGCCGGGGCAATGGTTTCCACGTGCGGCGCTTCGATGGGGGCAGCATCGGGATCGAGCGAATGGCTCAAGCGCGCGACCGCGTCTTTGGAGAGCAGCAGCAAGTCGTGATTCAGCAAGTCGTAGGGCTGCAATCCACGAGGGGCAACCAGCTTGACGCGATGCAGATTGCGGCTGGCCAGCTCCAGGTTGCGATTTTCACCGTAGGCCACGATCAACGCCGAACGGTTGTGATTGAGCTTGCCGAGAATCAGACTAAGCGCCTTGGATTTGTGAGATTCAAGCACCCACTCGTCAATGACCGTTAGCTTCTGTTCCGCGAGCTTGGCGGAAAGAGCAGAGCGCAACGCGCCCAGAATCATTTTCTTAGGGAGCGCATAACTGTAATCGCGCGGCTTGGGTCCATGAACGGTGCCGCCATGACGCCAGAGCGGTGAGCGGATGGAGCCGACACGGGCACGGCCGGTGCCCTTCTGCTTCCAGAGCTTGCGGCCCGCACCGCTGACCTCGCTCTTGTCTTTGGTCTTGTGGGTACCGGCGCGCAGTTCGCGGCGATACCAGCGCGAAGCTTCGTGGAGCAGATGAGGATTGACCTTGGCACCAAACACGGCGTCGGCCAGCTCCACCTGTCCAACCTTCTTGCCTTCCAGATTTACGACATCCACGACCGGCATAATTTCTCTATCCTTCTTCGCTGTTACGCTGCGTTGCTTACTTCAGCCTCTTGCGCGTCTTACGAATAAAAATGTAGGTGCCGCGAGGACCCGGGACTGAACCTTTCACCAGCAACAGGTTTTCGTCGTTGTCCACCTTGACCACTCTCAAATTTCTGGCGGTGACGCGAGCATTGCCCATGTGCCCCGGAAAATGTTGATTCTTCCAGACGCGAGATGGAAACGAGCTGCCACCAATGCCGCCGGGCGCGCGATGAAACATGGAACCGTGAGTAGCATCGCCACCGGCGTAATGCCAACGCTTGACACCACCGGCAAAACCTTTGCCTTTACTGACGCCGCTGATGTCGACCAGCTCGCCAGCCGCAAAGGTTTCCACGAGGACCCGGTCACCGACCTTGGTCTCGTCCTTAGATTCCTCGATGCGCACTTCCTGCAGAACCTTCATGGGCGCGACGCCGGCTTTTTTGTAGTGCCCGGTCATGGCCTTGTTGACGCGCTGAGGCTTGACGAATTCGACCAGGCCAAGTTGGGCGGCTTCGTAACCGTCTTTGTCCTTGGTGCGGCGCTGTACAACGACGCATGGGCCGGCTTGCAGCACGGTGCAACCGACCAGAGAGCCGTCGTCCTGGAAGACCTGGGTCATACCCAGCTTGATTCCGATGATCCCGTTAACTGCCATCTCGTTTCTCTTTTCTCTCTCAAAACGGGCGGGGGCAAGCCCGACCCTGGATATTTACTTACCTGCGTGACCAAACGCCTTGATTTCGACGTCTACGCCAGGCGGCAAATCGAGCTTCATCAAGGCGTCCACGGTGTCTGGCGTGGGCTCGAGGATGTCGATCAGACGCTTGTGGGTGCGCATTTCAAACTGCTCACGCGATTTCTTGTCGACGTGAGGAGAACGCAAAACCGTCCAGCGATTGATGGTGGTGGGCAGCGGAATCGGCCCGGCCACATCGGCCCCCGTGCGCTTGGCAGTTTCGACGATTTCTCGCGTGGACTGATCGAGAATCCGGTGATCGTACGCCTTCAAACGAATACGAATTTTATCGCCTTGTCTCATATTCTCTGCAAACCCTTTTCCGCTTCGAAATCCATTACTCGATAATTTCCGTAACCGCGCCGGCCCCGACGGTGTGGCCGCCTTCGCGAATCGCGAACCGCAAGCCCTTTTCCAGCGCCACCGGAGTAATCAGCGTCACCTCGCAGCTCACGTTGTCTCCCG
>Ga0302177_10000261_pt1 | contig 42001 bp, 40 predicted proteins | sample I_Palsa_E1_2_FD_198780 | JGI IMG/M metagenome (GOLD analysis project Ga0302177, IMG submission 198780) | Peat permafrost microbial communities from Stordalen Mire near Abisko, Sweden - I_Palsa_E1_2 | ecosystem: Environmental > Terrestrial > Soil > Palsa > Peat permafrost | place: Sweden... | reverse complement strand
ACCAACCCCTAACACCAAAACAAAACCGGACACTTCATGTGCTATGAAAAGCGGACATTTTGACTTGCTAACGACAGCGAAATAGAACCGAAAAAATGGAACCGTGCCGATTTAGGGTTGGGCCTGAGCCTAGCTCAGAATCTGGTTCTGGTTCACTCGGCGACCGGTCCCGTTCGATCCTAGCCAGACGAGTCGCTGTTGACGCTTGGTGTGAATCTTGCTACAAGATGTGGTCGCTATATCCTGGTGACAAGGAGTCATTTATGGGAACGGAAGATCCAAGAAAGGTCAACCCCTCAAAAGAGGAGCCTGGCCCGGGGAAAGCGGATTCGCCGGAGTTGCCCGAACTGCCTGATGACGATCTCAAGGCGGTTACTGGCGGCCTCCAATCAACCCCAGGTGCCGCAACGACAAGTGAGGTATGTATTAGCCAGCTTTAGGCGCTCTTGGTCCTTGCGAGCATTTCGGTGATCGAGTTTTCTCCAAATCGGTTCTGGCCCGTGGCCTAAGTGCCGGACTCCGCCCGGCACGAGTGGGTTATAGCCCCCTTTCGGGCCGATCGAGACGCCGCCTTCCGCAATCTTGCAGGCACATGGCACCATATCAATGCCCATCGCAATCTTCGTGGCTCCTATACCGGAGCGATCGAAGTTGTTCGCCGGCTACTGAACTACCCGCCAGCTGTTCTCGATCATGTAATTACCGCGCATCAACTGACGCTTTTGCTCATCTGTCCTGAACTGGCGAATCAAGGGTTCGCATCGGCTGAGGTATTGAAGTGGCTGACGTACTCCATGGAAGGGAATTCCCCCTCGCGTACCCTTCGACTGGCTCACGGACTGACTGATTTTCTGTTGGACTATGCGGCGCAGCAATCACTATCGCGTTTGTGCATCTCATTCGAAAATGTCGACTTCGCGGATCCTCTCGACCAAGAATTCCTAGCCGTATTGCTGCGCCGTTCCGATCCTAACCAACTGCTGATAAGGGTATGTACTTCTTCCGATCGACTCGACGGTCCGCTGCGGTCCGCGCTCCGAACATTCGCCTCCACGAAGCATCTGGAACCTTTCGTCCCTGCCGAAATGGCCGCGATCCCTGAGGCTTGGCGCATTTGGTTGCGCAGATGTGCAACCGGGTGGGCCGGTGAATGGGCTGGTCTTAGTGACCTCTCAAAATATTTCGATCTGTCAGCGATGCAACCAGAGTCTTCGAGTTTGCAGGAACTCTTTGAGGATGTGGTCACGGATATTCCCCTTGTCGAACGATGCGCGCTGGGAAATGAATATGTTAGGTCTGACTGCACATCCGATAGTCTAGTCATCAAAAATGCCTACTCTGCGATTCCAGTAGAACAACGATGGGTCTTGCACCGAGCCCGCCGCCAGGAGCTCGAAGGACTTAATGAGTACTCTCTTTCCCTTGGCGCGATCCCTCTGCACTCCGAGCTGGAGGGCACTGATCCCGCCCCGCTGCTAGCTGCGTCGAAACACTACATGCACGTCGCGTTTTACGATGCGACCCTAGAGTGGGCCCTCCGCGGCCGCCGTATGCTCCCCGCGGAGGATCGCGGCCAGGCTTATACCGAATTTAGCCGCAACATTCTCTTTGCCTTGATGCTGCTGGGACGTCTCGATGAAGTAGACGCGATCTGCGCGGAAAACCTGGCACTCAGCGATGATCCAGCGTTACTCGCACATACCACCTATGCCAAAGCGATTCTATCGGCACGGTTGTACCAACCGTCGCGGCGCGACTATGAGGCCGCAGGAAATTGGATAAGACAATCTTTAGCCTTCACCGAAAGGGTCCAGCCTTCGGAAACCCGGGCTGTGAATATCGCCTTCTTACGCAACACCACGGCTTTGGTGGAAATGCGCACCGGACACCTTGCGACCGCGCATGAGTTGTTATGCGAAGCATTACGATACATGTCTGCCGAAGCGCCGAACAAATACCAGGCGGAAAGCGCGATTCTTCTCCACAATCGCGCACGACTTCATGTCCAGCGCAAGCAATTAAGCCAAGCCATAGAAGATTTGACGACGCTACTTCAACATCAGCCGGGCAACTCCGAAGCCTATTTCGACCGAGGCGTCCTGCATCAGCGGTTGGGGCTCCATGAACAGGCGTCACGGGACTACGCCGCGGCCATAAAATGGAGTCCGCCGTACGCGGAAGCCTATTTCAATCGAGCGCGAGCCCTGGTTTCTTTGGGAGAAGTCGATCAGGCCATTCTCGACTACACTCGGGCTCTCGACTTAGTGCCAGGCCACATCGAAGCGCTTATCGATCGAGCCCGCCTGTTCCACGCTCGGAATAATTTCGAAGCCGCGCGCACCGACGTTCACACCGCGCTATTGCTTGCCCCAACGAATGCCCGGCTCTTGTGTTTGCTCGGCTTGCTGGAGTTGGAAAACGGGAATCTCGTTCAAGCCTATGAAAGCCTTACTAAATCGATCGAGGCAGAGCCTTCTTTGCCAGACGCATGGGCCAACCGGGCCACCGTTCTTTACAAACAGGGCGCGCTAGACCAGGCCCGTCTCGATTTATCCCGGGCCTTATCGCTGCGCGAAGACCCCGCAGCTTTCTACAATCGTGGCAGATGTTTCGAAGCGCAGAAAAGATGGACCGAAGCCGCCGATGACTATAGTCGAGCCCTCAAGCTTACACGCGGCGACGTGCGGTACATACTGCGTCGCCTTGCCTGGTGTCAAAAGGCGGCAAGTTCCTAGCCCTAGCGCGATGCATGCAAAGATGAGCGGCCCGAAAGTTTCAGACCGCGGCTTTGGCTTCAATGGCGGTGAGATTGGAGCGCAGAGCGGCCACGCGTTCGAAGGAATCGAGGCGGGCTTTGTGGTCGTAGATGTGCGCGGTGATCATCAGTTCGTCGGGATGGGTAACATCCAGAAAGTTTTGCAAGGCCCGGACGACCGTTTCTGGCGAACCAACTGCGGAGACCGTAAGTGTCTGGCTGGCCAGAGCTTTTTCAGCGGGCGACCAGAAGCTCTCGATGTCATCGATGGGTGGCGGAATCTGCCCGGGGGTCCCGCGCCGCAGGTAGGTGAACGATTGCTGGAGTGACGTGAATTGGCGGCGCGCTTCGGCGTCAGTGGTCCCGACGATGATGTTGATGCCGAGCATGGCGTAAGGGCGATCTAACTGTTTTGACGGCTTGAAGAGATGGCGATATAGACGGAGTGCATCCATCATGTCGGCGGGTGCGAAGTGCGAGGCGAAGGCAAATGGCAGGCCAAGGTGGGCGGCGAGTTGCGCGCTGAAAAGGCTCGAACCGAGTAGCCAGATGGGAACCTGCAAGCCGGCGCCTGGAATGGCGCGAATCTTTTGGCCGGGTTCGGGCGCTTCAAAATAATGCTGTAGTTCCTGCACGTCTTCGGGGAATCGGTCGGCGCTGGCGGCCAGGTCACGGCGAAGCGCGCGAGCCGTTGGCTGGTCCGTACCCGGAGCGCGTCCGAGGCCCAGATCGATGCGCCGGGGAAACAGCGACGCGAGCGTACCAAACTGCTCGGCGATCACCAGCGGCGAATGATTCGGCAGCATGATTCCGCCGGAACCTACGCGAATGGTTTCCGTGCCGCCGGCAACGTGAGCGATCACGATGGAAGTGGCCGCGCTGGCGATGCCTGGCATGTTGTGGTGTTCGGCCACCCAGAATCGTTTGTAGCCCCATTCTTCAGCGTGTTGGGCGAGATCGAGAGAGTTGCGGAGAGCGACGGAGGCAGTTGCGCCTTGCGGAATGGGGGAGAGATCGAGAATGGAGAAGGGAATCACTAAGAGTTTGGCCGCACCGCTTTGATGATTTTGGCAGCCGCTAGGTTATTCTGGTTGCACCGCGGCCTTCGCCGCACCCTTGCACTCTCTTCGTACCCCGTGCGGTTGAAAAGAAAGGCTCTTAACGCAATACTGGGGTCCCTCCGTGACCGAACAACCGGGTACTGGCGAACGCGAACTTCGGCGCGTGTTGGAATTGCAGCGCAAAGTCAGCATGTCTTACTCGAAACGGGCTCTTTGCCCGAGATGCTTCAGCGGTGCGTAGAAGTTATTGTCAGTGATCTTGGGGCATCGTTCGCGCGCATATGGACCCTCCATCCCGAAGGAGCCATGCTCGAATTGCGGGCCGGCGCCGGTCTGTATACCCACCTGGATGGCTTGTACGGCTGCCGAACTCAGCGCGACCTTATTGATACCCGATTGATACCCGGAATCGCGTCCAGCACACCAAGTTTTCCGCCGACAAACGCCGCTCCAGCAAGCCCAGCGCCAGCCAAACCTGCCCCACGAACAAACGCCCGACGATCCACAGCTTTGCCGGGGTTGCTAACTTCATCATCTCTATCTTCCATTTCACTCTTGGTTTCGAATGGAACGCAGATTAGGACATCTTTTCGAGCACACGACCACCAAGTGCGGAGATCGGGGCGCTATTTTTTAGGCTGGAGAAGATGATGCGCTGTGACTAGCGAATCGCCTGCCTCGCGGCAAGCCACTCGAACAGCACTCGGCGAATCACGATGGGTCGATGAGATGCAGCAAGAAGATTTCAGTTGCGAATCAAGCGGAGGGAAAATTTAGTACGGCTATTACCGGAATGCTATCTTTAGAGTTGTTATTCCTTGGGTGTGGTGTCCTGCGGGTCGGCCTGAATCGTTACTTCGACCTGCGCGCCCTTTTTCAAACTGACCGGCTTGCCGTCGGTGTCTTGCAAGGTATTCTCCACACGAATTTCACGATAGAGTTCGTCGGCACCTTCCACCGCGATCTGCGCCCTTTCGGGCTCGCGAGGATCGATTGAGGGGATGATTTTTTCGACGGTACCCGGGAGCGTGACTGCCGGATTCTGCTGCACCGGTTCACTCTGCTGAGCGTCGCCGTTCATGTAATCCTCCCGTATCTGCCAACGTCAAACGAATTCCGACCGCAGTGAGTCTACTACTGTCTCACATTGCTTATCAAACCGGGTCCTTTGCTCGGTTGCGCCGGAGTCAATCGAGTTGTGATCAGGGGGAGCGCTTTGCGCCTAATAATTCTTTTATGCGATTTCGGTCACTGGTCTCTCGGGGACTGCCGCCTTTACGCTCTAGCCATTTGGTAAAATCGAGCAGGCGTACTTCGTGCTCGACCGGGATGTCGGTAACCCGGACCTTCACGGTCTGGAAGCCTTGGGCCAGGCCCATCACCCATGCATTGCCGCGCAGCGCCGCAAGGCCCAAAGCGACGGCCTCATATAGTGTTGCGGCGGTGACTTGAACGGTGTGGGCGACGCCGTCGACGTCCGTGAAGGTGACGCGGCAAGAGCGGACGGGCATAAAGGCCAAAGTATCACATTCGCTTTTTGTTCGCTACAAACTTTAGATTTCCGCCGGCCCATTCCGGTCAACGCACACGACCACACCTGCGAATCGGACTCATCTCCCCGAGCAGTCTCTGGTCGTTCACCGATCCGTGAGATGGGCTGCGCAAAAACTGAGCCTACCCAGGCCGCAGGGCAATTTTTCAATTAATTCGCTGCGTGCTTGGTCTTGTTACGCGAGCCGCTGAAAAGTTCAATCGCTGCGCGGTTGAACGCCGGAATATCTTTCGGATTCCGGCTGGTCACCAGATTCCCGTCGACCACCGCTTCCTGGTCTACCCATTCCGCGCCTGCGTTCCTTAGGTCGGTCTTCAGCGACGGCCACGAGGCGATCCGCCGGCCTTTTGCGGCACCGGCCTCGATGATCGTCCAGGGCCCGTGGCAGATGGCCGCAACCGGCTTTCCCGCGTCGAAGAACGATTTTACAAATGCCACCGCCTTGGGATCGATGCGCAGTGCGTCCGGGTTGATGACCCCGCCCGGCAGCAATAACGCGTCGAACTTCTTCCCATCGCTATTCTCTAGAGGCTCGTCGACGGCCACCTCCTCGTCCCACTCTTTCACATTCCATCCTCGGACCCGGTCTTTGTTCGGCGATACCACCGTCGTTTTCGCCCCGGCCTGATCGAATGCTTTGCGTGGTTCAAGCAATTCCACTTGCTCGAATCCATCGGTAACCAAGATCGCTACTTTGACTCCGTTTAAATCTGCCATGTTTATTCTCCTTACCAGGTTTTTGTGGTCGCCGGCCAGTCAATGAATCTGCAACCGGGGACGGCGCGCGATCGCCGGCTAGCAACGTCCTGCGCGGCCAAGTTCCGCCAAGTTTGCCCCCGGTTCAGATACGCGCTTCGCGATTACTGGTGCAATACGGGAATGGCTGTAGAAGGAACGCGCCGCGCGATGAAACACCACGATGGGTAGTGGCGGCGCCAAATGCGCCGCGCGTTTTCCGTTAGGTTAATTCGGTTCCTCTGCACTCCGCGCGGTTTCGCGCACGTGCGCGATCAAATTGCGGATGCTATCGGCGAGCTCTACCACCTCGCCTTCTCCTTGAATGTCGAACTCAATCTCGTAGTTTCCCGCAGCCGCGTGATCCACCGCATCCTTTAAACTTATCAGCGGCTTCACCACTTGCCGGGGCAAAATAAAACTCACCCACACGCTGACCAGCAAAGTGATCGCCGAAACGATGGTCAGGCCCCATTCGGCGCGAGAGATCATGCGTCGCGCTTTGTTGTGGTCGTATTCGATGCGGCTCCAACTTCGCGCCTCCAGATTGTTGGTGAGGTCCAATACATCCTGCCCGGAGTTTTGCAAGTCCAGAGTGAGCTGCCGCAGCGCGGGGTTCCCCTCCTGCACCGTTTTGGTGATTTGTGCGTCAAACGAACCCACGCGCGTCCGCAGCTCGTCAACCAGTTGCGACCGGGTTTTGTATCGAGTGCTATTCAGCAATTCATCCAAATCTTTCTCGTAGGCAATCAACACCGCATCCACGCGCTCCACCGGTGCTTGACCGGGGCGCCCAATAACGGTGACCGCGGCTTGAAATTTTTCGTTGTAGCGGTGCAGCGCGTCCAGCGCTTGTTGGGTCAGCACCTGGTCGGAGGGGTGCAGGTCGCGAATCGCTACCAAGATCCTTTCTACCTTGTCCATGGATTCGCGATTGGCTTGCAGTGAAGCTGGATCGAATAACAGAAGATAGTTACGCTCAGTGTGCCGCGCCTCCAACATCTCAATCGACGCTTGCTGTGCCAGGGTCGCGGCGGGCGCATCGTAGCTGACGATCCGGTCCACCAGCCAGCCGATCTGCAGTAAGTAATAGACCGCGAGAAGTATCACCGGCGCCAGAATGAGCCGAACAATCGCGAGACTGTAGGCGATCCGCCTTCGAAGCGATGCCCCCGGCGCCAGGACCTTGAACGATCTTCGAATGCCTAATTTCATCCGTGCCGTCCTTCCAATCATCAATGGAAAAGCGCGGTTCAGCGCCTCCAAATGTCCCTCGCAGGGACGATCGCCCGACAGGTCGAACAATAGCCGTTACCGGCCAGACTGCCAAATAGATAAAGTGTAACTGGTTCACACCTCCAGCGCGGAGTGGGTTTATCGCGTTGCAGGTGTGGTGCGCGCAGACACCCGAACCTAGGCTGCTACCAGGGTAACTCTCCGGTCGATCCCCCCAGAAAGGTTGCGATCGGTCTTCGTATCTGCGCTAAAGTGGGCGAAACCATTGCGAAGCTGTATGAATCTAACCTGCAGGACCAAGGACGAAGAGCGACGGTTTGGAATTAGAAGCTGACTTTAAAACCACTCATTGAGGGGGAGCCGCAGAATGAATCGAACGAGCAAGACTTGGGGATTCGGGAGCGTTATCGCTCTCGCAGCTGTATTTTTTTCTTTGGCCACATCGGTTGCTGCGCAGGAGAACACGACTGCCAGCAGCAAGGTGATGGGTGAACTTCACTTCGTAGGCGCGACTAAGGTGGAGAAAGATTCGGGCGTCTGGGTGGACGGAAATTACGTTGGCTTTTTGAAGGAGCTCAAGGGCAATAAGAAAGTTCTTCTGATTCCCGGCGAACATGAGATTGCCGTGAGGCAATCCGGCTATGACGATTACGTCCGCAAGATTGTGGTCGAACCTGGCCAAATTCAGACGGTGAGCGTTTCCCTGCATGTTAGCCCGCGGGCCACTCAACCTGAGGTTACTTCCACCCTGAAGCTGGACATCGAACCGGGCCGGGCCGCGGTCTTCTTGGACGAGAAGTTTGTCGGCCACGCCAGCGAGTTCGGCGGCTCATTCCACTCCATGCTCATTAGTCCCGGAAAGCATCACATTAAGGTGGAGCTGCCTGGCTATCGCACTTTTGACACCACCGTGGATCTGCTGCCCAACCAGAAATCCGAGGTCAAAACCGAGCTGGTTAAGGGCAGTATCGAGCAGGCGGGCCCGGAGATTAAGCAGCAGCCATAGTGATCTGGCAATAATTTCGAGAACATTGGTGCATCTGCGCCGGCCTTCGGTCCTCCCGCAGGGGATTGACAGAAGGCCGCGTCGCTTTCTAACATAGGGGTTTATACGTCAAACGTTGTAGAGTGATCCGCTGAGCTTGGTGCGACTCTGCAAGTGCGGCTTTCATCTCACTGAAAATTTATGATCACCGTAAATGGTCTAACGAAGAGGTATGCGCGGCACACGGCGGTAGACGATATCTCTTTTAGCGTGGCTAAGGGTCAGATCGTAGGTTTCCTTGGCCCCAACGGGGCCGGCAAGACCACCACCATGCGGGTGCTTACCTGTTTTCTGCCACCGACCGCCGGCACCGCTATCGTTGCTGGTTTTGACGTGCTGGAAAGTCCGCTGGAAGTGAAAAGGCGCGTCGGCTACTTGCCGGAAACTCCCCCACTCTATCTGGAAATGAGCGCTGCCGAATATTTGTCGTTTGTCGGCCAGATCAAAGGGTTGTCGGGGGCGGAACTGGCGAAGCGAGTTGACTACGTACTGGATCGCTGTGCGATTGCAGACGTGAAAGACAAGCTGCTGGGCAAGCTCTCCAAAGGCTACCGCCAACGCGTTGGTCTCGCCCAGGCCATCATCCACAATCCGGAAGTTCTGATCTTGGATGAGCCGACTGCCGGTCTCGACCCCAAACAGATCAACGAAACGCGCGACCTGATCAAAGGCCTCGCCGGAGACCACACCATCATCCTCAGCACCCATATCCTTCCCGAGGTCGAACAGACCTGCGAGCAAGTGATCATCATTAACAAAGGCAAGCTGGTGGCTACGGACTCAGTTGACAATCTACAAAGCCGAGCTCGCGGCGCGGAGACGCTGCACCTGGAAATCTCTGGCCGCAACGGTTCGATCGATCCTGCGGCGGCGCAGCGGCGGCTCGAGCAAATTGCCGGCGTGAGCCGCGTCGTTGCCAAAGATCAGCGCCAAAGCGGTGCGGCGTTTGAGGTCGAAAGTCGCAAGGGTAGCTTTACCCGCGGTGATCTGGCCCGCGCCGTGGTGGAATCGGGATGGGATCTCAACGAATTGCGGCCTACCGCGATGAGCCTGGAAGAAATCTTCCTGCAGTTGACCGGGACGCCCGCGGGTACCGAAGACGCGGCTGTGAAAGGTGAAGGGTAGATGCGCGACGTCTTAATTATCTGCCGCAAGGAACTGCGCAGCTATTTTGTATCTCCGGTCGCTTACATTCTTCTGGCGATGTTCGCCATCATTTTCGGCTTCTTCTTTTGGAATTCGTTGGGCTACTTCGTCTACATGGGTATGGAATCCCAAATGCGGGGCCAGCCCATGCCTATGAACCTCAACGAAGAGTTGATTCGTCCACTGCTTTCGAACATCAGCGTTGTGGGTTTGTTCCTGATCCCCATGATTACGATGCGATTGTTCGCCGAGGAGAAACGCACCGGGACCATCGAGCTGCTGGTCACCTCACCGATTAGCGACCTCGAGGTAATTCTGGGTAAGTGGCTCGCGGCTGTCGCCCTGTACGGCTGCATGTTGCTGCTCACCGCCATCAATTTTGCGTTCTTGTTCAAGTATGGGCACCCCGACTGGAAACCGCTGGCGGTCGGCTACCTTGGCCTGTTGCTCCAGGCCGGAGCCTTGCTGGCCATCGGCACGTTTATTTCTACGCTGACAAAAAATCAGATCGTCGCGGGCGCCGCTACCTTCGGCGTTTGCCTCCTGCTGTGGGTGCTGGAGTGGGTCAGCGGATACGAAACCGCTACCTGGGCTCGCGTTCTTTCCTATATGTCGGTCATCACCCACTTCGAATCCTTTGCTAAAGGTGTGCTGGCTACCAAGGATGCCGTCTATTACGTCACCGTGATTTTCCTTTCTCTTTTTCTGACCGCGCGCTCCATGGAGTCGCTGCGGTGGAGGTCGTAGGTGAATAGTCGGTTCTTGCATGCTCGCCAAACCAAATATATTGGCTACGCCACACTGTACATTCTCGTGGTGCTGGCCGTGGTGGTCGCCGCCAACGTCCTTGCCGACCGCTACAACAAGTCTCTGGACGCCACCTCCAACAAACGCTTCAGCCTTTCCGAACAGACCGCCAAAATCGTCAAAAGTCTCAAGCAAGACGCAAACATTACTTATTACGATCAGTCCACCCGCTTTCACCAGGCAAAAGACCAGCTTGATCCCTACGCGAACCTCTCTCCCAAGGTACACGTCGAGTACGTCGATCCCGATAAAAAGCCCCAGCTCGCCCGCGAAGCCAACATCAAGAATTACGGCGTCGCGGTCGTGCAAATCGGCGCCAACCGCCAGGAAGCCAAGAGCCTGACCGAGGAGGGAATCACCGGGGCCTTCATCCGCGACCTGAAAAACACCACCCGTACCGTGTGCTTCGTTGCCGGCAGCGGCGAGCATCAAATTGACGATTCCGACCGCAGCGGCTACTCGCGCTTCAAGGATTTGCTCTCGAAGGATGAATACGTCACCAAAAGCATCAGTCTGCTGCAGAAGGCGGAGATTCCGGCCGACTGCACGGTGCTGGCGGTCGGCGGCCCCAGCGGGGATTACGTACCGCCCGAGGTCGATGCCATACAAAAATATATCGAGGATGGCGGCCGCGGACTTTTCCTGCTTGACCCGCCCCTCAAAATGGGTCGGTCGGAAATCGCCGACAACGATGTGCTTACCCATCTGCTTGGGACCTGGGGCGTCACCATGGATAAGGATTTGATCCTGGATCTCAATCCGATCGGGCAAGTGGTAGGCGTTGGACCTCAGGTTGCGCTGGTGACCGCGTACGACACCCATCCTATCGTTACCGACATGAAGCGAACCGCCACAGGCTTTCCTCTTTCCCGTTCGCTCGAAGTGCAAAACACCAGCAAGACCGACGTACAAAAGCTTTTCAGTTCTTCCGATACCAGCCTGGCTACCGAAAAACTGAATTCGCCAAGCGTCGATCCCGCCGATCCCAAGAATAAGAAGGGTCCGTTGACCCTTGCTGCCGCCGGCACCTACAAGACCGACAAGGAAAATTCTCAAGGCCGCTTTGTCGTGGTCGGTAGCTCCGAATGGGTCGCAAATTCGTTTCTAAATTTCAACGGCAATCGCGATCTCGCACTTAACGCCGTGAACTGGCTTTCGTCCGACGAAGACCTGATCTCCATTCGACCGAAAGAGCAGGAAGACCGCAACATTACGATGACGCGCGCGCAGTTGAACGTGGTTCGCATCACCAGCCAGTTCCTGTTGCCGCTTATGGTTATTTTCGCCGGTGTCTCGGTCTGGTGGCGCCGCCGTTAGCAGGAAACCCGCATGAAAAGCAGCGGATTAATGATCGCCGCAGTGGTTCTGGCAGTGCTGTCCGGAATTCTGTACTGGTCTGGACACCGTAAACCGACTGACCCGACGGTCTCAGCGGCTTCCGATGAAGCTCCTAAAATCCTTACTCTCAACGCCGGAGACATTTCCAAGGTCGAAATCGATAAGCAGGGCGCTCTGAATGTCGTGGTGGGCAAAGACGCGACCGGCAAGTGGCAGATCACTGGACCCCAGGTGCTCAGTGCCGATCAGCAATCCGTTTCCTCGCTGGTCTCCGCCTTGTCGCCGCTTACCTCCGATCGCTTGGTGGAAGACCAAGCCGGGGATCTACAACAGTACGGTCTGAAATCGCCCGCTCTGGAAGTGAAGGCCACCACCAAGGACGGCCAGTCTCACCGGTTGCTGGTTGGCGACGCCACCCCTTCCGGGAACGCTGCGTTTGCCATGCTGGCGGGCGATCCCCGCGTATTCACGATTGCCAATTACACCAAGTCCAGCGTGGACAAGAGTCCCAACGATTTGCGGGATACTCGGTTGTTCACTCTGGATTTCGATAAGCTTAACCGCGTCGAATTGACCAGCAAGAACAGCACCATCGAATTCACCCGCAACCGGGACGCCTGGCAAATCCTTAAGCCTCAGCCGTTGCGTACTGACAGTTCGCAAGTCGATGAGCTCGTTCGGCAACTGCGAGATGCCAAGATGGATCTGGCCGCCTCCTCCGACGAAAGAAAGATTGCATCGGCGTTCGCTTCCGCTACGGCGGTGGCGACCGCCAAGTTGACCGACAGCTCCACGGTGCAGAACTTGGCCGTTCGGAAAGACAAGGATGGGTACCTCGCGCAATCCGGCGCCGTGAATGGCATTTACAAAATATCGAATCAGCTTGGCGAGGAGCTTGCCAAGAGTCTCGATGATTTCCGCAACAAAAAACTTTTTGACTTTGGATTTGACGAACCGGAAAAACTCGAACTACGCGACGCGGGGAAATCCTATCTGTTCACCAAGGGCGGGCAGGATTGGTGGCTGAACGGCAAGAAAATGGACAGCGCCGCCGTACAGGCGTTGATCGACAAGTTGCGGGAGCTAAATTCGTCTAAGTTTCCAAACTCAGGATTTGGCGCGTCATCCATCGACCTTACAGTTACGTCCGACGCCGGCAAGCGCGTTGAGCATGTTCTGATTTCCAAGGCCGGCGACCAATACCTCGCTAAGCGCGAAAACCAGCCGACCCTCTACCAGCTCGATGCCAACTCAGTTACCAACGTCGAAAAGGCCGCGGCTGACGTGAACGCCGTAGAAGCAGCTCAGCCTGCGCAGACCCCCGCGCCCAAGAAATAGCCGCAAATGGTCGTCGTCATCATGGGTGTGACCGGTTCCGGCAAAACCACCGTCGGAACCCTTCTGGCTCGCCAGCTGGGTTGGAACTTCGCTGATGCGGACGATTTCCATTCCGCCGCAAATAAGCAAAAGATCCATGCGGGAATTCCGCTAACCGACGCAGATCGCGCCCCGTGGATTGCCACGCTGCACGCTTCGATCGTCAAATGGATTGCACAACAGCAGAGTGCGGTGCTCGCATGCTCGGCCCTAAAGGTCGAATACCGCGAAGAACTATCGGCCGGCAGTGAAATCGCCCCGCAGGTGAAATTTGTCTACCTGAAGGGCTCGTACGATTTGATTCGCGAGCGCTTGCTCCAACGGCACGGCCATTTTGCCGACGAACACATTCTAGCTAGCCAGTTCGAAACCCTCGAACAACCCCAGGACGCGTTGGTTGTCGACATCACCGCATCGCCGGCCGATCTTGTCGCGCAAATTCGCCAGCGCCTGGGCCTCTCCGAACTTCCCTCCTAACATCGCTCCTACCCATTGTCGGAATCCGGAAGGCTCGCGGAAGTAAAATCGTTGCTTTCCGTCGACAGCCAGGCGCATGTGCGGCAAGGCGTAGCGGACCATCCCGTAAACGTCCTTGGGGCTCCCGGCCAGGAAGCACCGCCCCACGAACACGGCCGTAAACAGAACGCCCATGTCGGCGGACGTCAACCTCCACTTTTTCCTTCCTGCGGTATTACCCTGTGACATGGAATGTGTCCCCAAGGTGGCAGCGGGTAATTTCGCAACGAATAGGTATGGAAACACGAGCGCGGTCTCGATCAGGCGCGCCCAATCTTGGCTAACAACGTATCCTTCTCTTGCTGGTACCTGGTCAGGGCGCGCTCGATCACTTTGGCGGCGGCGTACGCCGGACGTATGTCTTCCACTTCTACCTTCTTGCCCTCCAACTGCTTGTAATCAGAGAAGAACCGCCGGAGCACCAGCAGGCGGTGCGGCGGCAAATCGCGCGCCTCCACATACTCGCTAAATTCTGGATCGTTGGTGGCCACGGCAATCACCTTATCGTCGCTCGCTCCTGAATCGATCATGGTCATCAGCCCAATGGCCCGGGCTTGAATCAGTGCCAGCGGCTGTACCGGCTCCTGGCACAACACCAATACGTCCAGCGGGTCGTTATCCTCCGCGTAGGTCTGGGGAATAAATCCATAGTTGGCGGGATAAAACACCGCCGAATGGATGATCCGGTCTACCTTCAGCAGTCCGGTATCCTTATCCAACTCATACTTCACATTCGAACCCAGTGGGATCTCAATGACCGCCTGGAAATCGCGCGGTAAATCCTTACCAGGCGAAACGTCATGCCATGCGTGAACCATGTAACTCCTTTCTGGTCATTCTGAGGTAGGCGTGAGCGGGATCGTCGCTAAGCGCGAGCTTTGTCGATCAGCTCTTCCCAGATGCCTTTGCTCTTCAAAATTAATTCCACCAATTCGCGCGCCGCACCACGTCCGCCAACCGCTGTGGTCACGAAGTGGGCGGCATCCTTCACCTCAATGACGGCGTCGCCAACCGCCACCGCCAGCCCGACGCGGCGCATCACCGGCAAGTCTGGAAGGTCGTCACCCAGGTAGGCGACGGCGGACTCCGGCACTCCGGTCTTCTTCAGAATTTCTTCATATGCGGCGATCTTGTGCGGCTGCTTTTCGTATACGAATTCGATATCGAGCTCGCAAGCCCTGCGGCGCAACGCAGCGCTTCCGCGTCCGGTGATCACCCCGGTGCGAAGGCCGGCGGTGTGCGCCAAACTCAGGCCCTGGCCGTCGTGCGCGTCGAACGTTTTGATTTCGAGCGCGGTACCATCGGCCGCGGACCATAGGGTGACGCCGCCGTTGGTAATGGTGCCATCCACATCCATCAACACGACCTTGATCTGCCTGGCCCTCTTCTTTACCCCGGCCGACGCCTTTACTCCCGCCTTCGCCAATTGACTCTCCTCAATGCTTCGCGCGATTGCCATCAGGTACGCAAACGCTGCGACTCGAAGCTCTCAGCTATCACTGCGTCCTACATCAGCTCCAGGGTCCAAAGATCATGCAGATGAACCACGCCGAGAACGTGGCCGGCTTCATCCACGACTACAATCGATGTGATCTTGCGCTTCTCCATGGCATTGAGCGCTTCGCTGGCCAACGCGTGCGGTCCAATCGTTTGCGGGCTGCTGGTCATGCACTGGCCCGCGGTCATCTCCAGCGTCGCACCGCGATGCGTCTCCATCAGCCTGCGTAGATCGCCATCGGTAATAATTCCGGCTAACTGGCCGTCCGGCCCCATCACCGTGGTCATCCCCAGCCCCTTCTCGCTCATCTGGTGGAATGTGTCCGGCATGGACGCTTCGGGTGACACCCGCGGCAAATTTGCGCCAGCATGCATCAGGTGCTCGACGCGCAAAAGTTTTTTCCCCAAACGCCCGGCAGGGTGCAGCGCTGCGAAATCGTCGGGGCGAAAATCCCGCCGCTCCAGGAGGGAAACGGCAAGTGCATCGCCCACCGCCATAGCTACCGTGGTGCTGGCCGTCGGCGCCAGATTCAGAGAACACGCTTCTTCGCGCACACTCGCATCCAAGACTACGTCGCTGGCTTCCGCCAGGGTGGAATTCAAAGTTCCGGTCAGGGTGATCAGTGGCATCTCCAGGCGCTTCAAAGCTTCCAGTAGTCGCACAATTTCTTCGGTCTCGCCCCCGTACGAAACCGCAACCATGGCATCCCCGCGTGCCAGCATCCCGAGATCCCCGTGCAGCGCATCCGCGGGATGCAAAAAAAACGACGGCGTGCCGGTGCTGGAGAATGTTGCCGAAATCTTTCGACCGATCAAGCCGGACTTGCCCATGCCGGTCACGATGACTCGCCCTTTGCAGGCAAACAGTAGATCGACGGCTCGTTCAAATGTTTTATCCAGCCGCGCCAGCAGGTCTTGAATGGCTTGCGCTTCGATCCGCAAAACTCGTTTGGCGCTTTCCAGACTCATGTCTCCCAGCCCGGCCCGCTCATGCTGAGTCCCACCGTCGCACCAGCGAGGATAGCTGTTTCAGGCGGTCTAGTAGTCCGCGCAATTGTGGCAACGGCAGCGCGTTGGCCCCATCGGAAAGCGCTGCCGCCGGATTGTCGTGGGTTTCCAGAAAAATCCCGTCCACCCCGGCGGCAACTCCCGCGCGGGCCAGTGGCTCAATAAATTCCGGCTGTCCGCCGCTGGCGTGTCCTTGCCCGCCCGGGAGCTGCACTGCATGAGTCACGTCGAATACCACCGGGTAGCCGAGTTTCCGCAAGATCGGAAATGATCGCATATCCACAACCAGATTCTGATACCCGAACGACGCACCGCGTTCGGTCAAAATGATCTTGGCGTTTCCGGAACTCGCGATTTTTTCCACGACGTTGCTCATATCCCAGGGCGAAAGGAACTGAGCCTTTTTTACATTTACGATCCGTCCGGTCTTCGCCGCGGCGATCAACAGATCGGTTTGCCGCGATAGAAATGCCGGTATTTGCAAAATATCGCAAACCTCGGCTACCGGAGCCGCCTGGCGAGGTTCGTGAATGTCGGTCAGCAACGGCAGCTTCAAGTCATCTTTAATTTTTTTCAGGATGGCCAACCCTTGCTGCATTCCTGGTCCGCGAAACCCTTGCACCGAGGAGCGATTGGCTTTGTCGTACGAGGCCTTAAAAATGTAAGGCACGCCAGCGTCGTTTGCGATTCGCGCTATGCTTTCGGCCATCTTTCGCACGTGGACCTCGCTTTCAATCACGCACGGTCCGGCAATCAAGAACAGCGGATTGCCAGATCCAAGGCGCAGCGAACCCAGCGCGATTTCTCGAGTATTCGTCATTCTGAATTTAGCCGGCGAATCGTGAGCCGGAGCAACGACGGTAGCGACTGTAGCAGGCTACGCAGCCAGAGTGGCCTTTGCAACCGCTAGGCGGAGATTTGCGGCGCCATTCCCACGGCCTGGGTGCGATGAGGCTCGGAGGCCGGGCGCGACCTATTTTTCCGGTACTCCAGCGCCGCTCCGATAAAAGCAGCGAACAACGGATGCGGCTCGAGCGGTTTGGACTTGAATTCCGGATGAAACTGACAACCCAGAAACCACGGATGGTCCGGAGCTTCCACGATCTCCACATAATTTTCATCCGGAGTGCGCCCGGTAATACGCAAACCCGCGCCGGTCAACGTTTTCTCGTAGTCGCGATTGAATTCGTACCGATGACGGTGCCGTTCGCTGATTTCCAACTTGCCGTAGGCGCGGTTTGCGAAAGAGCCCGGCACCAGTTTGCAAGGCCAGGCCCCCAGCCGCATGGTGCCACCCATCTCGTCGACGCCCAGCAACTCCCTCAATTTGTAAATCACCCGATGAGGAGTCTGCGGGTCGAACTCGGTGCTGTCCGCCAGCCGTAATCCGGCAACGTCTCGCGCATATTCGATCGTCGCGCACTGCATTCCTAGGCAAATTCCGAAGAAGGGCACTTGGTGCTCGCGGGCATAGCGAATGCTATGCACCATTCCTGAAATTCCCCGCTTGCCGAACCCACCGGGAACAAGGATTCCGTCGAAACCATGTAACCGGGCCGCCGCAGTTTCCGCGGAATCGATCTCTTCCGCTTCGATCCACTCCAAGACCGTTTTGTGGTTGTGGGCCAGGCCCCCGTGCAGCAGTGCTTCCCGCAGGCTCTTGTAGGCGTCTTCCAGTTGTACGTATTTCCCTACAATGGCGATGCGTGCTTCGCCGCTGGGATGGTGCATGCGCTGGATCAAGTCGATCCAAGGCTTTAAGTCTTGGGGATGCTGGTCCAACCTAAGAAGCCGCAGAAACTGTGCGTCCAGGCCTTCTCGCGCTAATTCCACCGGCACCGCGTAAATGGTGTCGACGTCTTCCATGGAGATCACGCAGGAATCCGCGACATTACAGAACAACGCAATCTTCTTCTTCAGGTCGGCCGGGATATGCCGCTCGCTGCGACACAACAAAATGTCTGGCTGGATTCCGATGCCCAGCATTTCCTTCACGCTATGTTGCGTGGGCTTGGTTTTCAGCTCGCCGGCGGCGGCGATGTAGGGAACCAGAGTTACGTGCACGAACAGAGTATTCTCTGCGCCCAACTCCAGACGCATCTGGCGAATCGCTTCCAAAAATGGCAGTGACTCGATGTCTCCGACGGTTCCGCCGATTTCCACGATTACAACATCCACGCCCTCAGACACTTTCTTGATGGTGGCTTTTATCTCGTCGGTCACGTGGGGAATGACCTGGACGGTCTTGCCCAGGTAATCGCCACGGCGCTCCTTGGACAGGATCGTTTCGTAGATACGCCCGGTGGTCCAGTTATTGTCGCGACTCAACTTGGCGTGAGTGAAGCGCTCGTAGTGTCCGAGATCGAGATCGGTCTCGGCGCCGTCCTCGGTCACGAAAACTTCGCCGTGCTGGAACGGGCTCATGGTGCCGGGATCGACATTCAAGTAGGGATCGCACTTCTGAAGGGTAACTTTAAAACCGCGACTTTCGAGAAGACAGCCGATCGAGGAGGCAGCTACGCCTTTGCCTAACGAGGAAACCACACCGCCAGTAACAAAAATATATTTTGGCGCCATCCATGTAGCCCAAGCTTGCTTGATCGCCAGCTTTGCCGGGCTTGTTTGCCCTCCACAGGAGTGCGGTACAAGTAATTATGTTCGGAAGTGCTGGAGCTGTCAAATGAACTTCTTGCCCGGGCAAAAGTCAAAAATTTTCTTGCTAGTGCAACATTCCCACGCTCCCGGTGTTCTTTGAGAGGGGAATGGCCGCGCTTGACAATTAGGCACATGTCGCAACATCGGTGAAACCATTTCGACCGGTGGCCCCATCAAAACTGTGCCGGCGGCATTTCGAGGAGCTTTCGTCTCCGCCCGTAGGGCCTGCTAGGGTCTTTTACTCATCGGGAACGATTTGCGGATCTGCAGGGAATCTACAACGAGAAATGCGGAAGGAAAAGATGACACGAACCATTAGATCCTATGGGGTGATTGCCTGGATGGCCGTCGCGCTCTGCTGCGCGACGGTTTCCACTGCGCAACAGAAAGCCCAAGCTGTTTCGCTAAACAATCGCGCTTACGACATGAGTCGTGAAACGGTATTAGAGGGCACCGTGGTTCGCTACACACCCAGCGCTTCTAGCAAGCCGCTCGGCGCCCATGTATCGCTGCAAACGTCCTCCGGGATCGTCGATGTTCACCTCGGCAATGCCAAGCTGCTCTCCGCCCATCATCTTTCGTTGGTTGCCGGCGACGCGCTGCGCATCACCGGAGAGAACGTGGGCTACGGAACAACCACTCAGTTTCTTGCGAGAGTGGTGCAGAAGGGGACGCAGAGCCTTACGGTCCGCAGTAATCGCGGGTTTCCACTTTCGCCCGGCAATAAACCGGGAACCCACGCTCAGGTAGGTGCGCTGTGAAGCGCTTTCTCGCAGTCTTCGCGGCATCGGTTGCGGCCTTGGTAGTCGCGTGCGGCGGTGGCGGCTCTTCGTCGCCGACGCCGACCCCCACGCCGACCCCGACTCCGACTGGCTTCACCAACGCAAACCTGACCGGGCAATACGCGCTCGAAATGAGCGGCACCGACCTCAATGGGAGTTTCATCGCGCGGGTTTGCAGCTTTACCTCCGATGGTGCGGGCAACATCTCCGCCGCGGTGGAAGACGTTAATGACGCGGGATCGTTCAACATCGTGCAGTTTACCGGCGGCACGTACACCATTGGCACCGATGGTCGAGGAACGATGACCCTTAATGGCGGCGCGGGGTCCGGCTTGCAATTAAGCATAGCGCTGAGCTCCACCACCAGCGGCTTCGCCGTACAGACCGATGAGGCCGCTACCACGAGTGGCAGTTTCGACGCCCAGACGGCCAGTGCGTTTTCCCTTCCAAGCATTACCGGGTCGTACGCTTTTGACGCTTCCGGTGGCGACGCCAACCTTGCTCCGCTGACCATCGTCGGCCAATTCGTTGCCAACGGCGGCGGCGGTGTAACCGGCGGAGTTCTGGACTTCAATGCCGGCAGCTCCAGCGCTCCTTCAGGCCCACAAGCGATCCCAGCTTCGACCATTTCTACGGATGCAACCTTCGGGGCTTCCAACGGTCGCGGCACCATCACCCTGGATGGACTGACTTTTGCCTTTTATATTGTCGATGGCACCCACCTAAAGATTCTCGAAGAGGATTCCAATGGTGCCACTGTGGGAGATGCCCTTTCCCAAACCGGGACAATCCCAACCCAAGTGGCAGGTCTTAGCGGCACGTTCTCGTTTGTAGTTGGCGGAGCAGCCGTCACCGGGAACTTCGGCAGCATCGCCCGCGCAGGCAGTGCGGCGTTCAACGCCGGCACCCTCTCGGCGGTCTCTCTGGATGACAACAACGACGGGAACTACACCAAGCTAACCAACGATAGCGGCTCTTACACCATCGACTCGGCGGGTTCCGGCCGTGGAACGTTCACCTTTATCGATTCCAGCGCCGGCGCATTCTCTTACATTTTTTATCTGATTTCACCGACGCAGGCGTTTATCGAGGAGACCAGCGCGGCGGTCATCGGCGCCGGCAATATGTCCGCCCAGCCGACTACCATCTCCAATTCGGCCCTTGCCGGCTCCTTCACCTTTAACTGGAGCGGTCAGACCATCCCGTCGTCCGGGAACATCGGATTCGAAGAAGATTTTGTGGGCGAATTCGCTTTGGCCGCGTCCAACACCCTCACCGGCACGGTGGATTTCACCGAGTTGGGTTCGACCTCGACACCGGTCTTCACCGGGGTACCGGTGACGGGAACCTTCCCGATCTCCGGCAGCGGCACCGGCCGAAATAGCTTCCAGGCGATTCTTAGCCCCGGAGGTGGGGCGCCGTCCACTACGTTTAATTTCGCCGCATACGTGGGAATGGGCAATACCATCTATCTTATAACCACCGATTCCACCCGAGTTACGGCTGGAACTGCGGTGGTGCAGACCGCCCCGTAAGGTCCGCAGCTTGACGAGAAGTTTTAGGAACCGCCCCGTGTTTGCGCGGGGCGGTTTTCAGTTTTGCAGTAGCTTTTCGACCTTAGCAACGTCTTCGGGCACATCGACACTGATGGCGTCGTGCTCGACCTCAGCGACCCGGATCTTCCCGCCGTTCTCTAGCCAGCGAAGCTGTTCCAATTGTTCGATGCGCTCCAGCTCTCCCTGTGGGAGGGTGGGGTAGTCCAGCAGGGCGGCCCGCTGGAAGACATATAGCCCGAGATGTTTCATATGCCGGACTTGCATCTTCGCGGTGGTGTCTCGCACCCAGGGAATCGGTGCCCGGGAAAAGTACAGCGCATTTCCATCGAAGTCCGGCACGACTTTGACCACGTTGGGGTCCATGATGTCTGCGGCCAACTTGATGGGCGTTGCCACCGTAGCTACGGTCGCCACCGGCTCCTCCAAGAGTGCATCGATGGCGGTGTCGACAGCGGCAGGGTCCAGCAGCGGTTCATCCCCCTGAACGTTGACGAAGACGTCCCCATTCACGTGCGCCGCGACTTCGGCGACCCGCTCGGTGCCGGTGCGGTGATCGACGCGGGTGATCCGCGCCTCGCCCCCAAACGCTTCTACAATCTTCACGATGCGGTCGTCGTCTGTGGCTACGATCACTCGCTGAGCTTTTTGTACCGATTTGGCACGCTCATAGACCCTCTGAATCATCGGCTTTCCCGCCAGGAGCACCAAAGGCTTGCCCGGCAATCGGGTGGACGCGTACCGTGCCGGGATCACAATCACAACCTGTTTGGTTCCCATGTCCCACCTCTAGGCGGCTGCCGCAGTTGTTTTCGACAATTTTCCGGATGCTATCACAGAGCTACGAACACGACACGCCGACGAATGTATCCGATCTGTAAAATCATCCGTGCTTGCTGTCAGGCGCGGTGATAACCCTTGCGTTCATGATGGCGGGTGATACACTCCGATCAGTTGCTGTATCGCGCTGGTGTCCCGGCCACGCCGGGATCTTCTGGAGAGAGTCATGAAGCGCGAGGTTCCTCTGGTCGGTTGGGTTCCCCCTGCATTGGTTATCCTTGCGCTTGCCTTTGGGTTGATGTGTTGTTCTCCGCCTCAAGTTGCGGCGCAGGGCGCGCCTCCCAGCTCCGGTGCGCAGCCGCTCAACACCCCCGGAAGTAAGACCGACGCCCCGGCCGCTGCTCCTGCCCCAGATGACGTCACCAAGAACACTCCCGGAACAAGGATCAAACCCACGCAGGGGTTGCACATTGATGTAGACCTGGCGATGGTCAATGTCACCGTCACCGATCCATACAACCGCTTGGTCACCGGGCTCGATCCCGACAATTTCCGGGTGTTTGAAGACAACATCGAGCAGGAAGTAGTCACGTTTTCTTCCGAGGACGTGCCCATCTCCATCGGCGTGATCTTCGACTTCAGCGGTAGCATGGCCAATAAAATTAATAAGGCCCGGGAAGCTGCGGTGCAGTTCTTTAAGACCGCCAACCCGCAGGACGAGTTTTTCCTGGTGAGTTTCAACGAACGCGCGGAACTGACCAGCGAGTTCACCAACAGCGTAGAGGATTTGCAAAGCCGCATGATGCTGACCGCGCCCAAGGGACGCACCGCGCTTTTGGACGCCATTTATTTAGGACTGAGTCAGATGAGGGGTGCCCACAACGGCAAGCGTGCCTTGCTGATCCTATCGGACGGAGGCGATAATCATAGCCGGTACAACGAGAGCGACATCAAGCGACTCGTGAAGGAAGCGGACACCCAGCTCTACGCAATCGGTATCTACGACCCGCTGGGCTACCGCAATCGCACTCCTGAGGAGCTCAACGGTCCATCATTATTGAGCGAGATCACGGATATGACCGGGGGTCGAGTCTTTGCCGTCGAAAATCTAAACGAGCTGCCAGATATTGCGTCCAAAATTGGCATGGAGCTTCGAAATCAATATGTCCTGGGATATCGGCCGAGCAACAAGGCGCACGATGCGCGCTGGCGAAAAATTAAAATCAGGATGCGTGCACCCAAGGGCCTCCCGCCGCTCAACGTGTACTCAAAGACCGGATATTACGCACCGAGCCACTAAACACTTCGCGGCCAGCTCGCTGCTGAGCCGTCTCCCACTGGGGCTGTCTCTACTCACTGCCTTGATTTTCGGACAGCTGGCCACGCCCTCGGTTAACGCGCAGCTCCCGGTCCCCAATTCGCAGCCGCAGCCTCCCGGGCAGGATCCCAATGCTGCAAAGCCCGAAATTCGCGTCGACGTCAATTTGGTAGTGCTGCACACCACCGTTCTCGACGATCGAGGCCGCTTCGCCGACGGACTGAAGGAGGAGAACTTTCGCGTATCCGAAGATAAGGTTGAGCAAAAACTAGCGGTCTTCAAGCGCGAAGACATTCCCGTCAGTATGGGGCTGGTGATCGACAATAGTGGCAGCATGCGCGACAAACGTCCTCGCGTGAATGCCGCAGCGCTGACCATGGTTGAGGCCAGTAATCCGCAAGACGAGGCGTTTGTCGTCAACTTCAATGACGATTTCTATTTGGATCTGGACAAGGACTTTTCCAACAGCATTCCCGAGTTAAAGGAAGCGTTAGAGCGGATTGATTCTCGGGGCAGCACCGCGCTTTACGACGCGCTTATCGGATCACTGGACCATTTGAAGAAGGGCTCCAAGGATAAAAAAGTGCTGCTGGTGGTTACCGACGGGGAAGACAACACCAGCCACAACTCACTTGAGAAAACCGTCAAGGAAATCCAGAAGACCGACACGGTGATCTATACCATCGGCCTGCTTGGTGAAGAGAGCAAGAAAAATGCCAAGCGGGCCAAAAGGGCGTTGGAACAGATTGCGCAAGCGTCCGGCGGATTGGCGTTTTTTCCGGAAAATGTGGATGACGTTCACAATATCTGCGAGCAGGTCGCACATGACATCCGAAATCAGTACACCCTCGCCTACTATCCTACCAACACCAGGCGCGACGGCACCTTCCGGAACGTCCAGGTGCAGGTGATTCCCCCTCGCGGGCGAGGGAAGCTGGTAGCGCGCACTCGGAACGGGTATTACGCGCCGGGCGGCGGTTCGGCGAGCAATTCCGGGAACTAGCTGGCCGTGGGTCGCAAAAATCGATTCCGATTCCCGTGGCGAGCCCGGCCGCCGCAGTTGTTGGTGAGTGCGAATTCACTTTAAAAACTAAACTGCGGATTTGGTGGCGGGCGCTAGCGCCGTCAAAAAGCTTTGACCGTGCGGGATGGCGCAGCCAAAATTTTCTGCTACGCTCTGACCCATATCGGCGAGGGTTTGCCGGATTCCCAGATCGACCCCCGCCCGGCCACCCGGCGAATACGCAAGAATCGGGACATATTCCCGCGAATGGTCAGTGGTTGCCCAGCGATGGTCGGGATCGCAGCCGTGATCGGCGGTAATGATCAGCAGGTCGGTGGCTTCCAAGGTCAGCAAAAAGTGTTCCAGCAAGCTGTCGAACTCTTCGAGGGATTTTGCGAACCCTTCGACGTCTTTGCGATGTCCGTAGAGCATGTCGAAGTCTACGAGATTGCAGAAGATTAATCCGCGCTTGCGTGCGTTCATGGCGCCGTTTAGCTTTTCAACGCCGTCGTGATTGCTGGTCGTGGTGACATAGTCAGCGACACCGCGGCCATTGTAAATGTCGTGGATCTTACCGATTCCGAATACGGGCACGCCGCGTTCCTGTAGCACGTCCAACACCATCGGTTTCGGCGGATCAACAGCGTAGTCATGTCTGCGGGAGGTTCGTTCGAAATTTCCCACGGCGCCCGCGAAGGGCCGCGCAATGACCCTGCCAACGCGATTGCGGCCGTCGAGTAATTTCCGGGCGATTTCGCACATGCGGTAAAGCTCCGCGATCGGTACCACGTCTTCGTGGGTCGCAATTTGAAACACGCTGTCGCCCGACGTGTACACGATGGGCTGGCCGGTTCGAACGTGTTGCTCTCCGAGCTCTTTGATGATTTCGGTGCCGGAGGCGGGTCTGTTTCCAAGGGTCTGCCGGCCGATTCGCCGTTCGAACTCCGCGATCAGTTCGGGCGGAAATCCCTGAGGATAGACTGGGAAGGCTTGATCTAGCCACACGCCGGCCATCTCCCAATGTCCGGTGGTCGTGTCCTTGCCCGGCGAACGGGTGGCGCCTTTTCCGTAAGCACCTAATGGCTCGGCGGTGGGCGCGAGATTGTGGAGCGGCAGGATGTTTGCCAGGCCCAGGGTCACCAGATTTGGCAGCTTCAAGGGCCGCGACTCGGCAATATGCCCGAGGGTGTTACGGCCGACATCGCCGTACTCGTCTGCGTCGGGAAGCTCGCCGATTCCAACGCTGTCCAGCACGATCCATATCACTCTTTCGAATCCAGCCATCTCGCAAGTCCACCTAAGCCCTTTATAGCTGCTGCTCTCCGAACACTAGCACGGACTCTGGACGCGGCGGGCACCGCGGTTCGCTCCGCCCGAAACCTTTTGGGCCCTTTTTGCGTAACAATAGCCGCAGAGGTCCTGATGCGCGAGAAACACGGTTTCGTCTTCCCGATTATTCTCATTGTTGTGGGTGCGCTATTTTTGTATGCCAATTACTCGCCGGCGTTCGATCCTTGGCGAATCCTGGCCACGTATTGGCCGCTTATCCTCATTTTCATTGGTCTCGGCAAGATTTGGGACCACACCCAACGCCAAACCAGCCCAGCCGGGGCTCCGCGTTATTCGGTGGGAACGACCATTGGTGTTGTGGCCGCCATCCTGGTTTTGGCTCTGCTAGCTTGGCACGGGCGAGGATTCTCCCACCATGGCAGGTTCACGCCCTCGGCCATGCAACACAGCAGCCAATCCGTTGATCGGAAAGACGCCAAATCGGTTACTGCTTTCCTCCAGTCGGGCGCGGGTCAATTGGATGTGGCCGGCGGCTCCAGCCGTCTTCTGGATGCAAATTTCTCGTTCAATTCGTCCTACTCGGCTCCCGCAGTGGATTACTCCGTAGCAGGCGGAATTGGCCAGCTGCGGGTCGCCCAAAGCGATCAATCGGCACACTTCTTCGGCGAACATAACGAGTGGAATTTGCGGTTTAGCGATGAGGTGCCTCTCGATTTAACGGTTGAAATGGGCGCTGGGCAAGGGCGGCTCCATTTGCGAGAGCTAACGCTCACCAAGCTGCACGTAGAAATGGGTGCGGGTGAAGTTGACGTGGACCTCACCGGCGATCGCCAGAACCAGCTAGAGGCTGACATTGAGGGCGGCGTTGGGCGGGCAACGGTGCGTCTTCCGAGAAGTGTGGGAGTGCTCGCTCGTGCTTCTGGCGGCATCGGTGGCGTGAGCGCTCGCGGCTTCAACCATGACGGAGATGACTACACCAATGACGCCTACGGCAAGACTCCCGGATCCATCCACCTGACTGTCCAAGGCGGTGTGGGCCAGATCACTCTGCTCGAAGAATAGCTATTCCCCTCTAGAGCAGTTCTGCGCTCCTCAACTGCTGTTCGGTAGTGGGTCAGCTTGGTCGCGTCCGACGGGCCTCAACATCCGCTACGCATTCGACCTTGGGACACCAACGGCAGAATCGAGCCGTACTTGCTGGCATTAGGTCTTCGAGTCTCATCTCATACCAGCGGTGCAAACCAAGCCAGCACGCCAGACTCTTGAGCCAGTTAGTGGACTCGATTAGACCAAAGCCTGGCTAGAGATACCGAGGTTCAAAATTCAAACTGACCTATTACCTGCGGTTCTGCCCGTTTGCCCTCTTATCGCTGCCGCCGTATAATTTAAAGTTTACGCAGTGATCGCGGAACCTGCTATCTCCGGCTTAGCTTTGGCCAACAACAACCACACACCTCAACCATTGAGCCGGGATTCCATTTCCGTTCGTCGGGCTCGGGTGCACAACCTTAAGAACGTGAGCGTGGATGTCCCCCACAACGCCATCACCGTGGTGACCGGAGTAAGTGGCTCAGGCAAGTCCTCGCTGGCCTTCGATACCATTTATGCTGAGGGTCAACGGCGTTACGTGGAATCGCTCTCCGCCTACGCTCGGCAGTTCCTGGAGCGCATGGAAAAGCCGGATGTCGATGAAATCTCGGGTATTGCGCCGGCGGTCGCCATCCGACAGAAGAATTCCACGCGGAATCCGCGCTCTACGGTCGCGACCGCCACCGAGATCTATGACTATCTCCGCTTGCTGTTCGCCCGCTGTGGGCAAACCTTTTGCATCAAGTGCGGCGCGTTGGTAGGTCGCGACAATCCCGACGAGATCGCCACCAAAATATTGTCTCTTACGCCGGGCCGCCGCTTTTATGTTCTGCACTTGCTGCGACTCGGTACGCCCGCTGCCGCTGCGGGGCGTCGAGGCGTAAAAAAGAGATCCGAGGCTCCTGCGCCCGAGATTCTTCGCAATGCGCTGATCGATATTCAAAAGCGGGGATTCAACCGTCTCTATCAGGCTGGTCGACTTCACGAATTTTCTTCTCCGGAATCCTTGCTGGATGTGGATTTCACCAAGCCGGTGTATGTTCTGGTGGACCGCTTGGCCGTCAACGCCGAGTCCCGGTCGCGCCTGGTCGATTCCATCGAAATCTGCTATCGCGAGGGCAACGGTGAAGCCATACTCGAGTTCGTCCCCGACTCCGCCGGGAATCCAGCCGAACGGCTGATCTTCAACGATCGATTTGAATGCAAGAAGGACGGCAGGATTTATCAGGAACCCGAGCCGCGCCTTTTCTCTTTCAACAACCCCTACGGGGCCTGCCCGCGATGCCAGGGCTTCGGCAACACCATCGACTTCGATCTCAACCTGGTGGTGCCCGACGCTGGCAAATCATTGGATGACGGGGCCATCGAGCCCTGGACCAAGCCGCGTTATCGTGCGCTCTTGCAAGACGCGAAGAAATGGGCTCGGTCGCAAGGCATTGCTACCAATGTCGCCTGGCGGCACCTAACCGCGGATCAGCGTCGGCTGATTCTGGAGGGCGATCCTGCCCACGGCTTCGACGGAGTCAAGGGGTTCTTCAATTACCTGGAGCGCAAGAAATACAAGCTGCATGTCCGCGTTTTTCTGAGCCGCTATCGAGGCTACGCGCTTTGTCCGGACTGCGGCGGCACGCGCTTGCGTCCCGAGGCCCGCGCCGTTCGCGTAGCTGGAAAATCGATCACGGAAGTCTGCAAGCTCACGGTGAAAGAAGCCCGGGCATTCTTCGCGACGCTTCCGCTGAGTGCAGCGCAGGCCAAAGTCGCCGAGAAAATCCTGGACGAGCTGCGCTCGCGGCTGCAATTCCTCGATGAGGTCGGCCTGGATTATCTGACCCTGGATCGTCTGACGTCGACTCTGTCGGGAGGAGAATCGCAGCGTATTCAGCTGGCGACTTCGCTGGGCTCCCATCTGGTTGGCGCGTTGTACGTTCTCGACGAACCTTCCATCGGTTTGCATCCTCGCGACACGCAGCGGCTGATCGACATTCTGAAATCGCTGCGCGATCTCGGCAACACCGTCCTGGTCGTCGAGCACGATCCCGACGCCATCCAATCGGCCGACTGCATCATCGACCTGGGACCCGGCGCAGGGGAGCTTGGCGGTAAGCTGTTGTTCGCTGGCCCATACGACGCGATGCTGGCCGAGCCCAGGTCGCTCACCGGCCGATATCTTTCCGGCGAGCTGCGTATCCCAGTTCCCAACAATCGTCACAAGCCGACCGGCAAGTTTCTGAGGGTCTTCGGCGCCAATTTGCACAATCTGCAAAATATTGACTTGATGATTCCGCTGGGCACCTTCACGGTGGTGACCGGCGTTAGTGGCTCCGGCAAGTCCAGCCTGGTTCACGATGTGCTTTTTCGCGCGCTGGCGGCCAAGCGCAATGGCAGCAGTGTGAAGGAATTTTGCGAGCGCCTGGAGGGAGACGCTGAGATAGGTGAGGTGGTCATCGTTGATCAATCACCGATTGGCCGCACCCCTCGCTCGAATCCAGCCACGTACCTCAAAGCTTTCGACGCCATTCGCGAAGTTTTCGCGGAAACTGCTGACGCCAAGCGTCGAGGGTACGTCGCGGGTCACTTTTCCTTCAACGTGCCGGGCGGGCGCTGCGAAACTTGTCAGGGGGACGGCACCGTCACGGTGGAGATGCAATTCCTTGCCGACGTCGAGCTCATCTGCGAAGAATGCCGCGGCACCCGGTTCAAAAGCGCCGTGCTAGACGTCCGCTATCACGGCAAAAACGTCCACGAGGTCTTGCAGCTCACCGTCCGCGAAGCGCTTCACTTTTTCACCAACGTTCCAAAGGTAATCTCCAAGCTAAAGGTCTTGAATGAAATCGGTCTAGGGTATCTGCGTCTGGGGCAATCGGCGACGACCCTTTCAGGAGGCGAAGCCCAGCGTCTGAAGCTTGCCGCGCATCTAACCCGCACAGAAAACAAAGGCATCCTGTACATTCTGGACGAACCCACGACCGGCTTACATTTCGACGATATCGCGAAGCTTCTCGCGGCCTTCCGCAAACTGCTGGATTCCGGAGCGTCGCTGCTGGTCATCGAACACAATCTCGATGTCATCAAATCGGCGGACTGGGTGATCGACCTGGGGCCCGAAGGCGGAGATCAAGGCGGCAAGATCGTTGCCACCGGAACGCCCGAGCAGGTGGCGCGAAATACGCAATCTCACACCGGGCGCTTTCTGGCTCGCGTTCTGGGCGCCAACGGCAGTGGTAAGCGGACGGTGAACGGTACCTCGAAGCCGGTGACGCCTTCAGTTACAATTGAATGTGAGGCCGATCCCTCGGAGCCGTGATGCCTGCGCGATTATCCTGGTCGCTGAGCCTGGTGGTGTTGCCGGTGGCGCTGGTTGCTCCGACCTGTGATGCGTCCACGACCATCGAATCACCGTGCCGCCCGGGTTCCGGATCCGTTTCCGATGCAAGCGCTTCCCAGGCATCTGGAAATCAGAGAATAGCCTCCAAAGCTCAAAAACTTGCCAATCCGCTGAACGATCTGCTCGATGAGGCACAGCGGGACATTGACAACAAAGATTTCGAAGCTGCGCTCATACCTCTCAAAAAATTTATAGCCGAACAGCCGGATGTTGCTTATGGGCACTTTCAGCTTGCTTACGTGTTCACTGCGCTGCAACGCTCCGACGATGCCCATGCCGAGTATGATCGCGTGATCGCCCTCGATCCCAAAATGCCCGAAGCCTATCTCAATCTGGGTTTGCTGTTGCTAGACAAGCGTGAGTACGCCGCCGCGGTCGCTCCTCTCCGCAAAGCTGTTGATCTACTGCCGGCGCAAAGCCGGCCAAGGTTCTTACTGGCCATTGCTCAGGAGCGCGCCGGCGATGCCGTTGGCGCGGCGCAATCCTTCCAAGGCGTTCTGGGCTTGGAGCCGAACAATTTGGATGCATTGAGCTATCTGGCCGATTTGTCGCTTCAGAGTGGGAACCTTACAGATGCGGCAATAAAATTTACTCATGTGTTGGACTTGCAGCCAAATTCGCTCAGCGCTTGGAAGGGCCTGGCGGCAAGTCTCGATGCCCAGAATAAGCCCGAGGCGATTGCTGCGTACCAGAAATATCTGGCATTGCAGCCGGGCGACACTGCGGTTCGTGCCCGCTACATTCACCTGCTGATTGCCGAACAGAAATACGATCAAGCCCTTGCTGAGCTTGATCGCGCCGACACTGGTAAGCCCGCTTCGCTGGAATCTCTAAGACAACGTGCCGATATTCAGATAGCTCAAAAGAAGCCGGATGATGCCATCGTCAGCCTGCAGCGAGCCATCGCGCTTTCGCCTAAAGATCCCCAATTGCGCGCGGGTCTTGGGCGTATTTATCTGCAAAAGCGCGATTTCCCGGCAGCCGAGCGGGAATTGAAAACTGCCATCCAAATGGACCCTAGCAACGTGGTCTATTGGAAAGATCTCAGTTCCACCTATTACCTTGCTGGCGACTGCCCAAATACCATCGCGGCCCTGGATGTAATCGCTAAAGCGGAGCCTCCCGGAGCCGCCTCGTGGTTCCTTCGAGGTCTCTGCTACGATAAGTTGCATCTGGTGCACCCGGCCCTGGATGCCTATCAAAAATTTTTGGATATGGATCAAGGCAAGAATCCCGACCAAGTTTGGCAAGCTCAGCAACGCAGTAAGGTGTTGAAGGATATGCTGGACCACAAGAGATAACCCTGTGCGAATGCGCATCCTATTCGCGTCGGTTGTTTTCGCCCTGGGGACTTTGTCTGGGCCGGCATTTGCGGAACAAGACAAGATCGCTGAGATGCAGGCGCGCTTCGATCATGAATCGAACTCCGTGCGGCGCGTGAAGATATTTGAAAAGCTGGGCGACGAGGAGCTTGCCAGAACGCGGAGAGTTTCCACCGCGGATGATTACCGCACGGTGGCGCAAATCCTAGAGACCTATCGCAACAACGCGAGACTTGCACTGGATTTGCTGAAGCAGCAGCATCCCAATGCAGAAAAGCAATTATCTGGGTACAAACAGTTGCAGATGCACATCTATAAGGGGATTCGCGAAGTGGATGAGACCCTGCTGGTATCCCCACCTGATTTGCGGCCGCCACTCGAGCTAGTGCGGCAAGATCTGCTCGCCATGGACAACGAATTGCTGCACAGCATTTTTCCACATCGCCCGGCAAAAATCCCAAAGAAGGATGCGGCTCCGCCTGCCGATCCTTCGCAGGAGCAGCAATGAACCTTCGCAACCCGTTCCTGGCAGTGGTTCTGTTTTTCGGGGTGCTTTCGGGATCGGCCAGGGCGCAGGCTCCCCAAAAAGACTACCTTTCTCTGCAGGAGTCGGAAAAGATCCGCGATGCGGAAACTACGAATGAGCGCATTCAACTGTTCATGACCTTTGCCGACGACCGGCTGAAGAAATTTCAATACGAGCTTCAGCATCCGTCTCTCAACAAACACCCGGACATGCTCAACGCTCTGATGAACGGATACGTGGGTTGCGTGGACGATGCCGCGGATTTGCTCCAACTGGGTGTCGAAAAGCAGGAGAACATTCGCATGGGGGTGGATCTGATGGCCACCCGAACCAAGGAATTTCTCGATACGCTGAATAAGATATTGGCGGCCGGTACTGAGATCGATGTCTACAAAGACAATCTAGATGATGCCATCGAAGGAACGCGTGACGCGATGAACGACGCCGAAAAAGCCAAAAAGAGCGTGGCACCGCCTCCGGTAAGGCGCAAGAGTTGAGGCCCACAAGTTGACTCCGGCATGGGTGCGAATTGTAGTTCCTGGGGGCGCGGCGTTGTTCCAGCGGGTGTTCACGCGGCTCGGTTGTTCGGGTCCGCCGCCCCGCTTCGTCGTCGAGTTTTACCCCTACAGCAGTCTGGTTCTTACCATTCGCCGCCGCGAGGATGTGCTACGCGTCCGTTTCTCCGATCTCTTGCGGCGAGCTCCGCTGTCGGTCTTGGAAGGCGCTGCTGGGTTGTTGCTCTCGCGCATCTATCGCCGCAGGCCGCCCCGTGCACTAACCACTCCGTACTTGGCGTATGCCAAGTCCGAACGCACCCGCCATCGCATCAATCACATGCGGCGAGGGCGAGTTCCCGCCGCCAGCAATCCGCGAGGGCGGCATTTCGATCTCGAGCTTCTATTCGATCAGCTGAACGCGAAATACTTCGAAGGCAAGCTGCAGCGCCCGGCGATTGGGTGGAGTAAACGCAGCTGGCGGCGGCAATTTGGATGCTACGATCCCGGGCCCGGCCACATTCTGCTGAATCGTCGGATGGACCGTCCAAAGGTTCCGCAGTTTGCGGTGGAATACGTGCTGTACCACGAGATGCTGCATGTGAAGCATCCCAGTCGGCGCGCGGGTTGCACCCTGGTGTCACACTCACCGGAATTTCGCGCCGAGGAAAAACTGTTTTCCGAGTTCAATCGCGCTCGTAAGGCGCTCGACCAGCTGGCGCGCTGATCGGAACCCGACGTCTTACGCCGCATCGACCGCCTCCGGTAATTAGCTTCTGTCCTTGTCCTTTTCGGCTTCCTTATACAACTTTTCGATTTTCTTTTTAACTTTGTCGGCATCGTCGGCCCGCGGCACCAATTCCAGATACCGCTGATACGATTTGATCGCTGGTTTTTTGAATCCTTTTTTCTCCTGGGCCTCGCCGAGGTACCGGAAGGGAAGCCCGTAGCCCGGCTTCGCCAGGATTGCATCTTGAAATCTGTCGATGGCCGCGTCCACATCGCCTTTGTGCAGGTAATACTCTCCCACTTGCATATCTTTGTCGGCCCGCAAAGGGTCCCAGGTGGGTTGGTCGGGGGCGGAAGTGGTAGCCGAATCGGTATTTCTTTTGTCGGTTTTAGGGGCTGGTTTCGCAGCCCCATGATCGGCCGGAGTTGGCGGCGGATCCTGGTTCTGCGGATCCTGCGCCCCAGCGAAGGTGGTGCTGGCCGATGCGAGAATCATGGTGGCTACCAGCCGCCTCAGTTGTCGCCGCGCTGTCATCTTGCGTTCATCTCAAATTGGGCAGCTCGCTCTGGCCTCCGCCGAAGCCTATTGCTATTAATGTGAACCGAATAGATGCTGCTTTCAACCGCTTGGTCGACTGCTCCGCCGGCGATTCGAGGCTGAAGTGACGACTCTAGTATGATGGATGCGTCCGCCTGATCGCCGGATGTCCTCTCCATGGAACCTCGTGAAAAAGCCGCTCTCCTTCCGGACCGTCCGGGTGTGTATATGTTCAAGGACGCCGGGGGGACCGTTTTGTACGTTGGCAAAGCTACCTCTCTGCGCGATCGGGTGCGTTCCTATTTCTTGCAGTCCCGCTGGACGGATGCTAAAACTGGGTCGTTGGTGCGTGAAATCGCCGACCTGGAAACCATCGTTCTCGCCAATGCCCGCGAAGCACTGGCCCTCGAAAATAATCTCATCAAGCAATACCACCCGAAGTTCAATGTCCTGCTACGGGACGATAAAACCTATCCGTACATCAAATTGACCGCGTCGGAGCAATATCCACGTTTTTATTTCACACGGAAAGTTAAAAAAGACGGGTCCCTATATTTCGGCCCGTACTTCCCTGCGAACCTGGCACGCCGGATTCTCCATTTCATTCACAAGCGGTTCATGGTGCCATCCTGCAATGTCGACCTGACTCGCAACCACCCGCGTCCTTGCCTGCAGTATTACATCAAGCGATGCCAGGGCCCTTGTGTCGCGGGGCTTACCACCCCCGAACAGTACGCGGAAGCGGTACGCGACGCGCGATTGTTTCTCGATGGCCGCCGTCAGGACCTGATCAAGAGCCTGGAAGAACGAATGGGCGTAGCCGCCGAACAAGAGCTTTTCGAGCAGGCTGCCGCTTACCGCGATCTTCTTCGCACTCTGGAAGACATTGAAGAGCGCCAGCGAATCGCTGCCGCTCAAGGTGACGATACCGATGTGCTGGCATACCATGCTGAGCCTCCGCTGGTCGCTGCAAATCTGTTTCATCTTCGCGGCGGCCGGGTGGTTGATCGCCGCGAATTCTATTGGGAAGACCTGCAACCGTTCGAAGCTGAGGAGTTCGTACCTTCGCTGCTGAAGCAGCTGTATCTCGAAGAAGCCTATTTGCCGCGCGCAATTCATGTTCCTGCCGATTTCGAGGATCGCGAGCTGCTCGAAGAGGCGCTGACTGAGCGAGCGGCGCACAAGGTGGAAATCTTCACCCCGCAACGCGGCAGCAAGCGTGCCTTTCTTGATCTGGTCGAAAACAATGCTAAACATTCCTTCGAGCAGCGTTTTCGAGTTCTAAAGCCAACCTCAAAAGCGATCGCCGAGGCGGTGCAAAACGCGCTAAATCTGTTGGACGTGCCTCGAAGAATTGAAAGCTTTGACATTTCGCACATGCAAGGCACCGACACGGTTGCGTCCATGGTGGTCTGGGAACATGGCAAAATGAAGAAGTCCGACTACCGAAAGTTTATTATTCGGGGCGGGGAGGGTAACGGCGGCCCGGCGGCTTCCCAGCCGACGGCGGACGCCAACCGCAACGGGACCGTGGCCGGCCTCGCCATTCCAGCGCCGCTCGCGGAAACTTCCGCGAAGGTCACGGCAAGCAAACCGGTTCCTGCCGCTAACAGTGGAAGCAACGCAGAGGGCGAAGCCACCTGGCAGAACGACGATTTTGCGAGTATGCGCGAAGTGGTGACCCGCCGGTATCGCCGAGTCTTGGAGGAGAAACGGCCCATGCCTAGTCTGATTTTGATCGACGGAGGAATTGGCCAGTTGCACGCCGCCGCGCAAGCGCTGGATTCTTTGCAAATCATTAATCAGCCGTTGGCCAGCATCGCCAAGAAAGAGGAGATTCTCTACATTTACGGGCAAGAGAAGGAGCCCTGTAAACTGGACCGACACTCTCCGGTACTGCACCTGGTTCAGAGGATTCGCGACGAGACCCATCGGTTTGCGGTTACCTTTCACCGCCTGCGCCGTGCCAAGCGGCAAACCGTAAGCGCGCTTAGCGAGGTACCTGGCATCGGCCCTCGGACTGCCCTGAAACTGTTGCGGGAGTTCGGAAGCGTAGCCAACATCCAGAGAGCCGGTATCGAGAAACTGAGTTCGGTCGTACCAAAGAAGAGCGCTGAGCGCATCCTGGCCCGTCTGCAATCGCCGAAAACCCAGGCCGGACCCACACCCGGCGACGCCCCGCATGAGTCGTCCTAATGCCCTTAACCTTTCGTGAAGAGGCCCCGAGCTGCTCGGGTGCGGGGGCTTGTGGAGTAACCTGCCATGGCGTCCTATACCGGTTAGCCCGTATTGCACCCGGTTTGTGCGTATGTTACGGTTTTTGCGGAGGTTGCCATGCCTGACAATGCTGGTTCCAAGGTTAGTTATTTCCTGGTGGGCTTGGGTTTAGGTGCCCTGGTTGGGGTCCTTTTCGCTCCAAAGTCTGGGGAAGAGACGCGTGAGCTGTTGTCGCAGAAGGCCGACGAGGGGCGCGATTATGCGCAGCGCAAGGCTCGCGAGTTGCGCGAGCGTGCGGATGAATTGCTCGAGCGGAGCAAAGACGTTGCCAACCGGAAAAAAGATTCTTTGTCAGCCGCCGTGGAAGCCGGTCGGGAAGCGTACTTGCGCGAGTCGAAGTCGTAGACGCTATGGTTGTCCGCCTCGCTCTTTGAGGCGCCTGGGGTGCGAATGGAAACTTGGGTGGTAATTTGCGTGTCGGTAGTGGCCATCGCGATTGTGTTTCAGGCCGCGATCCTTGGCGTCATGTTTTTTCAGATGCGTCAGACCTTGGCCAAGTTCGACCGGTTGTTCACCGATCTGCATACCCGCACACTTCCCATTCTGGCACGCACCCAGTTGTTTTTGGACGACGCGCAACCGAAAGTGTCCGAGCTGATTGCCGATGCGGCGCACGTTGTGTATCTCGCACGCGGTCAGGCCCAAAAAATGGACCGGGTGTTGACCGATGCCTCCGACCGCTTGCGGGGGCAAGTGGTGCACGCGGACAGGATCGTGACCGGAGCCCTCGAAACCGTCGAAGCGGCGGGTACGCAGTTCCGGCAGACCATGTGGCGGCCGATACAAAAAGCTTCCGCGGTTCTGACTGGGCTGAAGGTGGGATTGGATTTCCTGAAATCGCGGGGACGCTCGCAACGCGGCGATGACGGTGTAGAGCGCGAAGAAGAATTATTTATTTGAAGGCGGAGTCCTAGGTATCGAGATTCAGATGATTTGCCGGCAGGCCCACCGCGCCTGCCTTTTTTTGTACCGTTGGTCTACGGTTTCGGTGAGCAAATCCAGCCGCCGCCGAGCACCCGGTCTCCGTCGTAAAAGACCGCCCCTTGCCCCGCGGTAATAGCCCGCTGCGGCTGGTCAAAAATAACGCGGGCATGGGTCGCGTCGATCGGCTCGACAGTGGCCCCAGCAGCGTTGTGCTTGTGGCGAATCTTTACTCTGGCGCGCAGCGGCTGCTTCGGACTGTCGATCGCGATCCAATTGATTCCTTCGATTTCGGATGCGCTAGTGCGAAGGGCCTCATCGTCGCCGACCACCACCCGGTTGTTTTCTCGATCGAGGGCAAGAACATAGAGCGGTTTGCCGACAGCAAAGCCCAAGCCTTTCCTTTGCCCGACGGTGAATTGATGCAGGCCGGTATGGCGTCCAATCACTGTGCCGGTTTCGTCGACAATTTCACCGAACTGTTCAGATACCGGAAGGTTACGCTCCCGCGAGTACGCTGCGATGAACTGAACATAGTTGCCATTGGGCACGAAGCACAGCTCCATGCTCTCCGGCTTTTCGGCTACGGGAAGATTGGTGCGGCGGGCGGCCTCGCGCACCTGATCTTTGCTCAGTTCGCCTAGCGGAAATTCGCTACCGGCGAGCTGTTCCTGGGTAAGTCCCCAGAGGAAATAGGATTGATCCTTGGAGTCGTCTCGCGCACCTAACAACTCCCAACGACCGGTCGCTTGGTTCTTGCGGATTCGCGCGTAGTGTCCGGTGGCCAGGCGTTCCGCGCCGATCTGGCGGGCCATGCGCAACAGCGGCTCAAACTTTACGTTGGTGTTGCAATTGGTGCAGGCGATGGGGGTGCGTCCGGCGAGATATTGGTCGACGAAGGGCCGCACGACCCGCCGCTCAAAGTACTCTTCGAAATTCACGACGTAATGCGGAAAGTCCAGATGTTGTGCGACGCGCTTGGCGTCGTAGACGTCGTCCGTTGAGCAGCAGCGGTGGTGCGCTGGGGCGCTGCCTTGCAATTCCGGCAGGCGCCGCTGATTCCAAAGCTGCATGGTGAGGCCGACCAAGCGACGTCCTTGCTCCTGAAGCAGCGCCGCAACGGTGGAACTATCCACCCCGCCGGACATGGCTACGGCGACCAGGCCGGACTGCAGGGCCCCGCAAGCCGGCAACGTGTCGAATTGTGACCTGGTGATCAGGGGTGTTTCCGGTGCGGAAACCGCAGGTTGAACCAGCTCATTGGTCATGGCTGGCTCCAGTCTTCTGGTACGCCGTGGATAGCTCGCGGAGCTGGGCGACGGCGGCGGGTACGACCCGTAGGGCAAAGTCAATGTCGCTGCCGGTGGTGGGGCGGCCGAGACTAAAGCGCAAGCTGGCGCGCGCTTCATCGGCGCACCGACCGATCGCGGTGAGAACATGCGAAGGTTCAACCGCACCGGAAGAACAGGCGGCGCCGGTGGAACACGCCAGGCCCTTAAGATCGAGCGAAATGACTAAGGCCTCGCCCTCCAAACCGGGGAAGGTAATGTTCGTGGTATTGGGAGTGCGGGGCGCGCCGCTAGCGTTCACGTGAGCGTCGGGAACGCGTTCAACAAGGCCCTGCTCCAGGGTGTCGCGTAGCTTAGAGATACGGGCGGCGTCGTCGGTAAGCAAGGACTTCGCCATTTGTGCGGCCTTTCCAAGACCAACAATGCCAGCAACGTTTTCCGTCCCAGGGCGGAATCCGCGTTGATGGTGGCCGCCGTAGAGAAGTTGCCGCAGGCGGGTTCCCCCGCGAATGTACAGCGCGCCGATGCCTTTTGGCGCATAAAGCTTGTGACCAGAAAGAGAGAGCAGATCGATGTTTTGGGCGTTGACATCGATGGAGAGCTTGCCAACCGATTGCACCGCGTCGGTGTGGAAGAAAACATCGGCTTCGGCGGCGATTTGGCCTATCTCTTCGAGCCGCTGAACGGTTCCAAGCTCGTTGTTGGCATGCATGACGGTGATCAGTCCGGTTTCAGGGTGAGCTGCCAAAACGTTGCGAAGCTCATCGACGTCGATCAGGCCGTCGCGATCCACCGACAAGTAGGTCACCAAGGTGCCGCGCTTTTCCAGCGCTTGGCAGGGGTTCAGCACCGCTTCGTGCTCGATAGAGGTCGTGATGACGTGCTTCGCGGAGCCGGAAGCGGCTTCCACGATACCGAAAATGGCATGATTGTCGGCTTCGGTGCCACCACTGGTGAACACGATTTCCTGCGGCCGGGCGCCAAAGAGGCCAGCCACGTTTTCACGAGCGGTTTCGACCGCCGAACGAGCCCTTTGTCCGAACGTATGGATCGAGGAAGCATTGCCGAAATCGCCGGAAAAATAGGGCAGCATCGCGTCGAGCACGGCAGGGTCGACAGGCGTAGTGGCGTTGTAATCGAGGTATACGCGGTTCATCGGGGTACCCTCAAGGATACTACCAGTGCGGAGTGTTTTCCGCTTCGGCCCGATATATTCTACCGACACGGACCGGCACGAATTTAAGCATGATGGCTTGCGGCTTTCGTATTTGGACTCGGGTGGCGAGGGCGAGGCACGCATTGCGCTGCACGCTCTTGTGATGGAGGCCGCGACGTTTACGTATAGGCGCTCGATTTGTACCTTATTTTCAAGATTCTTTCCGGCGAGCTCCCGGGGGGAGGGACAATGGCGTTTGATCCGGGTGACATCGTTGCATCGCAGAAACAAATGTGCGCCGACCACTGGCAAGATTGGCTGGCCACCAGCTGTGCGGCGGTCGCAAATCTCTTACCCGATTGGCGGCAGGCACCCAGCAAGAGTCGCACCGCGGGAATTAGGCCAAGCCGCCCAGCTTGGCTAGTTTCAGCGCCTCGATGGCGGCGCCGCGAGCTCCGGCGGTGTCGCCATTAGGCATTACGTACATGGGGATGTCCGCTTGTTCTTCGCGCTGACCGGGCATCCCCACGCGGATCTGCTCGATGAACCATTGCTGGAACTCCGGGCTGGTTTCCAGAGCGCCGCCGCCTACAATCAAGGCATCGGGGTCGAAGGTATTGATCATTTCGTCGAAGAAAAGCCCCAAGGCATGCGCCTGGACCCGGAAAATTTCTTTGCATACAGGGTCGCCTCGGTCCGCAAGACCGCGAACCTGCTTTGCGGCGCGACTTAGATCGCCCAACTTCGCCAGCTCATGGCCGGGATGCTTCGGGAGGAAAAACGGAAGCAACGACTTTTCAATGGCAGTAAGCGAACAAAGCGCCTCCAGGTCGCCAGTACGTCCGCAGTTGCACTCCGGCCGCAGACCGGTGATCCCGGCGATGCTTTGATAGGGGATGAGCACATGGCCCAATTCTCCACCAAAACCTTTGCGGCCCTTCACGACGTTGCCATCGAGGATGATCCCACCGCCAAGACCAGTCCCGATGACGACAGTAATGGAGGTCTCCTTGCTGGTGGCACCGAAAAGGGTGAAATGCCCCCAGAGCGCGCCGGCATTGCCGTCATTCAGATACGAGACCGGCAGGCCGAGGCGGTGGGCCAGGCTTTCGCGAATATCGAATCCCGCCCAGTGGGCATGCACAAAGTTCGTTGACCCTTTGGCGCTGAGTTGCCCCGACGCGCTGGCCGGCCCGGGCGTGTCCAAACCGACAGCGACAATATCGGAGAACAGAACATCGGCCTTTTCAGCGGCGATGCGCAGCCCGTCTTCGATTTGCTGGAGGCAGACTTGGGGGCCTTGCTTGGCTAACGCGGGATGTTCGCACAGACCGTCGATGAGGAATTGCTCCTTCGCGTTCACCAAAGAATAGTTGACGGCGGTTCCACCGAGATCCACTCCGGCCACGACTTCCATTATTTTCTCCATTCACCGGTGCGATATCCGCCACCAGCTTATCAGCGTTGGAGAATCCTACTACTTGCGCTAAGGCAGGGTATAGGCGCTGTTATTCCCGGAGCGAAGCAAGACGGATGAGCCGCAGGCCGGGGCCTAGGGGTTCTCAATAACTATCCTGCAGGTTCACGGGTTTAGTACTTTGGTAATTAAACTATTAGGACTATTAAGCTTCGAGTTCGAATTCCCTCAAAAAATATTCATTCAGCATGCGCTATGCGAAACCGCGCAGGTGGAGTTCGCGTCCAACTGTAGCGCCCCCGTTCACCCGTTCACCGATCTATGTCCGTAAAGCAGCACATCCCCTGGCAAGTCCGAATCGCAGTGAAGTTGGTGCTGGCTCGGCTGCCTCTCGATTACGAAGTGTTCAAGAAAGCGGGTTTCTTTAATCTGGGCGAAATGGAGAGCCCGGATTACGCCCTGGCTGTATGCAGGCAACATTTCGGGGCCGCAAACCTCTGTGGCCGGACCGATTTTACCGCCCTGGAATTGGGTCCCGGCGATTCGCTAGTGTCTGCCTTGATCGCACGTGCTTACGGAGCGAGGCGTACCTACCTGGTGGATGTGGGGCCGTTCGCCTCGAAAAATTTGGGGCCCTACCGGACGCTGGCAGGTCGATTGCGCGAGCTAGGACTGCGGCCTCCTGATGTCGAAGTGTGTTCGACCTTCGCCGATCTGCAGGCTGCTTGCGGTATGCAATATCTGACCGAGGGGCTGGTTTCGCTGCGCAGCATTCCGACCGGATCTGTGGATTTTGTTTGGTCTCATGCGGTGCTGGCCCACGTACGGCTTGAGGAACTGTTGCCGACGCTAGTGGAATTGCGAAGGATTCAGCGTCCAGGCGGCGTGGGATCGCATTACACAGGTTTTGGAGACGTGTTAGGTGGCGGACTGAACGACCTGCGGTTCAGCGAGCGGGTTTGGGAGTCGCCGTTCATGGCCAACTCGGGCTTTTACACCAATCGCGTTCAGTATCAAGAGCTGATGCGATTTTTTGAGATTGCAGGCTTCGGTCCTGAAATTATTCGGTTGTCCCGCCGGACCACCTTGCCCATCCCACGACGAAAGATGTCTGCGCCATTCGCAGAGCTTCCTGAGGAGGACCTGAGGGTTTGCGGTCTGCAGGTCCTGTTGCGCTGAAATCTGACTTTGATGATTTGATGGCTACCCTCCGGTAGCGACCTGTGGCAATCTATTTGCCATGGGAAATAAAGACGCTAGAAACCGCGAAATCAAGAAGCCCAAGAAGAAAGTTCCGAAACTGCTGCCTCCCAGGCGCGACTCCAGTCAGGAAATGGTGAAGAAGATCACTCCGTCCTATATTGCCCCGAAATCCGACGCTTGATCTTCGCTCGCTCAACCTTG
>Ga0302177_10000259_pt1 | contig 42588 bp, 49 predicted proteins | sample I_Palsa_E1_2_FD_198780 | JGI IMG/M metagenome (GOLD analysis project Ga0302177, IMG submission 198780) | Peat permafrost microbial communities from Stordalen Mire near Abisko, Sweden - I_Palsa_E1_2 | ecosystem: Environmental > Terrestrial > Soil > Palsa > Peat permafrost | place: Sweden... | reverse complement strand
ATCGCGGAGACCGGCACCCTGTGCGTGGTGGAGTCGGAAGGCAACGGCCGGATGTGCCTGACCCTGCCGGACACGCTGATCACGGTGATGGGAATCGAGAAGGTACTGCCGTCCTGGAACGACCTCGGCGTCTTCCTCCAGCTGCTGCCGCGCTCGTCGACGGGCGAGCGGATGAACCCGTACACCTCCATGTGGACGGGGGTGACGCCCGGCGACGGACCGCAGCACTTCCACCTGGTGCTGCTCGACAACGGGCGGACCGCGGCCCTGGCCGATCAGACCGGGCGGCAGGCACTGCACTGCATCCGGTGCTCCGCCTGCATGAACGTGTGCCCGGTCTACGAGCGCACCGGCGGGCACGCCTACGGCTCGGTCTACCCGGGTCCCATCGGGGCCATCATCTCGCCGCAGCTGACCGGCGTCGAGGACAACGCGACCCTGCCGTATGCATCCTCGCTGTGCGGCGCCTGCGCGGACGTGTGCCCGGTGAAGATCGACATCCCCTCGGTGCTCGTTCACCTGCGGGCCCGGCACGTCGAGGAGGTCCGGCGGACCCACCGGCAGCCGAGCGCCGAGGCGGTCGGCATGGCGGCGGCGTCCTGGGTCATGGCCGATCCGCGCCGCTACTCCGCGGCGCTGCGGTCGGCCCGGATCGGGCGCGCCCTGGGCCGGGGCGGGCGGATCCGCCTGCTGCCGCCGCCGCTGTCACGATGGACGTCGGCCCGTGATGCGCCCGTGCCCCCGGCCCAGACGTTCCGGGACTGGTGGCGTGATGAGCACGGGGACACCCCATGAGCGCGCGGGACGAGGTGCTGGCGCGCATCCGCGCTGCGCTGGCCGACGACGGCCAGGTCAACGGTCACCGCGGCGGTCACCCCGGCGGCGACGGCAGTGCGCCCAGTTACCGGACGCAGGGCGATCTGACCGGGGAGACGCTGCTCGACCTGCTCGCCGGCCGGCTCACCGATTACCGTGCCGTTGTCCGGCGCACGACGGAGGCCGAGCTGGGGGCTGCGGTCGGCGCGGCGCTGGAGCAGCGGGGAGTACGGCGGGTGGTCCTGCCGCCCGGCCTCAGCCTCCCCGGGCTGCCCGCGGGCGTCGAGGCGGTGACCGACGACGGACTGTCCCCGCAGGCTCTCGACGCGGTGGACGGGGTCCTCACCGGCGCGGCCATCGCCATCGCGGAGACCGGAACCATCGTCCTGGACGGCTCGCCCGATCAGGGCAGGCGGGCCATCAGCCTCGTCCCCGACTATCACCTCTGCATCGTGCGGGCGGCCCAGGTCGTCGAGCAGGTACCCGAGGGTGTGGCCCGGCTGGCGGCACGCGCCCACTGCCCGCTCACCTGGATCAGCGGACCGTCCGCGACCAGTGACATCGAACTCAAGCGGGTGGAAGGAGTGCACGGCCCGCGCACCCTGGAAGTCGTCCTGGTCGGTGCCTGACATGCTCGATACGCCCCGCATTCCCCAGCCGGTCCTGACCGAGCTGCGTGCTATCGCCGGACCGGAGAATCTCCGGCTGGCAGATGGCGAGCTGGCCGTGTACGCACGCGACGCGACACCGTTGTTCCACGGCATGCCGGATGCCGTCGTCGCGCCGGCGGATACCGAGCAGGTGGCCCGGATCCTGCGGCTGGCTGCCGGTCACGGTATCCCGGTCGTCCCGCGCGGCGCCGGCTCCAACCTCTGCGCGGGCACCGTGCCGCTGGCCGGCGGCATCGTGCTGACCACCGTGCGGATGAGCCGCATGCTCGAGGTCGCGCCGCAGGAGATGCTGGCCCGCGCCCAGACGGGGGTCACGACGCAGGCGCTCAACGACGCCGCGACGGCCCACGGCCTGTTCTACCCGCCGGATCCGGGCAGCCATACCGTCTCCACGATCGGGGGCAACGTCGCCACCTGCGCCGGCGGCCTGCGGGGGCTCAAGTACGGCGTGACCCGCAACTACGTACTGGGGCTGACGATGGCCCTGCCGACCGGCGAGATCATCCGGACCGGCGGCCGGCTCTGGAAGGATGTCGCCGGCTACGACCTGACCCGGCTGATCACCGGATCCGAGGGCACCCTCGGCGTGATCACCGAGGTGACGGTGGCGCTTCTCCCCCAGCCATCGACCAGCCGCACCGGGCTGGCCTACTTCGACTCGCTGACCCAGGCCGGCCGCGCGGTCGCCAGCATCCTGGCCGCCGGCGTCATCCCGTCGACGCTGGAGTTCCTCGACCGCCGCTGCATGGACGCGGTCGAGCAGTACGCGCACCTGGGCCTGCATCCCGACGCCGGCGCCCTGCTGCTGTTCGGCGACGACGGCGATGAAGCGGCCGTGGCACGCAGCTTCGAGCGAATCGCTGCCGCCTGCGCGGACTCCGGTGCCATCGCCGTGCAGACCGCCGGTGATGTCACCGAGTCCGAAGCGCTGCTGACCGCCCGGCGCTGCACCCTTCCGGCGCTGTCCCGGCTGGGCTCGCTGACGATTCTGGAAGACGCCAGCGTGCCCAGGCCACGGCTGGCCGAGATGGTCGAACGCATCGACGCGATAGCCGCGCGGCACGGGGTCACCATGGCGACGTTCGGGCACGCCGGCGACGGCAACCTGCATCCGACCTGCGTACTGGAATCCGCCGAGGACACCGAGGGAATCGCCCGGGCCGAGCGTGCCTTCGCCGACGTCTTCCGCACCGCCATCGAGCTCGGCGGCACCATCACCGGCGAGCACGGAGTCGGCGCGGCCAAGCTGCCCTACCTGGAACAGCGCCTGGGAACCGAGCAGATGGCCTTGCTCCGGCGGATCAAGACGGCCTTTGACCCCGCTGGCATCCTCAACCCGGGAAAGCTGGGGTCCTGATGACCGATGCGAAGGTGTCACAGGCCGGTTCGATCTTCGACCCGGACTTGCTGAGCCGCTGCATATCGTGCGGGTTCTGCCTGCCGGCCTGCCCGACGTACGCGCTGACCGGTGATGAGGCGTCCTCGCCGCGGGGCAGGATCACCCTGATGCGGGCGCTCGATTCCGGCACGCTGCCGCCGGACGACCCGACGCTGGCCGAGCAGGCCTCCTTCTGTCTGGGCTGCCGGGCCTGCGAGCCGGTGTGCCCGGCGGGAGTGCAGTACGGCGAGCTTCTCGAGCAGTGGCGCGGGTACCAGTGGACGGGGCGCCGTCGGCCGCTGGCCGTCCGGTTCCTGATCTTCGCGGCCGAACGCGCCCGGGCGCACCGGATCGCCGGGCGACTGCGCGGCGCCGCCCGCACGCCGGCCTCGGCGTCAGGGCCCTCGCTGATGCTCGGTTGCTTCGAGCGCAGCCTGTTCCCGGGGGTGAGCAGGTCGGCGCTGGCACTGGCGCCCGAACTCGCTGCCCCTGGCCGGCAGGGATGCTGCGGAGCGCTGCACGCGCACAACGGGGAGCCCGAGCGGGGCAGGCAGCTGGCCGAGCAGCTCGGCGCCCAGCTGCCCGGGCAGATCGTCACCACCTCCGGCGGCTGCGCCGCGTACCTGGCCGCCGTGATCGGCCGGGACCGGGTCGCCGAGCTGTCGGAATACCTGCGGGACAAGCCCTTCGGCGAGGTCCGGATCGGGGACCGGCGGGCCCGGGTGGCCCTGCAGGACTCCTGCCATCTGCGCAACGGCCTCGGCGTATGGCGCGAGCCGCGGGCGCTGCTCGCCGCGATAGCCGACTATGTGGAGCTGCCCGGCGCAGGACGGTGCTGCGGAGCGGCCGGCACCTATGCGCTCGTGCGGCCGCGCGACTCGCGGCGGGTCCTGGATCCCAAGCTCGACCAGATCGAGGCGGCCGGGATCGATTACGTGGTGGCAGTCAATCCCGGCTGCCTGCGTCAGCTCCACCAGGGGCTGCGCCGCCGGAAATCAAAGGTGCGGGCGGTGCACATCGCCGATCTGCTCCGTCTGGCCGCCCGCTGACGAACCACCGGGTGGGCCGGGCCACGGCACTGACACCCGGTTTGGCCCGCTGCCGTAGTGGCCGGCTCGTTGCGCACTTCAGACGACGGTGAGGCCGTGGGCCCGGAACTGGTCCTCGGCCCGCCGCACCAGCTCCGGGGCGGGGGGCGGCACGTTGGCCAGCTGGTAGGGGAGCTGCAGGTCAGCCCAGTTGCCCGCGCCCAGCTGGTGGAAGGGCAGCACCTCGACCCGCTCCACGTGGGCCAGCGTGCTGGTGAACCGGGCTACCTTCTCGACGTCGGCGGCGTCGGTGAGCCCGGGCACCAGCACGTAGCGCTCGGCAACTTCCTGGCCGACCCCGGCCGGATCGAGCTGCGCCTCGCGCAAATAACCGCAGCGCCTGAGGCACCTGGTCAGCGGTAGCGGAAGCCGTCCAGGAAGCGGCGGAAGACCCCACCCTCGGGGGTCAGCGGCAGGGCCGCCGGAGGAACGGTCGAGCGCTGGCGCGCGATCGGCCGGTCGTAGTCGGTACGGGCGATGGCGTCCACCACCTGAGCCTCGCCGAAGTCCTCGGATCCGTTGATCTGCGGTACGTACCCGACCAGCATTCCGTCCCGCATGACCTGAGCCTCCAGGCCGGCGGTGCCGTCGGTGTCCCACTCGGCTTCGCGCCCGCCGGGCAGCGAGACGCGCACACCGAACTGGCCCACGCCGCCCCTGGCCAGGTGCGCGTTGATGCCTCGGTCACGGAGGGCGTCAACCACCCGCCGGGCCCGGAATTCGTCCATGCGGCAAAATTAGCGTTTCTCCCTGAACGATTGATTAGGGATATCTCTGTGACCTCCGAAAATGGGCTCCGGCGCGATTCGGAGTGGGCCGCCGCGGGGGCCGTGCCGCTCGCCGCGGAACCTGCCATGAGATAACTGACGAGCAGGATTGTTCCAGAGCGGGGGTGCCATGTTCCACGTGGATTCTGAGGTCGGTCGCCTGCGGCAGGTGATACTGCACCGTCCTGACCTAGAACTCAAGCGGCTTACGCCCGAGAACGCCGCCGACCTGCTCTTCGACGACGTGCTCTGGGTGGCCAGGGCGCAGGCCGAGCACGACGCGTTCGCCGATACGCTGCGCTCGCATGACGTAGTGGTCCACTACTACGGTGATCTGCTGACCCAGACCCTGGAGATCCCGGAGGCGCGCGAATACATCCTGGATCGCGTGTTCGATCCGCGCCGGCACGGGCCACTCGCCGCCAGCACCTTGCGCGCCGCGATGAGCGGCCTCGACTCGGCCAGCCTGGCCAGATTCCTGGCTGGCGGGATCACCAAGCGCGAGATCACCGAATTCGGCCCGGAGCCGAAGAGCATCGCCTTTCATTCCCTCGACCCTGACGACTTTGTCCTCGTGCCGCTGCCGAACCTGCTCTACCAGCGGGACACGTCGTGCTGGATCTACGGTGGGGTCTCCATCAACGAGATGCGCCGGCCGGCCCGGATCCCGGAGACGCTGGCCGCGGAAGCCATCTATCGCTGGCATCCGATGTTCGCGCCGGCGGACTTCGACGTCTGGTACCACGGGGCCGAGGCCGGGCCAGCCACCATCGAGGGCGGCGACGTCCTGGTCATCGGCAACGGGGCGGTGCTGGTCGGGATGAGCGAGCGAACCACGCCGCAGGCGGTCGAGGTACTCGCCCAGCGGCTGTTCGCGGCCGGAGCGGCCCGCTGCCTGGTGGCCATCGACATGCCGAAGACCCGCGCGTTCATGCACCTCGACACCATGCTGACGATGGCGGACTACGGAGTGTTCATCAAGTACGCGGGGATGGGCATGCTGCCGTCCTACACGGTCGAGCCGGGCGCGACGGCCCACGAGCTCAAGGTCACCGATCACCCGCCGGGCGACATGCACCGGGCGATAGCCGCCGCACTCGACCTGCCGGCCATCACCCCGCTGACCGCCGTGCAGGATGTCCGTTCCGCCCTGCGGGAGCAATGGGACGACGGCTGCAACGTGCTGGCCATCGAGCCAGGAGTGGTCGTGGCCTACGAGCGGAACGTCACCACCAACACCTACCTGCAGGACAACGGCATTACGGTGATCCCGGTACCGGGCGGGGAACTCGGCCGGGGCCGGGGCGGCCCGCGCTGCATGAGCTGCCCCATCGAACGCGAAGCCTGAGTCAGGCTCTCGTCACGAAGACCTCGTCGTAGTAGCGGACCTCCATGGGCTTGACCGGGCCATCCTGCCGGAGGCGGTGAAGAGACCGCATGACCGGCTCTGCACGGTCGGCCACGGCTCCTTCCGGCACTCCCATCAGCCGGCCACTCTCCCATCAGTAGGCTGGCCCCATGCGCGTTGTGATCGCGGGTGGACATGGGAAGATCGCGCTCTTGCTGGAACGCCTCCTCGCCGAGCGCGGCGACCAGGCCGTCGGGCTGATCAGGAACCCGGCCCAGGCCGACGACCTGCAGAAGGCGGGCGCCCAAGCGGCCGTCTGCGATCTGGAGACAGCGTCGGCCGATGAGGTCGCCGTGCTGCTGGCCGGGGCCGACGCGGTAGTCTTCGCGGCGGGCGCTGGTCCGGGCAGTGGCGCCGCCCGCAAGGACACCGTCGACCGGGCCGCCTCCGTGCTGCTGGCCGAGGCCGCAACACGGGCCGGCGTACGCAGGTTCGCGCAGGTCTCCTCCATGGGAGCCGGCCAGCCGCCGGGACCCGGCCGGGACGAGGTCTGGGCGGCTTACATCACGGCCAAGAGCGCCGCCGAGGACGATCTGCGCTCCCGGGACCTGGACTGGACCATCCTGCGCCCAGGCGGCCTCACCGACGCCGCCCGCACCGGAAGAGTCCGGCTCGCGCCCCCGCCGGTCCCCCGGGGCACGATCCCCCGCGCCGACGTTGCCGCGGTCATCACCGCCCTGCTCGACGAGCCGGGCACCCGGCACCAGACGCTGGAACTGGTCAGTGGCGACACTCCCATCGCCGCGGCGGTGGGCGCCATCTCGTAAGCGCCACGCCGGGATGGCGCCCCTCATCTCCCCCGGGTCGCGCTCCCCCGGAACCACGGGTGCCGCCAGCGCCGGGCGGCATGGCGAGAAAGGCGGATCGGTGCGTGGTCCATGGCGGGCGGGCTCGCGAGCCCAGGGGCGCGGGCATCACGTTCTTGCTGCTGAGTTCGCGGCGTACGCACTGCTGTGGTCGGATGAGTTCGACGGCCCAGCGGGAGCGCCGGCGGACGCGCGCGCCTGGCAGGCGGACATCGGCGGCGCCGGGTGGGGCAACCAGGAGCTGCAGTACTACACCGACGGCACGGGCAACGCCGCACTGGACGGTGACGGTCATCTCGCCATCGTGGCCCGGGAAGCGGACCCGCACGTGGACGGCCATCGTTATGACGGCTGTGGGTACACATCCGCCCGGCTGACCAGCAAGGACCGGGTGTCGTTCCGCTACGGCCTGGTGGAAGCGCGGATCAAGATCCCGCGTGCCCGCGGGATCTGGCCCGCCTTCTGGATGCTCGGCCAGGACTTCGACGTCACGGGATGGCCCCGGTGCGGCGAGATCGACATTATGGAGTACTTCGGGACAGGCCCCGCAGTGATCCACGGAGCGGCCCACGGGCCCGGGTACACCGGCGGTGCGGGCATCTCCGGCTCGCGGACCGTCGGCTCATCCCTGGGGCACGACTTTCACGTCTACTCGGTCGCCTGGGAAGCGAGGCGGATCCGCTGGTACATCAACGGCAAGCTTTACCACACCGTGACGCCTGGCGACCTGCGGGGCAAACGCTGGGTCTTCGACCACGACTTCTTCCTGCTCCTGAACGTCGCCGTCGGCGGCGTCGCGTCGCAGAACCCGGGCCGGTCGGTCCGCTTTCCGCAGACCATGCTGATCGACTACGTGCGCGTCTACACGCCTGGCGGATGAGATATCCGAGCGGGCCGGCCGAGAACATGCCACGGGCTCCGCGCCATCGGGTGGCTACTTACGTCCGCCCACCAGCACACGCTCCTCGGCCTCTTCGTGGTGGCGCGGCGCCGCCTCAGCCGTCGTCGGTGGCGGCCGACGGTGCACGCGCGGTAGCCGAATGCTGGCGACCAGCAGCGACACCATCGCGGTCACCGCAAACCCGGCACCCAGGATTCCCCAGAAGAGCGGCCAGAAGTCAGAGTTGAAGAACATTGGTACTCCTGCCAGAAACTAACTTGCACATCTATGTGCAAGTATAGTATTATGCACACCGATGTGCAAGTATGGCTGTTGGACCTCGGCAGAAAGAGCCAGCATGAACGGCAGCCCGCCCCGGCTCCCGCAGCGGAGCCACGCCCGCTCCAATCGCGCCCGCATCCTGGCGGCCGCCCGCGAGGAGCTCAGCCGTAACCCGGACGCCAGCCTGGATGACATCTCCCGCGCCGCCGGAGTCGTGCGCCGCACCCTGTACGGGCACTTCCCGAACCGGCAGGCCCTGGTCGACGCCCTGGCCGCGGAAGCCAAGCAGTCACTGCAGGAGGCATTTATCGCGGCACAGCACCCGGGCGCCGGCCCGGCCCCGGCCCTGGCCCGGCTGGTCCTGGCCTCCTGGGCGGCCGGCGACCGCTATCGCATGCTGATCTCCCTCGCCCGCCGCGACCTGGGCGAGGAAGGAATCCACGCTGCCCTCGCCCCCGCCCGCGCCGAGGCGACCGCCATCATCGAACGTGGCCAGAAAGACGGCACCTTCGCCGACCATCTCCCGGCCGCCCTGCTGGCGCTAGCCACCGAATCACTCGCCGTGACCCTGCTGGAAAGCCAGGCGTCCGCCAACTGGAGCGATCCCGCCGGCGAGGCCGGCGCGACCGCCGTCCTCATCGCCGCCGGCGTCGCTCCCGCTGAGGCCCGCCGCTACGTGCGCGCCATCCTGGAAAACCCCGATGGCTGACAGTGGCCGGGGCTATACCGCAAGCCGGTCAGGGTCTATGCTGTCACTGCCCGGCCCTGGGACGTGGGCTCTTCCGCCGTAGGGAAACGCGCGAGGAGTGCAGCCCAGCCCAGCTGGCTAGCGGCTCATTCGCGGCGAGGGGGCCTAGTGATGGCTCTGTATATGTACCAAGTCTCCTACACCTCAGAAGCTGTGGCGGCCCAGGTGAGGGAGCCACAGGACCGGATCGAGGCGGTCCGGCCGGTGATCGAGGCCATGGGAGGCAAGCTCGTGGCGGCCGGCTATCCGTTCGGCGAATACGACGCGATCGTCTTGTTCGAGGCACCCGATGACCCGACCGCAGCTGGCTTCGCGCTGGCGATCGCGGCCGGCGGCGCGGCCAGGTCGGCTAAGACCACCCGGTTGCTCAGCGGTCAGGAGTGGATCGACTCCTTGCGCAAGGCGCAAGGGTCTCAGTACCGGGCGCCGCAGTAGCGACAGGGGCGGAAGACGGCCGGTTATGGTGGCGGACAACCCGGAGCATCTGCTGGCCCGCGAGCCTCGCACCACGACCGGTTCGGGTAGTTCCCCGGACCGCAGATCGCGATCGGCGGTGTGGCGGCGCAGACGCGAGGGCTAGGCGGGAGTCCTCTGGGCGCCGTCCGGGGCGATCTGCTTACGGCCCGGCCAGGGGCCGCGGGCCGGGGCCTGCACCGTGGCCCGGATGTCGCCCATGAGCTCGATGCTCAGAGTCACCTGGTCACCGGGAGCGAGCCAGGGGTACTCCGCCGGGGAGTGCCGGTTGGACAGCTCCAGGATGCAGCCGCCCTGGCAGGTGCCGCTGCCGATGATCGAGCCCGCTTCCACCCGGGAGTTCCAGGAGGCGTAGGAGATCAGGTCCTCAAACGACCAGTACGCCGAGGACCAGCGGTCGCTGCCGTACTGGCGGCCGTTCACGCTGGAGGTCATCAGCAGGTCGTAGCCGTTGCCACTGCGGCGCGAGGCCAGCTCGTCAGGGGTGACGAAGATCGGGCCCAACGAGGAGCCGAAATCCTTGCCCTTGAACGGGCCGAGCCGGCCGTCCATCTCGCGGAACTGCAGGTCACGGGCGGACCAGTCGCACAGGATACAGAAGCCCGCGATCCGGTCCCCGGCCCCGTCCGGGGGGGCCGAAAGCGCTTCGCGGCCGATGACCGCACCCACCTCCAGCTCGAAGTCGAGCCGCTCCGAGCCGCCCGGGATCTCGATCGGGTCCCACGGGCCGCGGATCGTCGCCGCGTTGCTGAAGTAGCCGATGGGCTGCTCGTACCAGACGTCCGGGCCGCGGCTCATCCCGGACTTGCGCCAGCTGGGCAGGACATGCTCCTCGAAGACCATGAAGTCACGCATGGAGACCGGGTCGACCGGCTTCAGCAGGGTGAGAGCGTCCAGGCTGGACTCGCCGGCCGGGTTGGCGTGGATCGCGTCGGCCAGCCGACGCAGAGCCTCCCCGTCGTCACCGAAGTACGGCTCGAGCCGGGATTCGGTGCGGGCCAGTTCGGCCACGCCGTCGGGCCGGACGACGCCCAGCCGAGGCCCCTGCTCTGTGTGTGCCTTGACGAATCGCACGCTGCCCCAATCAGTGAGTGTGGGCCGTTCCTTGACGTCCTCCCGCTGTGAACGGCGGGGATTCCTCCAGCGCGGCTCACGCCGCGCTCCGGTGGGTTCCTGTTTCAGCGCCGGCTGCCACGAGGCGTGGTCTTGCTCCGGCTTCGCAGGCGTTCTTGTTGTCCGCCCGCCCGGCGGCCAAAATGTTTCTTGCTGCGTTCACGTCCCGGTCGTGGACGGTCCCGCACGCTGCGCACGTCCACGCGCGGACCTGCAGCGGCTTGGGCCCATCCTTCACACCGCACGCCGAGCACACCTGGCTGGTGGGCTCGAACCGGCCGATCCGGGCGAACGTGCGCCCGTACTGCGCTGCTTTTTCCTCCATCAGCCGCAGCAGCTGCGACCAGCCGGCGTCGTGCACGGACCTGGCCAGCCGGGTACGCGCCAGCCCGGACACGCACAAGTCTTCGGCATAGACCGCTTGGTTATCGCGGGCCAGCCGAAGCGCGATCTTGTGCGCATGATCGAGCCGGGTCTCCCGCACCGTGCGGTGCAGCACCGCGACCCGGTGCCGGGCCCGGGCCCGGTTCGCGGAACCTTTCCGCCTGCCAGACAGGGAACCGAACCAGTTCCGGTAGGCGCGGCGGGCGAAGGTGCGCGGCGGCTTCGGCGCGGAGCTGCGCGGCCGCAATGGGAGCCCGGGAGGCGGCGGTCCGGGGGCGGGGGCGGCGCCGGCGTGCTCGGCTCAGTCGGCACGGTCGCTGGCCTGGTCGGCGCGGGGCTGGCCGATCCGGCGGCGCGGGGCGGCGGACGGCACCGCGGCCCCGGCGTCGAGGTCCAGCAGGATGGCCGCGGTACGGCCGACGTGCGCCTCGAACAGCAGCACGGCGCGGCCGGCGTCGTGCGCCAGCGCGGCCTCCATCAGCTCCCGGTGCTCGGTGGCGATGTCCCGCCTGACCGGCTGGCGGTCATCGGCCCAGGCACCGGACCAGGCCCGGTACAGCTCGGCGGCGCCGGACAGCCGACGGCAGATGTCCAGCAGCACGGGACTGCCGCAGGCGTCGATCAGCTTGTCGTGGAACGCGACGTGCGCGACGGCCCAGTTGTTGTTCCGCCGATGCGGGTCGTCCGGGCAGTAGATCGGCTCGCTGGCCATCCGATGGTGGGCCGCGAGGACCTCGGACTCCCAGCTGACGCCGCCACGCTCGACCGACATCCGGAGCGCCGCGCCTTCGTTGATCTTGCGGGCCAGCGTCAGGTCCGCAAGGGCATCGGGCGACAGCGTGGTCACGTGGAAGCCGCGGTTACGCTCGATGCGCACCAGGTTCTGCGCGGCGAGCAGGCCCAGGGCCTCGCGCATCACGCTGATGCTGACGCCAAAGCGCGCACCGAGCTCGCTGGGCTTGAGGCGCTCCCCGGGAGAGAAGCGGCAGTCGAAGATATCGGCCCGCAGCTGGTCATACACGTCGACGGCGAGACTCTCACCGCCTGTCCGCTTGGCCATGGGCAGGATAATATCACTAACCCGAAAATCGATTATCTATTGACAATCGACTTTCACACCGCCCGATGAGAACGCTCAACGCACCCGGCGAATGGAGTTCACGTGCGCATCGTCAACGTCGGCCAGCGGCTCGTCCTGCTGGATGCCTCGGGCGCCGGCCTGGACGTCGAGAAGGCCAGCGACGGCCGGTTCTCCAGCGACCCGCAGGCGATCTTTACCCGGTGGGACGAGTTCCGGGAGTGGGCGGCGGCCCGCGGGGACCGCGGGGACCGCGGGGACTTCGCGGTCGACCCGGCTGAGCTCGGCGCGCCGGCGCCGCTTCCGCGGCAGGTTTTCGCCATCGGGCTCAATTATGCCGACCACGTCAGCGAGTCGAAGATGGGCCGCCCCGATTCGCCGACCGTCTTCACCAAGTTCCAGAGCAGCATCACCGGGCCGAACGCCACCGCCGAGCTGCCCAGCCGGTACGTCGACTGGGAGGTCGAGCTCGTGGTCGTGATCGGCCGGCTGGCGCACCGCGTGAGCGAGGAGGCCGCCTACGGCCACGTGGCCGGGTTCACCGTCGGGCAGGATCTTTCTGAGCGGGTCGTCCAGCTGGCCGGGCCGGTGCCGCAATTTTCACTGGGCAAGTCCTACCCCGGCTTCGCCCCCCTGGGGCCGGCGCTGGTCACCGTGGACGAACTCGCCGACCCGGACGACCTGGAGCTCGGCTGCCGGCTCGGCGACGAGGTGCTGCAGCTCGGGCGGACCCGTGACCTGATGTTCAACGTGCCGGAGCTGATTTCCCAGCTGTCGGCCGTCTGCCCGCTGCTGCCCGGCGACATCATTTTCACCGGCACCCCGTCGGGGGTCGGCAACGCCCGCGACCCGAAGCGGTTCATCCCGCCGGGCGCGGTGCTGACCAGCCACATCGAGGGCATCGGCGAGCTGCGCAACGAGTTCGTGGCGGGCCCGGGTTACGAGGACTCAGAAGGCGGCAACTGACATGGCGCTGCACCGGCTGACCCGGATCACGATCGGGGTCCCCAACGTCGAGGAAACGGCCGGTTACTACGGCGAGTTCGGGCTGACCGAGAGCGGGGCCGAGTCCCCGGCCGCCGGCGCGGGCGGCCCCGGCGCGGGCGGCCCCGGCGCGGGCGGCCCCGGCGCGGGCGGCCCCGGCGCGGCGGCTGGCGAGCGCAACTTCAGCACCGGCGATGGCGGCGAGCAACTGCGGCTGGTGGCCACGCCCCGGCGCCGGCTGGTCGAGCTGCGGGTCGGCGCGGACGACCCAGACGACATCGAGCGGGTGGCCGGCTCGCTGGCCCGGCTTGGGGTAACCGCGGAACGGACCGGTAACGGGGTCCGCACCTACGATCCGGGCACCGAGGTGACGGTTGTGGTGGAGATCGCCGACCGGATCAAGCAGGAGGACACTCCGTCTCCGCCCTACAACACACCCGGCCACATCGCCCGGCCGGACACCCGCGCGCCGGGCGTGCTGCGCGAGAACCGGGTCGAGCCGCGCAAGCTGGGACACGTGGTGCTCGGCTCGACCGACCAGGAGGCCTCGCAGAAGCTGTTCACCGAGGGCCTCGGCTTCAAGATCAGCGACACCGTACCGGGGCTCGCCGCGTTCATGCGCTGCTCCACCGACCACCACAACGTGCTCGTCCAGCAGGCGCCGCTGGCCTTCCTGCATCACACATCATGGCAGGTCAACGACATCGACGAGGTGGGCCGCGGGGCGACGATGATGCTGGCGAAGGACCCCGCCCGGCACGTGTGGGGGCTGGGCCGTCACCACGTCGGGTCCAACTTCTTCTACTACCTGAAGGACCCGGCCGGGAACTTCTCGGAGTACTACTCCGACCTGGACTGCATCGTGGACGACGCGTTGTGGACGCCGCGGACCTGGGAAGGCATGCGCGGCCTCTACAACTGGGGCCCGCCGCCTCCGCCGTCGTTCCTCGCCCCCGAGGACCTGGCCGGCCTGATGACCGGCGTGCACGGAGGGAGCTGATGGCGGCCGCCGGACCGGGGGAAGCGGCCGACGGCTGCGACGTGCTCGTCATCGGGTACGGACCGGTCGGCCAGACGCTGACCATCATGCTCGCCGAACGCGGCTACCGGGTCAGTGTCGTCGAGCGGTGGGCGGAGGCCTACCCCAGGCCGCGGGCGGTGCACTTCGACGACGAGATCGCACGGGTGTTCGCCGCCGCCGGGGTCGGGGATCAGGTCGCCGCGATCAGCCAGCCTTCCGGCGAGTACGACTGGCGCAACGCTGAAGGCCGCACGCTGCTGCACTTCGACTGGAGCTCCGCTGGGCCCGGTGGCTGGCCGGCGGCCAACATGTTCTCCCAGCCCACGCTGGAGGCCGTGCTGGCCGCGAAGGCGGAGTCGTTCCCTTCCGTGGACGTGCGGCGCGGCTGGCAGGCCCGGCAGCTCACCGAGCACGACGACCACGTGGAGACGCTGGCCGTCGGCACGGACGGCGCCGAGCAGCGCATCCGGGCCCGGTACGTAGTCGGCTGCGACGGGGCGAACAGCTTCGTGCGCGACCACATGGGCACCGGCCTGACCGACCTCGGGTTCTTCTACGACTGGCTGATCCTCGACGTCATCCCGCACGACCAGCAGCGTGAATGGAAGCCTTTCAACCTGCAGATCTGTGACCCGCGCAGGCCGACCACGGTCGTCTCCGGCGGCCCGGGCAAGCGGCGCTGGGAATTCATGCGGCTGCCGAACGAGACCATCGAAGAGCTTAACAACGAGCAGACAGCGTGGCGGCTGCTCCAGCCGTGGAACCTGGCACCGGACAACGCCGTGCTGGAGCGACACACGGTCTACACGTTCCAGGCCCGCTGGGCCGACCGCTGGCGGGACGGGCGGATCCTGATCGCGGGCGACGCGGCGCACCTCATGCCGCCGTTCGCCGGGCAGGGCATGTGCTCGGGGATCCGGGACGCCGCCAACCTGGCCTGGAAGCTGGACCTGGTGCTCGCCGGCCGTTCGGCGGACCGGCTGCTGGATACGTACACCACGGAGCGTTCGGCCCATATCCGGAACGCGATCGGGATGTCGGTCGAGCTGGGCAACGTCATCTGCCTGACCGACCCGGCCGCGGTGGCGGCCCGGGACGAGGTCATGCTGAAGGCCGAGGGCCGGCCCGAGCTCGCGCTGCCGCCGATCCCGCCGCCGGTGCTGGGCCCCGGCGTGCTGGCCGGCGCGGAGGGCTCGCCGACCGGGCTGACGGGCCAGCTCAGCCCGCAGGGCCGGGTGGCGTCGGCCGCCGGGACGGTGGACAGGTTCGACGAGGTGATCGGGACCGGGTTCGTGCTGGCCAGCACCGTCGACCTCGCCCCCGTGCTGACCCCCGCGCTGCGGGCGTCGCTGGAGCGGATCGGGGCCCGCCTCGTCCGCCTCGTGCCGCCCGGCAATGTGGCGGCCGACGCGGACCGGCCGGGGGCAGGCGAGGCTGCGGCGGACGCGGCCGGCCTAGCCCGGATAGCCGTGGACGTGGACGGCTTCCATCTGCCGTGGCTGCGGGAGGCCGACTGCGAGGCGATCCTGGTCCGCCCGGACTTCTACATCTTCGGCACGGCGGCGAAGGCCGCGGACGTGCCGGCCCTGCTGCAGGAACTGTTCGCCAAGCTCGATCTCACCCCGGAACCTGCCGCGGTCTTAATCGCACAGCCGACCGTAATGTGACACCACGGCGCACCTGCAAAGGTTTTACCGCCTCGCCGCCTACGATTGCGCGTGTGAGGAGGCGAGCGGAATGACTCAGCCCAGCGACGTCATCCACGATCCTCATTACACCGCGGCGATCTACCACCAGGCCGAGGCGGCGCACATCATTGCTGTCCCTGCCCAGACCTTCCGGAACTGGTCGGTGGGATACGCCTATAAACGCCTGGACGGCTCGCAGGTTGTCTCGGCGCCCACCGTGACGACCCTGCAACCCGCCCGGCCGCACGGCGTCAGCGTTCCGTTCATTGGCCTCGCCGGGGCGTACATCGTGGCTGCTTTCACCAAAGCCGGGCTTCCCATGCAGCGCATCCGACCGGCCGTCCTCTGGTTACAGGAGCACATCGGCTTGCCTCAGGCTTTGGCGAGTGAGCGGCTCATGACTGACGAAGCCGAAGTGCTCTGGGATTTTGGTCAGCACTCCCCGGACCCGGCGGATCAGGACTCGGTTGAGGATCTCGTTGTTGTGCGGAGCGGGCGCGCATGCCTGCTCCCGACGAGACAAGGGCGCTGCTGCTTTCGCCTGGCGTCCCCGTATTCCATCTTGTCCGGACCGCCTATGACATCGGGGACCGAGCCGTGGAAATCTGTGACACCGTCATGGCCTCTGATGCCTACGTCCTGTCCTACCGGCTTCCGGCGGGCTGACACCCGCCCAAGGGAGATCCTGCCGCACAGCGCCTGGTTCGGCCGGCCGATCTCGTCATCGGCGTGGAGAACACCGGGACGACCTCGCTGAGCTGGCCAGATGACGTCCGCCGGGAATTCACCGAAGAGCTCCGCCACCATCTCCAGGGCCAGACTGACGTACATCTCGCCCAGCAGACAACGCTCACGATGGCGCGCGTCCGGGCGGGTTAGCGGCCGCTACGCGGCCCGCTGGGCCAGAATCCGGGCAGAACGGCGGGGCAGCCGTCACCCGGCTGCCCCGCCAGACGGAGCCGGTCAGCAGTTGATCAGCTCCGGCGACTGGTTGAGAAGCTGGGCGCGCGGCGATACGAACCGGCGGTACTGATCCTCGCCCGCGCCCGGCCCGAACACCCCGACCCGGTGGCAGTTCTGGAACGCCACCCGCACACCGAGATGACGCTCCAGCGCACCACGCATCGCGTCGCTGGCCATCATGCGCAGCAACTGCCCCTGGGCCTCGAGGCTCGGCGGCGGCGCCTGATCCTCCGCGAACCGCTCACCTGTTTGCTGGACCTGACCGGCCAGCCGGCTCACCACCCCCCAGGCGTACGGCAGCGATTCGCGGATACAGGCGAGGAAATCCTCCTCGCGGACCTCACCCTGCTCAGCCTGCACAAGCAGCGCCGCTGGGACCTTCAGTGACATGTTGACTCCTTTCGACTGCGGTACGTGACAAGCCTTAGTGATAATAGTTTTCATTTTCATTCAAGTCCAGAGACTCACTGCGGGAGCTGGTTAAGGAGATGCCCCCGGGCGGGCGGGGCGGAAAATCGGGGCGTGGCTAAGTTGTTTCTGATGGTCGGGCTGCCGGGGGCAGGCAAGACCACCCGGGCGAAGGAACTGGCGGCGGAGCACGGCGCGCTGCGGCTGAGCCCGGACGCCTGGATGATCCCGCTGTTCGGGGAATCGGAGGCAGACGGGAAACGGGCCGTGCTGGAAGGACGGCTCATCTGGGTGGCCCTGGAAACGCTGAAGCAGGGCACGAGCGTGGTCCTCGACTTCGGGTTCTGGAGCCGCGATGAGCGATCGGCGCTGCGGCGGCTCGCGACGTCGGCCGGGGCATCGGCTCAGGTGATTTATCTCCCTCTAGACCGGGCCACCCAGATCGACCGGATTCAGCACCGCTGGACGCACGCGCCTCATGAGACGTTCAAGGTGACCGAGACGGAGATGGACACATGGCGGGCACTGTTCGAGTTGCCCGATGCGGCCGAACTGAACGGCACTGAACTCGACGGGCCGCCACCACAATGGCCGAGCTGGCCGGACTGGGCCGCCGCGCGCTGGCCCTCGCTGGCGGATGACTGAGCAGCCGCGCCTCCCCACCTGCGCGGGCAGTCCCGGTCAGGAGTCGGTCATCGGATCCCTGCCGGCGTCGGTATCCCTGCTCGACTCGCCGACGGCCGGGGCACCGCTGAGGTCGTCCAGCAGTTCAAGCACTTCGTCCGGGGAGAGGTCTTCCATCTCGGCGGCGAACTCGGGCGGGACGATCGCCGCCAGGCGCTCCCCGTGCTCGGTCAGGTAGACGATCTGACCGCGAGCCGCCGCACGCGCGGCGGCCGCGATCTCGCTGGGAGCCTGGTCGAGCGGGATCTCGCGCACGCCTCGAATGTATGCGCAGGAGAACCCGCGTGGCGAGATACGCGCCGGAGCAGCACCAGCGGGAGAAGCGCTGACGAGCGTAGGCTTGGTGGTGGCAGACACGCCTGCCCGATCCGAGTTAGGCCAGCCCGGCGCTGGGATAACGGCTGAGGACAAGAGCGGCGCAGCCCTCGCGTGGGGTTTCCTTCCATCGTGACGACTCTGCGGTGGCCGGCGCCGGGACGGGCTGCCGGAACGAGGGCACGATGTCGCACGACAAGATCAGCGCCGCCGCCCGCCGGCGGATGGCCGACACGGGCGAGCCGTACGCCGCCGCCCGGCGCGCGGTCATCAGGGAGCATCAGGCCGGGGCCGGGGCCGGGGCCGGGGCCGGGGCCGGGGCCGGGGCCGGGGCCGGGGACGGGGACGGGGCCGGGGACGGGGCTCCAGCCGAGCCCAGGTGGTTTGCGGTCAGTTACCGCGAGCGCGGCCTTGGACCGGATGACCGCCTGGCTGGACACGCTGCTGTTCCGCTCCGGACCGGGAGTGGCGGGCGCGAAAATCGGGGCCACCGAGATCCGGGTCCGGATGGGGTCGTTCAGGCTGGATATCCCGCGCAGTTCGGTACGCGCCGTCTGGCGCTCGCACGCCAACGTGCACGGCACGACCGGGGTCCACGGCGGGCGCGGGCGCTGGCTGGTCAACGGCTCCCCCGACGGCCTGGTCGAGCTGGCCATCGACCCGCCGTGCTATCTCGCGCCGGGCATCGACACGCTGTTCCGTCGGGCGAAGGTGGAACGGCTGATACTAAGCCTGGCCGACCCGGACGGGTTCATCGCGGCGGCCGAAGGCGACCGGCTCACCCCGGACGCCGTTGCCGGTCCGGCCGGCCGGCCGCCATCGCAGTCTGGACATAGTCGGCGTAATTGAAGGCGCCGCCGGGCTGGACGGTGATCCCCCACCGCCGGCCCAGGACATCTGGTCAGGCTGCCGGAAATAGGACTCGGGACGTCCCGCCACCCCGGTGGAGTCCAGCAGTCCGCACAGCAGCGTGCTGCCCGTACGCGGAGTGCCGCAGATCAGGTACGACTCGGCCCGGTCCGTGGCGTCCGCGGGGCACCCACTTACCGGTGTGATGGCGCCATCACACCGGTAAGAGCATGGGTGATGGCGCCATTACACCGGTTGGGACGGGGACGGGGACGGGGACGGGGGCGGGGTGGGCGGCAGCGCGGGGGCGGGCACGCAGCGCGGGAGGCGAGCGTCTGGGGTGTGGCGGGCGCGTGGGGTGGGTCAGAGGGCTAGGAGGCGGGCGGCGGTGGCGCCGGCTATCGCGCCGCGCTCCGCTGGGGGCAGGCCGATAGCGCCTATGCGCTGTACCGGGTCGGTGACGCCCATGTCGAAGGGGTAGTCGGTGCCGAGCAGGATGTGGTCCGCGCCGGCCACGGAGACCAGCCGGGACAGGCCGTCCTCGGTGTAGACCAGCGAGTCGAAGTAGAGCGTGTCCAGGTACTCGCTGGGCGCGCGGGCCATCAGGCGGCTCTCCGGGCGGACCTGGTAGGCGTGATCGGCGCGGCCCAGGTAGTGCGGGAAGTAACCGCCGCCGTGCGCAGCGCAGATCTTCAGGCCCGGGAAACGGTCCAGTACCCCGCCGAACACCAGGTGGTGCAGCGCGATCGTGGTCTCGGCGGGCTGGCCGATCACGTTGCCGAGGTAGCCCAGGGCCAGCCGGGAGCCGAGACTGCAGCCCCACGGGTGAATGAACAGAAACGAGCCCAGCTCCTCGGCCACGGCCCAGAACGGGTCCAGCTCGGGGTCGGACAGGTCGCGGCCGGCCACGGTGGTGGAGATCTCCGCGCCGCGCAGGCCCAGCTGGGTGTGGGCCATCCGCAGCTGGTCGGCGGCGAGCTCGGGGTGCTGCAGCGCCACGGTGGCCAGGCCGGCCAGCCGGTCAGGCTTCTCGGCGACGGCCGCGGCGATGTGCTCGTTGGCCGCAGCGACGATGTCGTTGGCCAGCGGCGCGTCGGCCCAGTAGTGGTACAGCGTAGGGACGACGCTGATGGCGTGGATGTCCACGCCGGAGGCGTCCATCTGGGCCAGGCGGGTGCCCAGGTCGTCGAGCAGCGGGCGGTAGCTGGTCTGCATGAGCTCGATGTTCCGCTTGATCGACTCGGCACCGAACGTGGCGAACTGCTCGGCCTGCTCGGCAGCCAGGCCCGGCTGATCCTGGACCAGCCCGGATATGGCCGGCACGTCGATGTGCGCGTGGACGTCGATGACCGGGACGGGCCCGCGCGCAGGCTCGTTAAGAGCGTTCATGGCCGGACACACCGGTTGCGCTGGGCCCCCAGGCCGGTGATCGACGACTCCATCACGTCCCCCTCGCGCAGGTAGCGGCCGTAGTGCGCGCCGTTGCCGGCGGGTGACCCGGTGAGCAGCAGGTCACCCGGACGCAGCGGGGTGATCGACGAGACGTGCGCGATCAGCTCGGCGATCCCGAAGATCATGTCGGCGGTGGTCTCGTCCTGCATGGTCTCACCGTTGAGCTTCAGCGTGATCCGCAGGTCCATCGGGTCCGGGACGAACCGCGCGGGGACCAGCCACGGGCCCAGTGGCAGGAACGTCGGCGAGTTCTTGCCCGCCAGCCAGTCCGTGCCCAGCCCGGGCATGTCCGCCCGGAACACCCGGTCCCGGGTGGTGATGTCGTTGACGATCGTGTACCCGGCCACGTGCCCGAGCGCCTCATCCCGGCTGACCCGGTAGGCCTCGGTGCCGATGACCGCGCCGAGCTCGAGTTCCCAGTCGTGCTTTACCCCGATGTCCGGCAGCACCACGTCGTCCTCGGGCCCGGTGATCGCGGACGGCAGGCCGACGAACACGTACGGGGTACCGTGGGCGGCCCGCTCGGTCATCATCGCGGTGGCGTCGCGCAGCGTCCGGGCGGGATCGTCATCGCCCTTCTCCGCCGCCGCGGCCACCGTCAGCTGGATGACGTGGGTCTTGTAGTTCGCGCCGCTCTGGAAGATCTGTCCCGGCCGGTACGGCGCGAGCGGGGTGAACTCCGCCGCGGGCCGGGCCAGGGCCGCGCTGTGCCGGCCCAATGACCCCCGCTGGCCTGGCGATCCGTGCTGGCCCAACGACCCGTTCTGGCTGGCGATCGCGTCGTCCACCGCGGCGTCGAGCAGCTTCTCGTTCGCCGGCCAGGCCGTCAGCAGTTCCTCGATGCTGGTGGCGGTGGGGTGCAGGCTGGCCAGCGGGACCACGTCCGCCCCGATCACCACCCCGCAGAAGTCGTCCCCGTCACTCCCCCGGAACCGGCCCAGGGCGTATGACGTGCCAGCTGGCATGCGCACCCACTCATTTGGTTGATCACTTCGCTGTAGATCTTGGTACTGATCCTAGGGATGGGTCCGCCGCCGGGGAATGGCGTCTCATGGATGGCGCCCATCAACGCGATCGATGGTTCGTCACAGGTTGGCGGCGAGCGTGGTGACGCACTCGCGTAGCCAGTGGTGGGCCGGGTCGTTGTGGAACACCGGATGCCAGTACATCGTCTCCACGAGCGGCAGCAGCGGCACCGGGGGCTCGAGCACCTTGAGCTCGCGGCGCACCGGAGTGCTGTTGACCAGCCGCTCGTGCACGAAGGCGAACAGCGACGTGCCGGGCAGCATCCAGGGCACGAGGGTGAAGCTCAGCGTCGACAGCGCCACGTTCGGATGGATGCCGAGCTGGGTCAGCTGGACGTCGACGAAGGCCGGGCCGCCGCTGGGGGCGTTGTAGCGGACGTAGCGCAACTGGGTGAGCTGGGCGACCTCGAGGGTGTCGGTCACCTCGCGGTGCTCGTGCCAGACCGCCGCCACGTACCGGTCCGTGAACAGCTCCTGCTGCGGGAAGTGCGCCATGGCCGGGGAGCTGATCTCGCGCGGCTGGATGACCAGGTCGACCTGCGACCGCTCGAGAGCCAGCTCGGTCGCGCCGGACACCGGGACCACGTTGACCGCGACCCGCGGGGCCTCCCGGTACAGCCGCTCCAGCAGCGGGCGCAGCAGGATCAGCGTCACGTAGTCGCTGGCCACGACGGTGAACGTGCGCGCGTCCGTGGCCGGATCGAAGTGCGGGCTGGTGGCCAGCAGCTGCTCCAGGCCGACGAGTACGGTGCGGACCGGCTCGACCAGGGACTGCCCCATCGGGGTGAGCTCGTGGACCCGCCCGTTCCGGACCAGCAGAGGGTCGCCGAAGAGCCGCCGCAGCCGGGCCAGCGCGGCACTCATCGCGGACTGGCCGATGCCGACCGACTCGGCGGCCCGGGTGACGTGCCGCTGCTCCAGCAGCGCATTCAGCGGGACGACGAGGTTCAGGTCCATCCGCCGCAGGGCATCCGAGACATCCATACGACGCATCCTGCCAGGAGATATTGCCTATATCGATGACGTCGATGGCAGGCATCTGCGATTGCCCCTGTCCCTGCGCGGCCGCGCGATCTACGTTCGGCAGTAAGCAATCATGCGCCGTCGCATGGGGAGGCTCCGGTGAAGGTTCTGGTCCTGGGCGCGGGTATCGGCGGTCTCGGGGCGTCGATCGCCCTGCGCCAGCAAGGCTTCGACGTCGACCTGGTCGAGATCAAGCCTGAACTGTCGGTGTACGGGGTCGGCATCAACCAGCCGGGCAACAGCCTGCGCGCGCTGCGCGCGCTCGGGGTGCTGGACGAGATCCGCTCGGTCGGCTTCGAGTATGACCACACCGACTTCTACGGCGCCGACGGCCAGCTCATCGTGCACGTGCCCTGCATCCTCGGCAGCGATGACGTGCCGGCCAACACCGCGCTGTCCCGGCTCAACCTGCACCGCATCCTGATCGGCGCGGCCGAGCGGCAGGACGTCAAGATCAGGTACGGCACCACGATGGAGCAGTTCAGCGACAACGGGCGCGCCGTCGACGTGTCGTTCACTGACGGGCGGCGCGAGTCCTACGACCTGGTGGCCGCGTTCGACGGGATCAAGTCGGCCACCCGCCGTGCCGTCTTCGGGCCCGAGCATGACCCGGTGTACTCCGGGTTCGGGGTGTTCCGGGTGACGCTGCCGCGGCCGCCGTACGTCGACGGCGTGCGGGTCTACCAGGCGCTCGGGGTCAAGGCCGGGTACATCCCGCTGAGCGCCACGGCGATGTACATGTTCGTCGTCACTCCGGATCCCCCGGGGGTCACCCACCGCCGGGAGGATTTCGTCAGCATCTTGCGGTCGCGGATGGCGCCGTTCGGCGCGTTGCCCGGCGAGGTGCGGGACGCGCTGAAGCCGACCGACGACATCGTCTTCAGCCCGATCTCGGACGTGCTGCTGCCGCTGCCATGGTTCTCCGGGCGGGTCGGGATCCTGGGCGACGCCGCGCACGCCTGCGCGCCGCATCTGACCCAGGGAGCCGGGATGGCCCTGGAGGACGGCATCGTGCTAGCCGAAACGCTGGCCGGGGGCGGTTCGCTGGATGACCGGCTGCGGGCCTTCGAGGAACGGCGGTTCCCACGGGCCCGGCTGGTCCAGGACGTCTCGCACGGCATCCTGCAGGCCGAGATGAGCATCAACGCCGACAACTACGACGCATCGGTCCAAGGCATGCGCGACCACCTGGTGGAGCAGACGCACGCCGTGGAAGCGATCTTCAAGGCGCCCGCCTGACCTGCCGCCCGGCCGGGCCCCGCACCCGGCCGGGCTCCCTTCTCCCTTCTCCCTTCTCCCCGGCCGCCCCGACGACGCAGATCTGGAGTTCCCGTGACCACCACATCGTTCGGCCCCTCGGCGCTCGACGCGGCCGTCCCGCCGCCGCCGCAACCCGGGCCGCCGCTGCCCCCAGCCATCGCACCGGCCGCGGTGCCCGCCTCCGAACTGGCCCGCCGCTCCCCCATCACGCACGTCCGCTACGTCGCGCTGGCCACTGAGGACCTCGCCGGGACCGTGGCGTTCTATCAGGGCATCTGGGGGCTGTACCCGGTCGGCGGCGACCGTGACCTGGTGTTCCTCGGCGCCGTCGGCAGCCCGGAGCCGTTCGTGGTCCGGGTCCGGGCGGCCACCGAGCGGCGTACCGACCTGGTCGCGTTCGGCGCGAAGGACCCGGCCGCGGTGGACGGGCTCGCCGCCGCCCTGGCCGCCGCCGGGGTGCGGCTCGCCGCCGAGCCGGGCACGCTGGCCACGCCCGGGGGCGGCTACGGGTTCCGCTTCTTCGATCCCGACGGGCGGCTGGTCGAAGTGTCCGCCGACGTCGCGGCCAAGCCGTACCGCGAGGTCGAACCGGGCGAGTCGGTACCGCGCAAGCTGAGCCACATCGTGGTCAACTCCCCCGACGCGCCGGCCCTGGTCGCGTTCTACGAGCGGTACTTCGGGCTGCGGCTATCGGACTGGCTGGAGGACCGGATGGCCTTCATGCGCTGCTCGGCCGACCATCACAGCCTCGCGATCGCGGCCGCGCCGCACGCCGGGCTGAACCACGTCTCGTTCGAGCTGCGCGACATCGACGAGTACATGCGCGGCACGGGCCGGATGGTGCGGCACGGGCACGCCCCGCTGTGGGGCCCGGGCCGGCATAGCTCAGGCGACAACGTGTACTCCTACTTCGCCGGGCCGGACAACTTTGTGGTGGAGTACACGACCGCGCTGGAGCGGATCAGCGACGAGGACGCCTGGGTGCCGCGCATCTGGCCCGCGTCACCGGAGTACGCGGACCGGTGGGGCACGGCCGGTCCCGGCGAGGACCTGTTCGCGCTGTGGCACCGCACGCCGCCGGAGGCCGGGCTCTGGGTGCCGACGCCGGTCTGAAAAGCTTCGGATATGAGCGCGAGCAGTCATGAACACCCGAATCTGGGGCCGCCGGAGCTGATCGAGGTGGCGGACGGCGTCTTCGCCTACGTCCAGCCCGACGGATCGTGGTACATCAACAACACCGGCTTCGTCGTCGGCCCCGCGTCGGTGATCAGCGTCGACGCCTGCTCGACCGAGCGCCGCACCCGTGCCTATCTCAACCGGATCGGCACCGTGAGCAAGGCCCCGGTCAGCATGCTGATCAATACGCACCACCACGGCGACCACACCTACGGCAACTCACTGTTCGGTACGGCCACGATCATCGCCCAGGAAAAGTGCCGGGAGGAGATGATCGCGTACGGCCTGCCCGGCAACACCGGCATCTGGGAACCGGTGGACTGGGGCGAGGTGACGCTCGCGCCGCCCACCCTCACGTTCGCCGACCGGGTGCGGCTATGGTCGGGCGACCGCCCGCTGGAGGTGAGCTACGTCGGTCAGGCGGCGCACACGAGCAACGACAGCCTGGTGTGGCTCCCGGAGCAGGAGGTGCTGTTCTGCGGTGACCTGCTGTTCAACGGCGGCACCCCGTTCCTGCTGATGGGCTCGGTCAAGGGCGCGATCGACGTGCTGACCAACGTGGTGGCGCCGATCCCGGCCCGGGTCATCGTGCCCGGGCACGGCGCGCCGTGCGACCACGCGCTGATCGGCACGGTGGTCGGCTACCTGGAATTCGTCCTGGCCACTGCGCAAAAGGGGATCGACGCGGGCCAATCACCCCTGGAGACGGCCCGCCAGACCGATCTGGGCGAGTACGACGGCTGGCTGGACCGCGAGCGCATCGTCGGCAACCTGCACCGCGCCTACGCGGACCTCGGTGCGTCCGGCGGGGTTGACGTGATCGCGGCGCTGACCGACATGATCGCATACAACGGCGGCCAGCCCTTGTCCTGCTTCGCCTAGGTGCGGCTCACCCCGCGACTGCGGGTCCTGCTCGCGTTCGTGTGCGCCCTCGTCCTGGTGGACACGGTCTTCTTCACGGCCCTGACGCCGTTGCTGCCGCACTACGCCAGCGCCGACGGGCTGTCGAAGGCGGGTGCCGGGCTGCTGGTCGCCGCCTACCCCCTCGGCACCCTGATCGGCTCCCTGCCAGGCGGGGTGCTGACCGCGCGGCTGGGCGACCGGCCCGTGGTCCTGCTGGGGCTGGTGCTGATGAGCGCGGCCACACTGATCTTCGGCTGGTCGTCGGCTCCGGTCGTGCTGGACACCGCGCGTTTGGTGCAGGGGGTGGCCAGCGCCTGCACCTGGGCGGCCGCCCTGGCCTGGCTGGCCCGGGCGGCCCCGGCGGAACGGCGCGGTGAGCTCCTCGGCGTCGCGTTCGGCGCCGCCGTGGTCGGGGCGCTGTTGGGCCCAGTGGTGGGCACCATCGCGGCCCGGGCGGGAACCGGGCCGGCCTTTAGCGCCGCCGCGGTGCTGAGCGCGGGACTGATGGCGGTGGCGTTCATCGTTCCGCGCCCGGACCGGGCCGAGCCGCAGCGGCTGCGGGAGGCGTGGCCCGCGATCCGGGACCGCCAGGTCGGCACCGGAATGTGGCTGACCATGCTCGCGGGGCTGGGCTTCGGGGTGCTGGATGTGCTCGCGCCGCTGCGGCTGAGCCGGCTGGGAGTTGGGGCGATCGTGATCGGCGCGACCTTCCTGGCCGAGGCGGCCATCGAGGCGGTCCTGTCCCCGCTCGTCGGCCGGCTGTCGGACCGGCGCGACCCGCTGGTCCCGGTCCATCTCTCGCTGGCGGTGGGCGTGGCCGTCAGCTTGCTGGCGCCCGTGCTCCGTCCCGCCGCGTGGCTGGTGGCCCTGCTCATCCTGGGCATGCCGGCCTTCGGCACGCTCTTCACCCCGGCTATGGCCCTGCTCAGTGACGGCGCGCAGCGGCTTCGGGTCAACCAGGGGCTGGCCTTCGGGATGACCAACCTGGCCTGGGCGGCGGGGCAGGCCGTCGCCGCGGCCGGCAGCGGGGCGCTGGCCCAGGCGACGTCGGACATCGTGCCGTACTCGCTGCTCGCCGCGGCGTGCCTGGCGAGTTTGATCTTCCTGTGGCGAGCACGCCGATCCCAGACCGCCAACATGTCATGAGCAAAAATGGTCTTGACTCATTACTGCGTGGTTGACTACCGTCGCCGGGGATAGGTTGCTCATAGACGTCAGGAGGCGCAGTGGTGAAGGCCATGCGTGCCGTCCGGTCCGGCCCGGCGGGCGCGGGTCTGGCCCTCGCTGTGCTGTCTGCGGCGACGTTCGGTACGTCGGGCACTTTCGCCTCCGCGCTGATCCGGGCGGGCTGGAGCCCGGCCGCGGCCGTGATCGTCCGTATCGCCGTATCGGCGCTGATCCTCACCGTTCCCGCCCTCATCCAGTTGCGTGGCCGGTGGGGCCTGCTGCGGCGGGCCGCGCCCCGGGTGACGGTCTACGGCCTGCTGGCCGTGGCCGGCTGCCAGCTGTTCTACTTCAACGCCCTGCAGCGGATACCAGTCGGCGTGGCGCTGCTGCTGGAGTACCTCGGCGCGGTGCTGGTGGTCCTCTGGGCCTGGCTGCGGGAGGGCCAACGGCCGCGGCGGCTGACCGTCACCGGCGCGGTGTCGGCGATCGCGGGGCTGGTGATGGTGCTCAACCTGATCGGGACGGGCCACATCGACCCCGTTGGGGTGATGTGGGGCCTGCTGGCGGCGGGCGGCCTCGCCGTCTACTTCGTGCTGTCGGCAGCCGCGGAGGAGCCGCTGCCCCCGATCGCCATGGCCTGGGCGGGTATGTGCGTAGGAGCGGCTGCACTGGGCCTGCTCGGCTTGGCCGGCGCGCTGCCGATGAAGGCTACGGCGGCCGATGTCGTCTTCCTCGGCCACCGGGTCAGCTGGCTGGTGCCGGTGCTCGGGCTCTCGCTGGTGGCCGCGGTGATCGCCTACGTGGCCGGCATTGGGGCGGCCCGGCGGCTGGGAGCCAAGCTGGCCTCCTTCATCGGCATGACCGAGGTGCTGTTCGCCATCCTGTTCGCGTGGCTGGCGCTGGGCCAGCTGCCGTCGCCCGTCCAGTTCCTGGGCGGCGCCTTCATCCTGGCCGGGATCGCGCTGGTGCGCGCCGGGGAACGGGCGCCCGCCCGGCCCGCCGATGAGCGCCCGGTGGCCAGCGCGGCCCAGCCGTATGAGCCGAGCCGCACCTAAAGCCCGCGGATGGGGACGGCGCCGCCGGCTATTTCGGGGGCAGGCTGCGGGCGTGCGCGACGCCCCGTGCCACCCAGCGGCGCAGGTCGTGGTCTTCGGAGCACACGCTGGCGTCGACCAGAATCCAGCCCTTCATCGGGCGGCCGCTCATGTCGAACGGGCGCGTCCCGGGCTCGGCCAGCAACGTGGCCTGCTCTCCGGGATCGGTGTGGACCAGCAGGCCATCGCCGTAGACCCCGACCGCCATGTGGCCGCCGACCAGGACAGCGAGGCCGCCGAACATCTTCTTCTGAGTCCGTCCGGGCTCGTCGCCGAGCATGTCCAGCAGCCGGGCGGCCAGTCCTTCGTCATACGCCACAGACGCATAATCGCACGTGGCGGGGACCGACGGACGGAAGGACAGGCTCTGGCCGGCCCCCCGGAATGGCAGGCGGAACGAGACGGATATCCGTTCTTTCGAACGGCGCCGGCGAAAAGAGAGAGCCGGTTCCCGAAGGCGGCTATCGCTTCCTATCAGCGATTGCAGCCACGGGCGGCGATCCTGACCTGGACGGCCCGGATGCGCGCCGGTACGGTAACGGAGCCTTTTCGGATCCGGATTCAGGGCGGAAGACATGAAGGAACGGATCATGTTCTTCGCGTTCACGCTGGCCGTAGCTACTCTCGCCATTGTCGTCATGGTTCCGTGGGAAGCGCCTGGAACTAGGGAAAGCCGCCGCTCGGAATAAGGCACCTCGTTCCCTGGGTTTTCGGCGATTTGGCAGCGCTTCTCGCCATCAGCAAGTGCGGGGCGGGCAGCGGGAGCGCGCCCCGGGAGGCGCGCCGTCAGCGGGCAGCCGTCTCGAAGATGGGCCATCCGATCTCGGTCCGCCAGCGGAATGACTCGCCGGTGTGGTGCCTGTTGACCGGGTAAAACTCCCGGATTGGCCCGTCGACGGCCAGAGCGTGGCGGGTGACGTGGTCGGCCAGGGCCCCGTAGGCGCGGTCGATGCCGTTCTCGTGCGGGCCGTCGTGCACGATAACCGCGAGGTCGGCTGGCGGGAGCTCTAGCGGCTCGACCCGGCCTGTGGCGTGGAAGGGTGTGCTCGTGGGCAGGTAGACCGTCGCCTGGCCGCGCTCATGGCTGAACAGTGCATCCGCGTAGATTGCTCCCGCGTCGCCGGCGAGCGCGGTGTCTTGGGCAGACAGCGTTGCGTACAGCTCGCCAAGCGCGCCGTTGTACCAAGGGCCGACGTCGGCAATCGTGACCTGTTGGCTGATCGCCGCGACCCGCATGTGCGGGATGCTCCGGTGCTCGATCGGGACGTCCGATGCGGGATGTTCGAGCAGTTCGCGAAGGGATGCGACGGCGCTCTGGGTGCGGCTGAGCTCCTGCTCAAGCCGGCGCAGGTGGCGCGCGATCAGCTCGCTGCGCGCGGCGAGGTCCGTGGTGTGCAGGACGCCGCGGATGTCTTCGAGCGGCATGTCCAGATCACGGAGTCTGCGGATGACCTGTGCCATGGGAATCTGCGCGAGGTCGTAGCGGCGGTAGCCCGAGAAGGGATCGACTTCCGCGGGCTCAAGCAGGCCCTCTTCGTGGTAATGGCGCAGCGCTTTCACGCTCAGGTGCGTGGCGCGGGCGAAGTCGCCGATGGACATGATCGTCTGCACGGTCCCAGATTCAAGTCTCCCCCGACAGGAGAGTCAACCCGCGATCACCTGCTTGACCCTCCTGCGCTGGCAGCGACGACGGTAGAACCATCCGGTCCGAACGAACAGGCCGGAAACCAACAGGAAAGGACAACCGGGATGACCACCGTAACCCAGCTCAGCGGCGTTGTTGCCGAGCACATCCGCGCCGTCAACGACTTCGACACCGACGCGATCGTCGCCACCTTCGCCGATGACGGCTATGTCAACGATGCCCGCCGCGAGATCCGCGGCATCGACGCGATCCGGCGCTGGGTGAACAAGGAAATGGTCGGCGACAGCGTCACCATCGAGCCCGTTGAGGTGCTCGACCACTATGGTGACACGATCGTCCGCGGCCGGTACGACGGCACGTACGACAAGACGAACCTGCCCGACGAGCTCATCATGAGCAACTACTTCTCTGTCCGCGACGGCAAGATCGTCTCACTGGTCGTCATCCGTAACTTGCCCTCCGAATACGACGTAGCCACGACGTGAGACGTGAGGCAGGAGCTCAATCCAGGAGGCCACCCATCACACGCTGCCATCCGAAGATGCTCATGAGCTAGCCGAATACATCGAGGACCACCTCAGCCGCGACCGTGGCGACTGCCGGTGGATGGGTGGCCCGGCGTGATTGGGCTCATCGCGTCGCGTCCAGGTAGTCCGTCTGCTGCTCGGCATGCCACAGGTGGCCAATGAGCGCGGCCAGGTCGATGAGGGCCTGGCCCAGCCACACCGGCCTGCGTCCAGTTTCCTGCCGCGGGGCGCCCGGCGGTTATTGTGGTCGCGAACGAGCACGCGCCCAGAAGCGGGAGCACAAGTGGACGCGACCAGAGGCGACGGCGGCCCGAGTAACGGCGGCCCGGGTGAGGGCGTTCGGGCGTCGGACGCCGAGCGGGACGCGACCGTAGAGCGGCTGAGCCAGGCCACCGGCGAGGGGCGGCTGACGCTGGACGAGTTCAGCCAGCGGATGGAGCAGGCCAGCACGGCCCGGACCCGGGCCGAGCTGGACCGTCTGGTGACCGATCTGCCCGCGAGCGCCGAGCCGGCCGGGGCCGCGGTCGGCGTCGGTACCCACAGCGGGACGTCCTGGCACGTCACGCCGGTGGGCGGGCTGAACGTGTTCGGGCCCTGGCGGATGGGCCGGCACGTCATCGTGCTCAGCCTGGTCGGCGGGGCCCGGCTCGACCTCAGCCAGGCCGAGCTGGCCGCCCCGGACGTCACGCTGACCAAGGTGTCGCTGGTCGGCGGGGTCCGGGCCCGGATTCCCCGCGGAATCCGGGTGGACGCCTCCGGGCTGAGCCTGATCGGCGGTACGCAGGTCGAGGGCGCGCCGGATCCCGGGCCGGGGGCGCCCACCATCCACATCCGTGCCTTCTCGGTCGTTGGCGGAATCCGGATCCGGCGGAGCGGGAGCGGCCGCCGGCCCCTCGCGGACCAGTCCCGGGACCTCCAGGGGCGGCTCGATGAGCGGCGGGCCCGGATGAATGAGCGGCGGGCGCGGCTCGACGAGCGGCATAACGAACACCGGGCGCGGCACGAGTAGCGGCATAACGAACGCCGGGCGCGGCTCGACGAGCGGCATAACGAACACCGGGCGCGGCACGAGTAGCGGCATAACGAACGCCGGGCGCGGCGAGAGCGTTACGGGCGGATGTAGCGCAGCACTGCCTCACTGGCCGGGCAGAATCAGGGCGGCCCAAGCAGGTGCTTTGTCCATGCCGTGTGACGGTCGCGGAGTTCGGTCTCGGTCAGGTCGCCGCGGCCGACGGTGTGGTGGGGTCGCGTGGATCCGGGCGAGTGCACGGCCTAGTTGCCTGGCCCCAGGCGGACGGCTGGGCGGGGTGATGTTCGCAGTGCCGGGCAGGCGGGAAATCAGGAGCCACGATCCGCGGCCCGCCGAGTCGTCCCTCTCGCTGGCCAGCAGCCGGGGAGCCAGGCCATCGAGCCCATCCAGCGCGCTGAGCACGCGCGCCTCACTGCTGGCGGTGTCATCGCCAGAAGAACGGGGTCAACGATGAGGCGGGACTTTGCCTGGGTGGATGGGGCCCGCATGGATGGATAGGCCGGGCCCGGATGTAGCCGCGCTGGCGGTCAGCGGCGCCGGCGGCGCAGGAGGGCACGCAGCCGGCCGGTTACGGCGCTGGCCAGCAGCCGCAGGGCACCCGGTGAGGCCGGGCCGGCCCTGCGGGGCCGCACCGGAAACGGCGGCCTGCTCGACGGCCGCAGCGAACTGCTCGAACAACCGGCGGCTCACGTCCCGGCCAGGGCGCGGCCGAACTGCATCCGCGCTGCGTCCATCGCGATTCCCGCTCAGCTCTTTATGATATGAACAGGACCATCCGAAACGGATTGTTATGAACGTATGAATAGGATGCGCGCTGTGTCAACCGGGCGGCTGTCGATCACTTCCTACGTCGTGCTCGGGATGATCGGCCTGCGCGGGCCGTCCACCCCGTACGACCTGAAGCGGGGTATCGGCCGTTCCGTCGGCTACTTCTGGCCTTTCCCGCACGCGCAGCTGTACGCCGAGCCGGAGCGGCTGGAGCGGATGAACCTGCTGGCCGTCGAGTCAGAGGACGGCGGCCGACGGCGAAAGGTCTACACGCTCACCGGTGCGGGCCGGCGCGTGCTGCGGGAATGGCTGGCTTCCCCCACCAACGTGCACTTCCAGATGCGTGACGTCGCCGAGCTGAAGCTGTTCTTCAGCGAGCTGGGCGATCCAGCCGACGTGGCCAGGCTGGCCCGGGAGCAGATCGGGCAGCACGAGCAGCGCATCGCCGAGTACCAGCAGATGCAGGACCGGTTCGGTAAGATACCCGCGGTGGCCAAGCGGATGGTGACGCTCCGGCTCGGGCTGGAAATGGAGCACGCGGCGCTCCGGTTCTGGCGTTCGCTGGCCGATGACCCGCTGGCGGCCGACCGTGCTTCGGCCGGGGCACAGGGCAACAGCGGTCAGGCCTTCCTGGCTACACCACCGACGAAGCCCTGATAGATCGCGTCTTCGGGCAGATCCGTTTCCTTGTCCGGCCGCCAGTCCCACAGTGGCACCAGGCCTGGGGCGATCAGTTCCCAGTCGCCGAACCAGGCGAGGATAGCCGCATCGCTCCGCCAGTGGCCGGTGCCGAGCTGCTCGTTGAACAACTGCTCCATCTCGATGGTCCTGGCCCGTGACTCAGCCAGTTCCGGTCCGGGCATCCGGAAGCTCGAAATGGCCAGATAGCTGCCCGGCGGCATTGCGTCGCGCAGGATGGCCATGATGCCGGCCGGGTCCTCGCTGTCGGTGATGTGGTGCAGGATCGCCAGCATCAGCAGGCCAACCGGCTGGCGAAAGTCGATGAACTGCCGGACGACGGGATGGCCCAGAATCTCTGACGGCCGGCGCACGTCAGCGGTAACGACCTCAGTGGTGCGGGCGTCGGCCAGCAGCGCCTGGCCGTGGATGCAGACGACCGGGTCGTTGTCGACGTAGATGGTCCGCACGGATGGGTTGATCTCCCGGGCGACCTCATGCACGTTGCCCTGGGTGGGCAGGCCCGAGCCGATGTCGAGGATCTGGGCGATTCCCGCGTCGCGCACCAGATAACGGACCACGCGGCGCAGGAAGGCCCGGTTGGCCTGGCCGCCGGCCGGCGCATCGGGCGCCACCCGCAAAGCGGCCTCTACGACCTGACGGTCAGCGGCGAAATTGTCCTTGCCACCCAGGAAAGCGTCGTACACGCGGGCAATATTGGGCGATTTTGCGTCAACACCCTCGGGTGGGTACGTGTTGCGCCGGCGGGAACGATCCTCTCTGGCCATTAGGGGCCTCCAAAACGCTCCGAGAACAGCCCCCGACCAACGAGTAACTTTACCGCGCGAAAGGGTACGTGCGCTCCTCCAAATGTAACGTGCACGCGGCCCGCGGGGACCGGGATAATGTTCACGCGCGCGTGCCGATGACGACGGGATGCCAGTAGGAGGGAGCACGGTGGAACGGCCCAGGCAGCCCGTCCAGTGCGTATGCGTTCACGACCGGGACGCGCACAGGCATTACCGTCGCGGGAGCGAATGCGCGCTCTGCGGCTGCTCGCGCTGGCGGCCCCGCCGCTGGCTCCGCCGCTGGCTCCGCCGCCTCATTCCCGGTTAGGCTTCAGGCGCCGGGACCGGCCGAAATCCGCCGTGGGTTCGCGCGAGGCGACCTTGCCGCAGCCCGCTGGCACACGTGACCCGAGCGAGAGGGCAGGCATCCGTGGCGGGCAGCCCGGTAACCGGCGTGGATGGCTGCCGCACGGGCTGGGTCGGAGTCGACTGTGACGAGGACGGCCTCATCGCGGTACGGGTGGCGCCCACCCTGAGTGACCTGCTCCGGGGTACCCCCGAGCGTCACGTCGTCGGCATCGACATGCCGCTGGGCCTGCCGGACACCGGCTGGCGCACGGCGGACCGGGAGGCGCGGGCCCTGCTCGGCCCGCGCCGGAGTTCCATTTTCGCGATCCCGCCGGCGCCGGTCTGGCTGGCGCCCGCTTACGCGGAGGCGAACCAGATGTGCCGTCAGCTGACCGGGAACGGGTTCAGCATCCAGGCCTGGGGGCTGCGCCGCAAGCTGCTCGAAGCCGCCGACTACCGGCTGCGCTGCAGGCACCCGCTGTATGAGGTGCATCCAGAGCTTTCGTTCCGCGCGATCGCGGGCGCGCCGCTGGACGACGCGAAGCACGCCGCGGCGGGGCAGGCCCGGCGGCGGCGCCTGCTCGCGGCGGCGGGCCTGGTGGTCCCGGCGGATGAAACCCTGCGGCGGGTCGCGGTCGACGTGCTGGACGCGGCGGCCGTGGCGTGGACCGCCCGGCGGATCGCCGCCGGGCAGGCGGAGGTTGTCCCGGACCCACCGCAGATCGATGTCACCGGCCGCGAGATCGCGATCCGCTACTAGTGCCCCGGCCAGGCCCGCCCGCGAGCGGTGGCCCAGGTAGCAGCCCCGGTAAGCCCGGCAGCCCAGGTAATCCGGGTAATCCGGGTAATCCGGGTAATCCGGGTAATCCGGTGGCCGCGGTGAAGCCGCCGGGGGCCGGGTTGTCTCCCCGGCCGTTCCGGCCTGAGGTGCAGTCCGTGAGGGAGGCCAGACCCGTGTCGATGAGCCGGGCTGCCCGTTGGACGTCGGCGGTAACTGCCTGGTGCACCTGCGCGGGTGCGCGGGTGCCGTCCAGGTATTTCGACAAGCTCCGGTAGTGGATGCGCCACAGGCCGAGCAGGGCGGAGGCCGCGATCTGCGGTTCGGGGTCATCCGCGCTCATCGCGGCCCGCTCGGCCAGGACCGCAGCCGCCACCGCGACATACCGGTCCATCATGTCGCTCTGGTAGGCCCGCAGCGAGGGAGTGGCCTGAATCAGGGCACCGAAGCGCTGGATCATGGCGCCGGCCTGGGCCGGGTCGGCCTGCTGAGCCAGCCAGGACGTCATGGCGCCCAGTTCGCCGTCCAGGATCCGCAGCGCCGCATCGACCGGCGATATACCAGGCTCGGCCAGACCGGTCCGCAGCGAGGCCACCGTCGACTCCAGGCGGTCCAGGATCAGCGACTCCTTGGTCGGGAAGTAGTTGAAGACCGTCTTTTCCGACACCCCGCACGCTTCGGCGATCTCCGTCACGCGTACGGCATCGAAGCCCCGCTCCAGGAACATCCGCGTCGCCGTATCGGACAGCTGCTGGCGCATCAGGCGCTTTTTGCGCTCCCGCAGCCCTTCGGCCGCGGGCCCGGTCACCTCCGGTGCGCGCGGCGGCGACCATCCCGCCGGGCGAGTGCTCATGGCCTCAGCATAGTCGCTAACCAACTTTATTTAAGTTACTGTATTTTTTTAGCAGCTGAAAAATTCAGCCTGCTCCGTCAATCGGCTGGCCGAAGGAGTTCCCATGAGTGAGATCCGTATCGTGCGTGACTACCCCCATCCCCCGGCGAAAGTCTGGCGGGCCGTGACCGACCCGGCGCTCATCCCGCTGTGGACCGCGACCGGCGCGGGCGGGCGGGCGGAAGGATTCACCACCACCGTGGGCACGAAGTTCCAGTTCGTTGCCAATCCGAAGCCCGGCTGGAGCGGTGTCGTCGACTGCGAGGTGCTCGAGGTGAACGAGCCGTCGCTGCTGCGTTACTCGTGGACCGGCGACGAAGGCGGCGACGTGACAGAGGTCGTATACCGGCTCGAGCCCCGCGCCGGCGGCACCCGCTTCAGCTACGAGCACACCGGTTTCACTGGACTCGGCGGCGTATTCATGGCGCAACTGCTGGGCCATGTCCGCAGGAAGATGCTCCGCGTGGGCCTGCCCGCCGTGCTCGATGATCTCAACGACGATGGCACGCTTCGCCCCACCAGCACCCTCACCCCCAAGTTGCTGCACTGACTGGATCGCCGTCCGGCGTCGCAGCTGCGCGCTGAGCCCTCGCCGCGACCACGGATCCTGCGGGGCCGCGGCAAGCTCGCCGCGGGATCATGGAACGCTGGCCGGGATGCGCGTGCGGCCGGGGCCGGCCCTGACGGGCCGGGGGCGCGACGCCGGGAAGCGCAGCTCAGCGGGCAGGATGGCACGGCAATCCGGGAGGACAGGGATGGCATTCACGGGACCTGCGATGACCAAGAAGGAGGCGGCCGAAGCCGTTCGGGCCGCCAAGGCGCAGCTCGGGCTGACCTGGGCCCAGCTCGCCGAGGCGGTAGGCCGGCCGGTGGCGTGGACCACGGCCGCGCTGCTGGGCCAGCACCCGATGAGCGCCGACGAAGCGGCCGCGGCCGTCGCGCTGCTGGAGCTGGACAAGGACGTCGAGCAGGTACTGCGGCTGCAGCCTACCCGCGGCGCGCTCGACACCCCGGTACCGACCGACCCCACCATCTACCGCTTCTACGAGGTACTGCAGGTGTACGGCCCGACGATCAAGGAACTCATCCACGAGGAGTTCGGCGACGGGATCATGAGCGCGATCAACTTCCGGCTCGACGTCCGGCGCGAGGCGGACCCCACCGGGGACCGCGTGGTGGTCACGCTCGACGGCAAGTTCCTGCCCTACCAGTGGTGAGCAGCCCGCCGGATCGGCCCACGGCACGTTCCTTCCCCACCAGTGGCGAGCAGGACCGCCGGATTGGCCCAGTGATGGCGTATTTACCCCGGTAAGGACCGGTGTGATGGCGCCACCACACCGGTAGGCAAGGCGCAACAGGTGAGCGGCCAGGAGTGCCGGAGGCCTGGATAGCGGGGGGAGGGCGGCCGGGGGCGGTCAGTGCGGGGGCGGGGGCTCATTGGCCAGGGCGACGGGGTTGCCGTCGGCGCCCTGCGGGAGGCGGCGCGGGTGACCCGGGCGGGCTGGTGATCGCAGCGGCCATCAGCCGGGTGCGCGCCGACCGGCCGGTGCGGGCGTGCACGCTAGTGGGATGGTCAGCTGAGCCGGGAGGTGAAGTCGGCGAAGTCGAAGCCAGGGGCGACCACGCAGCTGACCAGGACCTCCTGAACGCCAGCCGGCCGGGCTGACTGCCAGCTACCAGCGGGCACGACATGCTGCGGCCGCTGACCGGCGGCCAGGTCCGGGCCCAGAATCACCGTCTCCGGGTCGTCCGCCGGCTCGGCACCGGTACCGCCGAGCCGGAGAGCCAGCGGGCCGCCGGAGTGCCACAGCCACATCTCGTCGGAACGCACCGAATGCCAGCCCGACTCCGCGCCCGGTGGCAGCAGGAAGTAGATGCCGGTGGCGGCGGCCCGGGGGCCCGGGTAGCCCGCTGGGGTGGCGGACGGCTCCGCTCGCCATGTCTCGCGGTACCAGCCGCCCTCCGGGTGCGGGATAAGGTCGAGGGCTTCGGCTGTGGCAGGGCGCGGATCGAGATCGGTGTACCGCCCGGACGGGTCCCGGCGGGCGTACCGGACCTCGGTGACCGCGCTCAGCTCCACCGGCCCGTACACGTGCGGGAACAGCGTCCCCGCGGTGACGCCGGGCGGCGGGGCGGGATCCGCGGGCTCACGGCGCACGGGCGCGGACAGCCGCTTCTCATCCAGGGCCAGCGCGACCAGCGGTTCCGCGGAACCGGTGAACCGGTCGTTGGCTACCGCGAGCGTGACCAGCTCGTCCGGCGATGCGTGCACGAACGGTGCGCCGTCATCCGTACCCGGCACGAACGCTGCGGCGCAGGCCGTGCCGGACCCGACCGCCTGCCAGCGCGGCAGCGGCAGGAGGTGCCAGATCATCAGCGGCGCTCGGCCGCGCGGGACTGCTGGTTGGCGGGCTTGGTCACGGGAGCCGGGTCCTCGGCGGCGCGGCGGGAGCGGTCGATGGCGACGATCTCGGAGAGCAGCACGATGCACAGCACGATGGGCAGGAAGATGCCCGGCGAGAAGCCCGCCATCTTGCCGTGGATCTGCACGGTCGCGGCCACTATCCCTAGCAGCACGAAAAGGATCCCGCCGAGGACGGGCCAGGCGATGAGACCGGCGCGCCGAGAGCTGAAGTTGCCGTACCGGCCGATCAGGTGCAGCGAGACCCGGGCGTCCGGCGGCAGCTTGGCCGCGCCGTAGGCGGCCAGCGCGGCCATGGCGAGCACCTCGACCAGGCCGATGATGAGCACGGTAAGGTCCACGCGGGCCGCCCTTCAGCGTTCTGAATTACGCGCTTTGCCTGCTCAATCTACCGCCTGGGGGCAATCGTCAAGTGAGACCGGGGACCAGGCCGCCGCCTCGCCGGGATTGCCGGTGAAGTCGTAGCGGATGCCCTCGGGAGTGATGGCGACCAGCGAGACGGATGTGGTGCCCCAGAACCGGCCTTCGCCCAGGTCGCGCAGGACGATGAGAGCCCGCTGGTCGTCCGGGCCGATCCCGCCTCCGTTGACCAGGGGCAGCCAGTCCCCCCACGCGGTCGCAACCGGTACGCCGGGTTCCGGGTGCGGCCGCCTGGCCGCCCGCAGCCGGGGCAGGAAATAGCCGATGCGGGCCAGTTCGTGCGCTCGCGCGTCGGCGGCCTGACCGGCGGTGAGGCCACCCGGCCCGGAGTCGGCGGGCGCCGCATCCGGTGCACCCGCCCCGGCCGAAAGCAGGTCACTGGCCAGGCCACTGTTCACCACCATGTGGAGCCCCAGCCCGAGGTCCTGTTCGGCCATATGGCCACCATTCCAGCTGGACAGCAGCGCGCGGCCCGGCTCGGCGACCAGTAGCCGGAACGGATCGAGGTCGGCCAGGTCCGTGGGGGCCAGCTTGCCGTCCGCCGCTGCACTCAGCGGCAGCTCGCCGCGGGTCCGCCGGGTCGGGGCAGGAGCCATCCGGCCGCGGCCGTTCAGCACGCAGGCCACCCGCCGGGCGTCCGGCGCGACCGCGAGCCAGGTGCCGCCGGCCTGCAGGTCCCGCCCGCCGATCACCCCCGGCCGGTCGGGCCAGTGGCGGGCCGGGGGCTGCCATGCGCGGCTGGTGATCTCATCCCGGACCCCCGCCAGCAGGACCGTTCCGTCCGGCTCGAGGCCGACAATCGCGGTGCACATGCTCCCATTTGAGCAGAACATGGGGGCGGGGGCGATCATCGGCGGGCAGGCGCCCGGCTCGATAATCGTTCGCGCCCACGGGCGGCCCCCCGGCACGATGGGGCCATGACCACGATCTGCCCGGTGCGGGAGGAAGACTCGCGGGCGATGCGCGACATCCGGCTGGAGGCGCTGCGGGAGGCCCCGGGCGCGTTCGGATCGTCCTACGCCCGGGAAGCGGTGTTCACCGAGACCGACTGGCGGCGGCGGGCGAGCGGCCACGGGTTCTTCGCCTACCTGCCGGACCTGGGCGCCGTCCCGGTGGGACTCGTCGGCGGGATCGAGGAGGGCCCGGGCGTGGCCCAGCTGGTCTCGATGTGGGTGAGCCCGCAGGCCCGGGGGCGGCATGTCGGAACGGCCTTGGTCACGGTCATGGTGGACTGGTCGCGACACCGCGGGCTCAGCCGCCTCTACCTGTGGGTGACCGACACCAACCCGGCGGCGCGCACGCTGTACGAACGGTGCGGCTTCAAAGCGACCGGTGAGCGGCAGCCGCTGCCGTCAGATCCAGCGCGATCCGAGATCGAAATGATGCTCCCGCTGTGATCGTGCCTAGGTCAGCCCGCCAGCCGCCAGCCGCCGCACCCGCTCCGCGGGCCGGTTGGCCCGCCAGGCGGCCTCCGCCTCGCCCATCGGGGTCGACGGCGGGCCCTGGACGAACGGCCAGATTTCCTCAGCGATGGCCCGCCAATCGGCCGTCGCGGTCAGCTCGCCCAGGATGGCGAACACGCCGAGGTTGATCCGCTGCAGGATCACGTACGACCGCGGCACCTGCGCGTAGGGCGCGATCGGGCTACGGACGTCGAAGAACCGGCGTACCACGGTGGAGGCGTAGTCCCCGGTGATGGTGAGCTCGCCGGGCTTGCGGATGGTGTCGTAGAACACGGCCAGGTGGTCCACGATCACGTCGGTGCCGAGAGGTGCTCCGGGCTGCAGGAAGCCGGCGTCCTCCAGGCTGCGGCGGAACGCCTCGGGGTCGTTCTCGACGCACAGGTCACGGGCCATGTCCATGAGCGGCCGCAACTCATCGGCGGTGAAGTGCTTGACCAGCCCGTAGTCCAGGAAGGTCACCCGGCCGCCCGGGTGGAACAGGTAATTGCCAGGATGCGGGTCGCCGTTGAACGCGCGCATGTCGTACAGGCTGCGGAAGACGAACCGGTAAATGGTCTCGGCGGCCAGGTTGCGCTCGTGCTGGGGCCAGGTGGCCAGCTCGGAGAACCGGGCCCCGGTGGCCAGGTCGCTGGTGACCACGCGGCGGGTGGACAGCTCGGCGACGATCTTCGGCACGTGGATGGTGGGATGGCCGTCGTAGTACTCGGCGAACAGCTGCTGGTTGTCGGCCTCGCGGCTGTAGTCCAGCTCCTCGACGATCCGTTCCCGCAGCTCCGTGAGCAGCGACTCGACGTCCTGCCCCGGGGCGATGATGCGGAGCATGCGGCGCAGCAGGGACACGTTGCCCAGGTCGGCCTCGATGGTCTCGGCGATGCCCGGGTACTGGACCTTCACCGCCACGGCCCGGCCGTCGCGGGTGATGGCCCGGTGCACCTGGCCGATGGACGCGGCTGCGATCGGCTCGGGATCCCATTCGGCGAAGACCTGCTCGGGCGGGCTGCCGAGCTCTTCGGCGATGACACCCGCGGCCAGCTCGGGGCTCATCGGAGGGACGCTGTCCTGGAGCCGGCCCAGCGTGCGGCGCGCCTCCGTCGGCAGCCCGTCGTCGACGTAGCTGGCCATCTGGCCTAGCTTCATCAGCACGCCTTTCATCGCCCCCAGGGTGGTGGCGACGTCTTCGGCCGTCTGCAGGGCCAGGTCGTTGCGGAGCTGCTGACGGTTCTCCCCGGCCAACAGGAACAGCCGTGGCGCGTTCCCTGCGTAGCGCGCGCCGCCCCGCACGACCAGCTGGAGAGCGGCCAGGCCGCGGTTCAGCCTGAGCCCGGCGGCGCCCCGAGCCCAACGGCTCCGTTGCGCCCGGATGGTGAGGCCGCTGCCCTTGGACCGGCGGAGTACGACCGTGGCGGTAACCGCCGTGCCGATCGTCAGCGCGGCAAAAAGGGCCTTCTTCACGCGACCCGTGCCGCCCGCATCCGAAGGGCGAGCCGCTGCCGCGCCTCGAGGACGCCGGGCTCACCGAGGAACACGGTGTCAAGGATGCCGAGAGCCTGGCGAATCTCGGTCCGACGGGCGTCGGTCAGTGGGCCGGCCATCGAATAGCCGTACATATCGCGGGCCCAGTCCGGCAGCGACGCGATCGTGCCCTCCCGGATGTCCTGCCAGATCTCGGCCACGTCCGGGTCCAGACCTGGTGGATCGAGCAGGTAGGCCATGGATTCGCGGGCGGCGGGCGTGGCGCGAAGGATGGGCCGGACCGACTCGATGTAGCGTTCCAGCTCGGCGACACTGGCCGGCACCATGTCCGTGGGCACGCCGACGAGCTTGGCGGCGGCCACCATCTCGGCGACATAGCGGTCGGCATCGACGGCCACCAGCGGGCTGCCGAACAACTGGGCGGCCGCGATATTGGAGTCCACGAACGCGGCGTGCACCCACAGCAGCAGGGCGGGATCCCCCGCCGCGTACGGCTGGCCAGTCACGGTGTCTACGCCCCGGACATGCTCGTGGACGCGGCGGACCCGTTCCGAGACCCGTTCGGCCGTGGCCTTGTCCCCTACGCTGACAATGGTGAGGTAAGACGAGGTGGCGGCGAGCCGGCCCACGGGGTCGCTGCGCCAGTCGCTGTGCTGGTCGACCCCGGCCATGGCCAGCGGGTGCAGCGCCTGAACCGTCAGCGCCCGCAGGCCCGCGATGGGACTGGACAGGTCGGTGCTGAGCCGCCAGGTCACGCTGCCCGGGCCGAAGAAGCCGTCGTCGGCGGGATGCTCTGGCACGCTGGACGCGTATGCGGCCGCCGAACGCTCCACGAGCCCGGATACGTCAGCGTACGAGTCTGCCGCCACCGCTACCTCCTGTTGTAACGCCAGGTCACAGTCTCAACTTACCCGGTGGTAAGCAGGAGAATTGACTTCTCCCCGCCCTGAAGGACGGCGATTCCGGCGATGACCCGCCGGGGTTCCTGTTTCACCGCCGGCCGCCCGCCCGGGAAGGCTCCCGGACAGGTCTTACGCCAGCTCCGCAGGCAAGCACCGCCAGCCCGGCGGCTCTGATGTTGACCGCGGCGTTGATGTCCCGATCGTGCCGGGTGCCGCAGTGCGCGCATTCCCACTCGCGGACGCCGAGCGGCAGTCCCGCCGCCGTGCGCCCGCACGCCGAGCAGGTCTTGCTCGAGGGGTACCAGCGGCTGGTCACCACCAAGTCGCGCCCGTACCACTGGCACTTGTACGCCAGCATGGCCCGCAGCTGCCGCCACGCCGCGTCCGAGATCGCGCGGGCCAGGTGGTGGTTCCGGACCATGTTCTTTACGCTCAGGTCCTCCATCACGACCAAGCGTTGTCGCGGACGAGCCGGGTCGTGAGCTTATGCAGGAAGTCTTTCCGGCGGTCGGTGATCCGGGCATGGACCCGCGCGACCTTGAGGCGGGC
>Ga0302177_10000256_pt1 | contig 42705 bp, 36 predicted proteins | sample I_Palsa_E1_2_FD_198780 | JGI IMG/M metagenome (GOLD analysis project Ga0302177, IMG submission 198780) | Peat permafrost microbial communities from Stordalen Mire near Abisko, Sweden - I_Palsa_E1_2 | ecosystem: Environmental > Terrestrial > Soil > Palsa > Peat permafrost | place: Sweden... | reverse complement strand
GTATCAGCTTGTACGTCGTGGCCAGACTTTTGCAACATCGATGTTGGCTGCCGGGATTTATTCGGACCGATTGGCAGGCGCTTGTAAATCTTTCGCTTCCAGCTTCCGGCACCGGTCCAAGTTGGCTCTGGCCTTGTCTGCTGGGAGGTTCGGACGTACAAAATAGGTCGTCGTCTGCGGATCGATCTTGCCCGGAACCGAAGGATTCGGGCCCGCCTCCGTTTTTCAGGTAGTGCGATCTTGTGTATCCTGAGCAACGAGGCCTCTGCCAATGGGAAGATTTCTCTGTTCTACCCGTCGCCCTTTGCATTGCCCAGATCTCCATCGCGCAGGTGGATCCGCGCTGGAAGCCAAACGATCCGGATCGTCCCTTGCCCCCGGTGATTGAGGCCGGAACGGTGAGCACGCAGGATGCGCCGGGGCGTCCTCCGTCCGATGCCACGGTGTTGTTCGGTGGCAAGGATCTTTCCCAGTGGGCGGGCGAAGATGGCCAGCCAGCGAAGTGGAAGGTAGTGGATGGCTACATGGAAGTGGTGCCCCATAGCGGCTACATCCATACGCGCCAGCCGTTCGGCGACTGCCAATTGCACGTGGAGTTCGCGGAGCCTGTGCCTCCGATCGGCACGGATCAGGGGCGCGGCAATAGTGGCGTGTTCTTGATGGGCCTCTACGAAATCCAGGTGCTGGATTCGTTTCGGAACAAAACCTACGCCGACGGCCAGGCCTCGGCGGTGTATGGGCAATTTCCCCCGCAGGTGAATGCCTCACGGCCACCGGGACAATTGCAGACGTATGACATCATCTTTCACGGTCCGCGTTTTGACAAAGATGGCAAAGTGCTGCGCCCGGCGCGGGTGACCGCGCTGCACAATGGAGTGCTGGTGCAGGACAACGTGGAGCTGTCGGGGCCGACTGCCCACCACGAGCGGCCTCCCTACAAGCCGACACCGGATAAGTTGCCACTCAGCCTGCAGGATCACGGCAACCCAGTGCGCTTCCGGAATATTTGGATTCGTGAGCTGGGCGACGGGCAGTAAGTCGATTTCGGACATGCGAAATCGGACCGGGCACACCGAAAATTTCGGATCGCCTTCGGGAATCGATATTAGGACACTACTGCCGACCTTGAGGCGCGGGCGGCGGCAGGTGTCTTATGTTACCTTTAGGGTCCGAGAGCATCACAGCGAAGATGGAGGGCTGCGCAGCATCCTCAACATTGCAGCTAAGAATCCCTCCACGCGAAACAGTGTTACGGAAACGAATGCTTTTGAGGGAGATCGCTTGCGCCACGCTCGAATCGCTTTATTCCTCTTTCTGCCTTTTCTGATTCTCGCAGGTCTCACGCGTGCCCAGGATCAGCCGGCCGTTGATTCTTCGGTCCCACCCCCGCCGCATGCTAAGCAAATCCATCTCAAACACATTCTAGTGATTGGTCAGACGAAGGGATGGGAGCACGAGTCGGTTTCGGATGGGATGGCTGCCATCTACAATATGGGCCGCGACAGCGGTCTCTGGGATGCGACGTTGCGCACCGATGTCGGACCGATCACGAAGAAGAAACTGGACAAAAATGCGAAAAATCTCGACTACTTCGATGCCCTGGTCTTTGTGAGCACCACAGGCGAACTTGATTTGGACGACGGCCAGAAGAAAGACATGATGTCGTTCATCAAGGACGATGGAAAGGGCTTTGTGGGCGTTCACGCCGCCCTCGACACCAATTACAAATGGCCGGAATACGGCGAGATGATCGGCGGCTGGTTCGACCAGCACCCATGGTCCACGTTCAACGCGCCGATCATCAATGAAGACCCGAGCTTTCCGGCGGTCCGCCACTTTCCAAGAGCGTTCGTTAAGTATGACGAGATCTATCAGCCCAAGGAGTGGTCGCGCGATAAGGTCAACGTGCTGCTCAGTCTCGACCCCGCGAAACTCAACTATGCAAACAACCCGCGCATCCACAGAACGGATCATGATTTCGCCGTAGCGTGGGACAAGATGTACGGCAAAGGGCGCGTTTTTTACTCGACCCTCGGACATACCGAGGAAGCCTGGAATGACCCCGACATCCGTAAGATGTATTTTGAAGCGATCAAGTGGGTGCTGGGCATGACGGACGGCAGCACGGCGTCTCATCCGCGGCCGCAAGCGTCCGGCGATGAGCACTGAAGCTGCTTCGAGTGCGATGAAGTGCGGAGGAATACTTTTCGGAATGAATTCTCTTCGTTTGGCCTTCCAGGGGAGTGTTCTGTTGGTGGCTCCGTTGCTCGTGAGCCTCGCCGTTTCCTCAGCACAAACACCAACTCATAGCACGTCAGCCAAAAGCGGAGCCCGGCAAAATGGTCCAGTTGTGCCCAAATCATACCCGCCGGCTCTGGTCCAGAGCGGGAGCCTTCTTTTCCGGCAAGATTGCTCCTTTTGTCATGGCCGCGACGCTGGCGGCGGAGAGAGCGGACCCGACCTTACGCGCTCCAAGCTGGTCACCGAGGACGTGGGCGGAGACAAGATCGGCGCAGTTGTGCGCAATGGACGCCCAGACAAGGGCATGCCACGCTTTAACGTTTCCGATCAGCAGATTGCCAGCCTGACTGCCTTTATCCACTTTCAACAGAACGCTGCGCTCACCAGAAAAGGGGGACGCAAGGGAGTGGACGTGTCCGATCTTCAAACCGGAAATGCCGAGGCTGGCAAACAGTATTTCGACGGTGCGGGGGGATGCGCAGCTTGTCACTCGCAAACCGGCGATCTGGCGGGGATCGCATCGCGTTACAAGGGTCTCGATCTTGAAGAGCAGATGCTGTACCCCAGACACGCGAAATCCAGAACGGCGGTAACACTTGCTTCCGGTCAAACAATCACTGGCACGCTGGAATATCTCGACGAGTTTACGGTTGGACTCATTGATCCCACAGGTGCGTATCGATCCTGGCGGACCAGCGATGTCCGGTACAAGGTAGACGCGCCGGTGAATGCCCATGTTGAGCTGTTGAGCAAATACACGGATGCCGACATCCACGATCTGATGGCGTATTTGCAGACTTTGCGCTGAGCGCTGACTCGGCATCATTGGTTTGAGAGGTCCGGAATCGATATGAATTGTCTGAAAGTTGCATTCCTTGTTGCTGTGAGCGCAACGATCGCGATTGCACCGCCCAGCCTCACGCTGGCGCAAGGGGCCGATGAGCAAATGCTTCTGCATCCGCCGGCCGATAGTTGGCCGGGATATCACGGCGACTATTCCGGCAGACGTCACAGTTCGCTCACCCAGATCACGCCGCAGAACGTGAAAAATCTGGCCCTTGCCTGGGCCTTCCAGACAGACCAGCTTTCGCAAATCAAGTCCTCGCCGCTGCTGGTAGATGGCATTTTGTACTTTACCGTTCCAGAAAACATTTGGGCGGTCGATGCACGGTCCGGCCACCAGATCTGGCATTACGCCTACCCGCGGAGCCCCGGGGAACACATCGGGCATCGTGGCGTGGCTATGTACAAGGAATATCTTTTCTTTTTAACTCCCGACGCGCACCTCGTATCCCTGAACGCAAAAGATGGAACCGTGCGCTGGAACGTACCGGTTGCGGACGCCACGAAGGGTTATTGGACCAGCATGGCTCCCCTCGTCGTCGGGAACCGCGTGCTCATTGGTGTTTCCGGAGATTTTGATAACCTGAGCGGCTATATCCGGTCGATTGATCCGGAGACGGGCGCAACCCAATGGCAGTGGAATTCCACTCCTCCGGCTGGAACCCCAAACCAAACGACTGGAGGAATGACGTGGATGACCGGAACTTATGATCCCGATCTCAATCTCGTCTACTGGGGAACCGGGAACCCGACTCCGGTCCTGAACGGCTTGACGCGGCCGGGCGATGATCTCTACACGTGCAGCATCGTCGCTCTGAATCCGGACACGGGCAAGCTAGCGTGGTCCTTCCAAGTCTCTCCGCACGATACGCACGATTGGGATGCCGTCGAGACTCCGGTGCTGGTCGATGGAGATTTCCACGGGGAACCGAAGAAGATGCTGATGCAGACCTCGCGCAACGGCTACTTCTTTGTTCTCGATCGCACCAACGGAAAGAATCTTTTGACCGCTCCTTTCGGTCCTGTGAACTGGTCGCTTGGAGTCGATGAGCAGGGCCGCCCGATTCCAAATTCCACCAAGGAACCGGCGCCCGATGGAAGCCTGATTGCGCCTGACGAAGGCGGTATGACCAACTACCGTTCCCCCAGCTTCGATACCAGGAACGGATCGTTTATCGTCGACGCCCATCCCAGCTACGGTATCTATTTTGCCAAGCCAGCCGATGGAGTCTACGGCTGGGCGGGCGCGGACTACGGCATTTGGGGCAAGGGTGTGATCGAAGCCATCGATTACCAAACCGGCAAGATCCGTTGGAGCCATGAAGTTGGTCCCGGAGGGTCGGGTGCGGGAGTGCTGACGACCGACTCAGGGCTCACCTTCACCGGCGACGCACACGGCAACTTCCTGGCGCTCGATTCGAGTGACGGCAAAACGCTTTGGCACGCGGGTTCAGGCTCGCGCATCGTAAGTTCTCCGATCACCTACGCACTCGACGGTCGCCAATACGTGCTGACCAGCAGCGGTGGCGTACTGTTCGCATGGGCGCTTCCGCAAACGTAATGTATCTATTCAAGAATGCGCCGTGTTTCTGCGCTGAGACTCGTGGCTCCATTCGGATGGGCAAGAATCTCGCCGATCGCTCCGGCAAGGGGTCTATCGAATCAGGTCTGGTCGATTGAGGAAATCGTTACACTGGCAAGTTAGGGAGTAAGACGTGGCTCTTACTTCCCCTCCAATCTTACCTTGCCGCGATGCCACGTCAACTCCGGTCCTTTGGCAGGCAGCCACCAGCTATCGCCACTATCAGGCCGACCGCGTAGTTATTCGGCTGTCCGCGATTCATTCGGACTGTGTTCCTGCGGTTTGCATTCGTGCGCGTCGAACTGGGCCTTCACTTCCCGCTCAGCTTGTTCGTAGTCTCGCGACGACGACTTGAAGGACGCGGAGCACGCTTCGCAAACACAAAACAATTGATTATCTGAATTAACGACGCGCAGTTTGCGTTTTGGCATCGAGTTGACTCCGTTTTGCCGTTTCTTGAAATCTACCGCCGCCGTAATCGGCGAACCCTGGTAGAGAAATTAATTTCAAGACACTTCGAGCACGGACACGTAAAAGCGGTATCGTTCGGGAAAACAATGTGGCCGCAGTTCTTGCAGATCAACCGCCCGTTGGGAAGGACGGTCATTTGATGGAACTTGTCATCGACTACGCAGTACGGACAACGAACTTCTTTCTGCACCATTTTCGGTGGCACTCACTGGTACAAAGCGGTGTGCCGCGCGCTCTCGGTTCTCGCGTTCAGGCATGCGGAAGTATAGAGGGTTTCCACACTATCTGAATGTTTGACACCCGACGCAAGCATGAACGTTGTCCGGGTTGCCCGGTGCTCTGCAAAATGCGGGTTTTGCTATGTTGTTCTTACCACTTCGTGGGCAACTTGCATGAAGTCGCGCTTTCTGGCCATGGACGCTTGTTCTTGCCGGCTGTTATGGCGTCCCGCTCTGTTTGCCGTGAATATTGAACCTGACCAACAATCCGTTACGTCCTTGGCCTTGCCGCGGGCCACCTGGGCCGCGTATGATGCACCGTTTGCCTTCTTACGCCATGAACAAACCGGCGCGCGGATCGTTGCTTGGTATCGAGCACCTGGAGGACAAGGAAATCCTTGGCCTGCTGAAGCTGGCCCGGCGCATGAATCCGCTCAAGCCTCGTCCGCTGTTGCGCAACAAGCGCGTGGTGCTGCTGTTTTATGAAGCCTCGACGCGCACTCGATCTTCTTTTGAGATCGCCGCCAAGTCCTTGGGGGCGATCACCACACTGGTGCAGTCCTCGGGATCGAGCATCGAAAAGGGCGAATCCTTGCTCGATACTGGCTACACTCTGCGCGCGGTGGGCGCGGACGCCATCGTCATTCGCCATCCCGCCGCGGGCGCGCCGCATCTGATGGCGAAGCACCTCGACATTCCCGTTATCAACGCCGGCGACGGCATGCACGAGCATCCTTCTCAGGCCCTGCTCGATGCCTTCACGATTTTGAAGCACAAGAAATCGTTCAAGGGATTGCAGGTCGCGATCCTCGGTGACATTTATCACAGCCGCGTCACGCGTTCCAATTGCCATTTGTTGACCCGGTTCGGAGTGAAGATCACGCTCTGCGGGCCGCCGGAATTCGTGCCTGAGGTGTCGGCGACTCTAGCGCCCGGCCTGCGCATCACCCGCCATATTGAGGATGCGTTGCGCGGCGTCGACGTGATCATGTTGTTGCGCCTGCAAAAAGAGCGATTGGCCGGTCAGAAGATCAGCCTGCAGGACTATATTGCGCGATACCAAATGACATCAGCGCGGCTGAGGCTGGCCAAACGCGATGCGATCGTGATGCATCCCGGACCGATCATTCGCGGACTTGAGTTGACCGCGGAAGTGGCCGACGGTCCACAATCGCGAATCATCGACGAGGTTCACAATGGAGTTCCCACCCGCATGGCGATCCTGGCGCGGGCGTTGGGCAAGGCGAAGTGAGCCGCGGATTTTCGCAGAGGAACACGGATTAAGAGAATGCCGAACGACAAATCCAAGCCGGTGGCGCTTCTGATTAAAGGCGGCCATGTCATCGACCCCGCGGCGAAGATCAATTCGCAGATGGACGTTCTCTTGCGCGACGGACGTGTGGCCGAGATCGCGCTGCCCAACAAAATCCGTGGCGGCAGCGACGAAAAGTTCGATGCACGCGGTCTGATCGTGGCTCCGGGGTTCATCGACTTGCACGTTCACTTGCGCGAACCCGGGCAGAGCCACAAAGAAACGATTGCCACGGGTACGGCTGCGGCCGCCGCCGGAGGGTTTACCTCGGTCTGCACCATGCCGAACACGGCGCCGGTAGTCGATACCGCCGAATGGGTCGCGTGGCTGCGGCATCCCGAGCGTGCCGCCGTGGTCAATGTCTTTCCTATCGCCGCCGCCACGCGCAGCTCGCGCGGTGCATCGCTCACCGATTTTGCGGATTTGCAGCGGGCGGGAGCGATCGCCGTCACCGATGACGGCAAGCCGATTCTCGACGATGACATCATGCGCGCGGCTCTACGGCTGGGCGCCGAACTGAACCTGCCCGTGGTGCAGCACGCCGAAGATACGCGCCTCACCGAAAACGCCTCGATGCACGAAGGCCCAACCAGCTTCCGTCTTGGCTTGCGCGGCATGTCGGCCGCCGCCGAGGCTGACATTGTCGAGCGCGACGTCACGCTCGCGCAGCAGATTCGCGAATCACGCCTGCACGTGGCGCATCTTTCCACTTCCGATGCGCTCAAGGCCGTGCGCCGCGGCAAGCGCAGCATTCATAATGCCCGCGTCACTTGCCGGGTGACCTGCGAAGTGACGCCGCACCACTTCACGCTGCTCGACCGGGACGTGGGCGAGTTCGACACGAGCTTCAAGATGAACCCGCCACTGCGAACGCCGGCCGATCGCGAAGCCATTCTGGTTGCGCTCGCCGACGGCACCGTCGATGCCATCGCCACCGACCACGCACCTCACGCCACGCACGAGAAGCAGGTGGAGTTCGAGCGCGCCGCATTCGGCATCACCGGACTGGAAACCGCGCTAGCCTTGGCGATTACGAAGCTTCACCGCGAGCACAAAATTCCGCTGACGCGCATCGTCGAACTCTTCACCGCCGGCCCGGCGCGCGTCTTCGACCTCCGGGGGCGCGGGTCGCTCGCCCGCGGCAACTTCGCCGATGTAACCATCTTCGATCCCAAGAAGCGCTGGACGTTCGACGCCGCCAAATCGCGCTCCATGTCGCGCAACACTCCATTCGATGGCTGGCAGTTTACTGGGAAAGTCGTGGCAACCATTGTGGGCGGGAAGATCGTATCCAGCGGGGATTGAATACTCCCCACTTGTGAGCGACGGGATCTTCGTTCCTACTTCGACTTCTTGTGCGCGGCTTTCTTCATCGTTCGTTTCTCCAACAGCACCACCACATGCGCGACCGCGGCATTGTCCAGGTTAAGACCTTCCGGAGTCTTGGCCTTCAACCCAACGCAATCGGCGGGCACGCCCAACAACTGCGCTATATGAGATCGAATCGCCGCGGCGTGAGGTCCGATCTTCGGAGCGGCGAGAATCAGGCTGGCGTCGATATTTGCCACACTGTACCCCGCAGCGTGCACGCGCTTTAGCGCCTCGCGCAGGAAGACCACCGAATCCGCGCCCTTCCATTTCGCATCCGACGGCGGAAACAGCGCACCAATGTCGGGAGCAGCCACGGCCCCCAGCAGCGCGTCGGTGATGGCGTGCAGCAGCACGTCGCCATCGGAGTGCCCGCCGAGACCCTTGTCATGCGCAAGCGCGATGCCGCCGATCTTCAGCGGAATCCCCGGTCGAAATTCATGCGAATCAAAGCCGTAGCCGATGCGTGTCGTTGGTCGTCGGTCGCTTGTCCTCGGCATCGGGGATCAGTGTTGATCAGTAACTCTCAGGTAGAACTCCGCCAGCTCCATGTCCGCCGGCGCTGTGATCTTGATATTACGCGGTGAGCCCATGACCACGGCCACATCGTGTCCTGATCGTTCTACCAGCGAAGCCTCATCCGTGCCGAGAAATCCGTCGGTCGACGCCTCGTCGAACGCCTTCTTGATTACGCTGTAACGAAAGCCTTGCGGCGTCTGCGCCATCACGATGCCCGCACGTGGAATCGTGGCTTTGATGAGCGCCCCGTCGGCCGTGCGCTCGACCTGTTTCACTGTGTCCACGGCAGGCATGCCGGCAATCGCGGCGCCATATTTGTGCGCCGCCTCGATCACTGCCTGAATAATCTCGCCGGTCACAAACGGACGCACCGCATCGTGAACCAGAACAATATCATCCCCCGCCGCTGTAAGCGAATTGAGCGCATTCTGCACCGATTGCTGCCGGTGCTCCCCGCCTGCCACGAACTCCACTCTCTTCGTCAACACATCTTTCGCTTCAGTTTCCAAGCGCGCGCGAAACCCTGCAATCTCATTCTCCCGCAAAGCGAGCCAGATTTCGTTCACCGCATCGACCGCCGCGAATTTGCGCAGAGTGTGGATGAGAATCGGGGTCCCGCCCAGCTCGGTGAACTGCTTCGAGGGTGGCGTCTTCTTCTGTTTACCTTTGGCGCCGGCGGGCACCGCTGCCATCCGCGTCCCAAGCCCCGCAGCCGGAATTATGACGACTACCTTCATCGCGGGCTGTAAGTATACGAGTGCGGAGGTAGGAGTTCAAATCGAGTGCAGGCAATTCACCGAGCAGCCAAATTCGCCAAGAAAGGGCCAGCCAGAATACCGCTTGCGCGCAACCAATCTCCGAGAACCCTATGAATCGTCTCAGGGCCTTGAATGCCGCCTACAGGGTACGATGGTGCTTACATGACTTCTAGCGTGCCGCCGGGACGAACGGGCCCAAACAGATCACAGGAAAGGGAAACCAAAGCGCCTTCCGCCCGCGCGCTGCGAGGTCTGGACTGGTTGAATTTCTTCCTCGCCGACGTGCAGACCGGGGTGGGGCCATTCCTCGCGATCTACCTCGCGGGATATGGGTGGAACGAGCAGCGCGTAGGAGTCGCGCTCACAGTCGGTGGAATCGCCGGAATCCTTACCCAGACTCCGGCGGGCGCACTGGTGGACCGGCTTCGATCCAAGCGCGCGTTGATTGCCGCGGCTGTCGTCGCGCTAGCGGTGGGCGCGTTGCTGATTGCGTTCCTGCCTAACTTTTGGTCTGTGATGTCGGCTCAGATCTTGATCGGCGGTACTTCGAGCGTTTTCGGCCCGGCGATCTGCGCGGTTTCGCTTGGGATCGTCGGCCACAAGTTGTTCGATCGCCGCCAGGGACGCAACCAGACTTTCAACTCGGCAGGCAACGTGGTCGCCGCCGTGTCGATGGGACTGCTGGGTTACTTCGTTTCCAATCGCAGCATCTTTTTCTTCGTTGCTGTTTGCACGCTGCCCACCCTGCTGACCCTACTCATCATTCGGCCCGAAGAGATCGATTACGCGCGGGCGCGGGGCGGGAAGGAAGGCGACGAAGGTGGCAAACCCGCGGGGGCGAGCGTCCTGTTCAAAGACCGGCCGCTGCTTATTTTCCTGGCATGTGCAGTGATGTTCCACTTTGCCAACGCCGCCATGCTGCCGCTGCTGGGCGAGATGCTGGCCAAGGGCCAGGGCCGAAGTTCGATGATGTTCATGTCGGCCTGCGTGGTCACGACGCAGCTCGTCATCACGTTGATCGCTTCCTGGTCGGGGAAGGAAGCAGGATCCTGGGGCAGAAAGCCACTGTTGCTTATTGCATTCGGCGTGTTGCCCGTTCGCGGCATTCTCTACACGCTCACTCACAAGACGGTGGCGCTGGTCGCCATCCAAGTCTTGGATGGGATGGGGGCCGGGATGTTCGGCGTGGTCTCGGTGCTCGTGATCGCCGACCTTACGCAGGGTACGGGCCGCTTTAACGTCACGCTGGGAGCCATCAGCACGGCGGTGGGCATTGGCGCTTCGCTCAGCCAGACGATCGCAGGTTCCATCGTGCATCATTTTGGTTTCAACGCCGGATTTCTATTCCTGGCCACGGTCGCTGCGGCCGCACTTGGTATTCTTTTCCTATTCATGCCGGAGACGCGCGATCAAATTTCTGAACCCAAATCTCTGAACCCACTTCAAGGAGCACCCTCCCGATGATTACCGTCCTGCTGCTGATTTTCTCGAACTGCTTCATGACCTTCGCCTGGTACGGGCACTTGAAATACGGTCACGGCTGGCCGCTGTGGAAAGCGATCCTGGTCTCGTGGGCGATTGCGCTGTTCGAGTATTGCCTGGCCGTGCCGGCGAACCGGCTCGGCTATCGCGAGTTCTCCGGTTTCCAGCTCAAGATTATTCAGGAAGTCGTAACGCTGGTCGTCTTCATGGGATTTGCGGTCACGTTTCTGAAGGAGAAGCTGGCGTGGAACTATCTGGTGGCGTTTGCCTTCCTGGCTGTAGCGGCATTCTTCGCCTTCGCGTTCAAGGCGCACGGACCGAGCAGCTGAAGCAACGACGGCGACCGCCGCTCTTCTCAGTAGCGACTTAAGGCTGGGGCTTGGTCTCGACCAGTGTATTCGGGACCGCCGCCGCAGGCACGACCGCTCCCGTCACTACCGGTGCAACAGGCGGGACTGCCACGCTGATTCGGCCAAAGGCGCGTTCATCCCACTTGCCGAAGATCATTTTTCCCGCCGTGGTCTGCAACACCGATGTCACGGAGACGTCGATCGTCTTGCCGATCATTTTCCGCGCGTTGTCCACGACCACCATGGTGCCGTCATCTAGATAAGCGACGCCCTGGTTATATTCCTTGCCTTCTTTCAGGATGAAGACTTTCATGATCTCGCCCGGCAGCACGATCGGCTTGAGCGAGTTCGCCAGTTCGTTGATGTTCAGCACCTCGACGCCCTGCAACTGCGCTACCTTATTCAGATTGAAGTCGTTGGTGATGATCTTGCCCTCGTAAACTTTGGCCAGTTCGATTAGCTTTAAATCCACTTCGCGGACGGCGGGAAAATCGTCCTCCACAATCTGGATCTGCAGAGTGGCCATCTTCTGCAGGCGTTGTAGAACGTCGAGGCCGCGGCGGCCGCGGTTCCGCTTCAGCGAGTCGGCCGAGTCGGCCACGAGTTGCAGTTCGCGCAATACGAACTGCGGTGTGACGATAATGCCGTCGAGGAATCCGGTCTCTGCGATGTCGGCGATGCGGCCATCGATAATGACGCTGGTGTCGAGGATCTTATAACTCTTCTTGCCTTGCTTTTCGCCGCCAAAGATCCCGCCTAAAGCCGCCAGGTTCAGCAAGTCGCCCTTATTGGCGCCCACGATCAGGCCCACGTAGGCCATCAGCAACATCACCAGAATCTGCAGAAAACTCTGGGTGCGGCCGGCGGGCACGCTGCTGCGAATCACCAGCGCAAACAGGTATGCGCCGCAAATGCCGAGGATGCTCCCGAAGGCCGCGCCGATCAGCCGCTTCAGGCTCACGCTGCGCAGCTTCCATTCGAACAGAACGATGGCGGCCCCAACCAGCGCACCGATCCCGGCGTCCACAGGTTGAGACCGCCCGAAGGGAGCAATCACGTAACAGGTAACCGAAACAACGATGACAAAAAGAAGACGTACAAGAATCAAATCCACAGTAAAACCTCCCCCGGATGCAACTCCGCCACACCGCCCGCGGGTTGCAACCGGTGCCTTTTCCTCGCCGCCCCGGGCGGGAATCGGCATTTCGGCTATGCGGGGCGCGCATGAATTAGGGGGATGAACGAACGCCCCGTCCCGGCCCGTGGAGGCGTGGCCAGGAAAAACCTCAGTAAACCAACGCCAAGAGTATATACCGGAAGATTAACAACCGGTGAAGAAACTAGCCCCCTGATCTCTTGCCGTAGATACATAGTTTGCTATCTTCATTCCCTACACGGCGAGCCTGCGGTCTACTGGCCGGCGCCCTGCTAAACTTTCTCTCTATGAAGGCCCTCGTGATCACCCACCTCTCCGGTCCGGACGCTCTCGCCATCCAAGATGTAGGTGAGCCTACCCCCAAGCCCGGACAGATGCTGGTCCGCGTCGCTGCCGGGGGTCTCAATTTCGCCGACGTCATGACCACACAAGGCGGCTACCCTGGAACTCCACCGCCGCCGCTGATCGCCGGGCGCGAATTCGCCGGTATTGAAGAAAGCACCGGACGCCGCGTCATGGGCTATATGCAGTGGGCAGCTTTCGCCGAAAAAACGGCGGCCTCTCCCAACATGCTGTGGTCCGTTCCCGACCACTGGACCGACGAGCAAGCCGCCGCCTTTCCAGTCAACTATTTCACCGCTTATCTCGCCTACTGGCAGGCTGGCATGACTCAGCCCTCCTCGGGCACGCATCGCGTGCTCATCCATGCCGTTGCCGGCGGCGTGGGCACAGCGGCCGTGCAGATCGGAGGGCTTCTGGGGGTAGAAATGTATGGCACATCCTCATCCGACGAAAAACTCGCGCGGGTAAAGGAACTCGGTCTACAGCACGCCATCAACTACAAGCGTCACGACTACGAAGAAGTCGTAAGGAACCTCACCCATGGCGAAGGTGTCGACGCCGTCTTCGAAATGCTCGGCGGTGAACATACTGCGAAAAGCCTGCGGTGTCTCCGTGACTTCGGACGCGTCATCCAATACGGTACAGCCACCGGCAAACCACCACAACTCGACATGCGGGCTTTGTATGCGAAATCCGCCAGCATCCAGGGACTGTGGCTGACATACCTTACCCAAAAACCCGGGATCATGGGGCCAGCCTGGAACCATCTCTCCGAATGGATCGCGCGGCGCGAGATCACCCCGGTGATCGGCCACGTCCTGCCGCTCGGCCGCGCGGTGGAAGCTTACAAGCTGCTGCAAGAAGGAAAGAACTATGGCAAGGTTGTGCTGAAGATTTGACAAGACTTGAGAGTCAACAACTCGACAATCACTGTCGTCCCAGGTAGCGGATGCGTGCTTCGAGAGCGCGCCCGTTGCCGTCGATGAAGGTAGGGAACGGGTGCGTCATATCGAGAACACCGCTGGCCAGCGAGACGTTGGCGTGGTTGGTGACGTTGTCGAAGCCTCCCCGCAGGGCCCAATAACGTCCGAACAGGTGAAGACGTTTTTCGAACTGCAGATTTACGGAGTAGTAAGTGGGTAGACGAAAAGTGCCAGGAGGGTCGCCGGGAGCGATTTCCCCCTGGTCGGTTGTCGCGTTGAAAGGCAGTCCGGTGCGCGCTTCGGCCGAGTAGACCAGGTCGAATTTGTGGATGATGGGCAGCCTGAAAAACGGCACAATACCCCATCCGACGAAGCGATTGGGCGTGTCCCACGGATAGGGACCGGGGAGCTGCGGGCTCAACAGCGGAATGTCCAAACTGAAATCGAACACCTGATTGGTGCGCGAGCGTGAGCGCGTATAGGCGCCAAAGATCTCGTAATGCTGGCGAAAGCGGTGGCGCAGGCTGACGGTGAAAGCATCGTAGCGGTCGTCGCGTCCGTTCTCGAGTAAGAAGTTGCCGTCCACTGCGCCATTCAGCGTGTTGTAGGCGAAGGCATGGGTGCCGCGTTTCTCGAGGAACTCCAGCTTCAGAAAGATGGCCGCCGGCAATTTCTTCTCAAAGCCAGTACTCCAGTTCAAGTACCGCGGCGCAGCGAGGGAGTTTCGGTTCGCGGCAAATGTGGTCGGCACGGGAATCGCCGCGGGATCGGGTGTCCCCGGGGGCAGGTTCGCGCAGGTGATGGTGTTGCCGCTCGCGTCTTGCGGGCACCCGTTTGAATCAAAAAAATAATCCACCCGCTGGCCCTCGAGGGCTTGATGAATCAAGCCCAGGCTGGTTGTGTCGTAGATAATCCCAATCCCCGCCGATAGCTTGGTATTGCTCTCATTGTCGAGAATGTAGGTACCTGCCAGTCGCGGTGAGAGCAGCGGCGTCCGCACGATTTCATCCCAATCGAAGCGCAGGCCCGGTTCGATGAGCAAACGATTGGTGACCAGCCAGCGATCCTCGGCGTAGGCGCTGGCCTCGGCATTGTAAATTGTCGAGTAATTTCCGCCAGAGAACACCGAATAGCGTGTGCAAATGGACGGGACTGCAGGAACGCCACTGGCCGTCGCAGTACAGGGCTGCACCGGCGCACTCGGCTGTAGAAATGAAATCGGCTGGCGGGTGAACTGCGCGTCATAGTTCAAACGGTCCAAGTCCGCGCCGGCTTTGATGTCGTGGCGTCCGTGCCATTGCCGAGGCGGAAGGTAGAGGTTCGTCAGCGCCTGTACTCTACGGGCCAGAGCGTTCTCGTAGAGGTAGTAGTTTCCGGCAGCCGCCAGCACCGTCTGAATGTACCCAGCGTCTCCCTGCGGAGTGAGCGTCAGGCTGTACTGGTCAACTCCGAAGCCGCTCTCCAGGAGTGCCCCGCTGCGGAAATAGTATTGGTCTTTGAGCGAGCCGATGTAGGCGGTTTCGACTTCGGTAGGCGTCGTCGCCTGAGGCATGAGAGCCCATTCTCCGGCGTATTCGTCGTGGAAGTAATCCGAGAGAAAACTGGCGGTCACGATGTTGCGGGTCGTCAGGTTGGATTGCAGCTTCGCCAGGTTGTTCATGCGCCAAACGTGGTCGCTATCGGAGCCAGAGGGCAGTTGCTTGGTGATGTAATTGTCGTACTCGCCGTCGAGCGTGTCGATAAACCAGATCTTCCCTTTGCGAATCGGCCCGGACATCGTATAAATGGGCGTCCAATTGGCCAGAGAGATCCCTTTGATGTCCTGCGGCGCAGGAATGAAGTCCGTCGTCATGAACCGGAAGTGGTCGCTGCCCATGCGCGTGTTCAAGGCCAGCACACCGCCGGAACCTTTGCCAAACTCGGCCGGCTCGCGGCTTGGGGTCACGGCGATGGAACGGAATGAATCGACGCTGGTCTGCACCACCAGCGCGCCGTTCGTCGGCTGGGTCACGTTGAAACCGTCCAGCAAGAGCAGGGTTTGGTAGCTCTCGGCGCCCGCCACGTGCGGCTGGCCAAAAGCATCCGGAGTTACTCCAGGGATGAAGGTCAGGGCGTTGCGGTAGTCGTGCGGCCCGGGGTAGGGAATATCGACAATCTCCGCGCCGGTGAGCTCCTCCTTGCTAGAGACCTGCGCCGGATCAATGGCTGGTGGAGACTCCACCACGTTCACGACCGTGCGTGCTTCTTGCTGATGGGAAAGAGCCACATCGACATTGGCGGTAACGCCGGCTTGTACCCCTGGCTGAACGGAAGCGTAGTAGCCTGCCTTCTCGACCTGGAGTTCGTAAGCTCCGGAAGGGAGGTTGGTGAATTCACAATGTCCGGCGAAATCGGTTTCGCAGCGCAGCGGAAGGACGGGCGGGGGTGCTTGTAACTGCACGCGTGCTGACCAGACGGCCACTCCGTTTTCGTCGGTCACGGTGACTGTGAGCTTCTGCCCTGCGGACGTATGCTCAGGAGAAATATGCTCCGAAGTGGTCTGCTGCGAAGCGGGCGACGGAGCAGACGAGCGCGGAGAAGTTTGTGCTGACGACGGCATCGTCCACAACGCCACCAGCGCCAACAGCACGCATTTCGTGGACGCCTCCCGCGCGAGCATGGTTCGAGTATGGAGTCATTCAGGCCGTGCGGCAAGCGGTTCTTTCGCTTGCTCTCAAGGGCCAGTTGTCGCTCGCCAGAAAGTTTGCCGGCGAAGTTCTACCGGACCGGAGATCACTGCGCAACGAGTCGGTCGATGCTTCGGCGGCTTAAACAATTCTCAATCGCAGACTCAGCTCGCATGAATTGCAGGAGCGGATAATTTACCGCCGGATATCGTCTGGCAGGGCCAGCGGCGAGGTGGAGTGTCAATCAAGGAACCACGCGGCGCGTGAGTCGCTATAAGCACTGCGACGGGAGCACACCTCTGGTAGGCTTTGAAGGAAATTTAGCTCTCGCCGGCTGATAAACGGCTAGGCGTGTTTCAGCATCCGTTTGCAGGCCCATGACCAGACTTCTGCGATTCTTCCGACCGTCGCACCAGCATACGGCTTTCTCGGCCACGCTGCTGCTGATGTCGGCGGTAATGCTCTCACGAGTGGTGGGCTACGTGCGCGAGGCCTACATCGCCTATGCTTTCGGCGCCGGCGGCCAGACCGACGCCTACGTCGCCGCGTTCACGCTGCCCGATTGGCTCAACTACATCGTTGCCGGTGGCGCGGCGTCGATTACATTTATCTCCATCTATACGCGCTTTCTCGCGGAGAAGCGCGATGCCGATGCAAAGAAGACTTTTTCCGTCGTCATTACCGTGATGACGACGGTAATGGTCGCCGGCACCATCATCACTGAAATCTACACGCCCCAGTTCGTGCGCTGGATGTTTCATGGTTTTTCTCCCACGCAGGTGGACCTGACCGTTCACCTCACGCGCATTCTTCTGCCGGCGCAAATTTTCTTCTACGTTGGCGGAGTGGTCTCCGCCGTTTTGCTCTCGCACCGGCTGTTTCTTTTTCCTGCGTTTGGGCCGCTGCTCTATAACGTACTCATCATTCTGGGCGGGATCGTTGGCGGGCGCCACTTCGGCATCGCTTCACTGGCTTATGGCGCGCTGGCAGGTAGCGTAGCGGGACCGTTTCTGGCCAGTGTGATCGGCGCGGCGCGCATCGGAACGGGCTACCGGCCCTCATTCGACGTAATGAACCCAGCATTCCGCGAGTGGGTGAAGCTTTCGATTCCGCTGATGCTGGGAGTTTCGCTGGTTACCGCGGATGACTGGATTCTGCGCCACTATGCGTCGAGCGGAGTGGGCGACATTGCGCGGCTGAACTATGCCAAGCGATTGTTTGCCGTGCCGATCGCCGTGCTCGGGCAGGCGACGGGGCAGGCCTCGCTGCCGTTTTTCGCGCGGCTGTTCAACGAGAAACGGCTGAAAGAATTCGCCGACACGGTGAACGATTCTGTCTATCGCGTGGCGGCCGCGTCATTTCTTGCGACGGGATGGATGATGGCGGCCGCTTTGCCGTTGATCGATCTGGTCTACCGGCGGGGACGTTTTCTTTTTTCCGACACGCAGACCACGGCGGTTTATTTCTTCTGGTTTTCGCTTTCACTGGCGCTGTGGTCGGCGCAGGGACTCTACGCCCGCGCCTTCTACGCCGCCGGCGACACGTTGACTCCCATGGTTGCAGTCACGGTGATCACGAGCGCTTCGCTGCCGGTGTATTCGTTGCTCTTCCACAGATACGGCGTGGTCGGCCTCGCCTTTGCTTCTGATATTGGCATCGGCGCCAATCTACTGGCCCTGGCCTTGCTGCTGCATTACCGAAAATTGGTTTCGCTGCGAGAATTGCGCTGGGGAGAGTTGGGGAAATCCGCGGTCACCGCGGCGGTTGCCGGCGGCATCAGCCTTGAAGTCGCACGAAGTATACCGCTGCCCTACGGCCACGGCAGCCGTATCACCGATTTACTGCAACTCGCGTTGATTTCGCTGACCTGGGCCGCCGCAACATCCGTCGGACTGTGGCTGCTGGGGTCGCAGCTGCCGAACGATCTGCGGCGCCGCAAGCGGACGGCTTATCCCGGCGTGGCGCAGAGTGAGAGCAAAGAGATTCTGGGAGCAGGCACGCAACCGTGAAACGAAACTGTACCGGCAGCTCACCGCACCCGTTGAATCCCCGATTCAGACTAACTTTCTTTGGGTTGCACCGATGCCGCCGGGGAACTTGCCGGTGCGCACCCACTCTTCGATGGCGGGCTTGTCACTCACGTCGACGTACTCGATGCGCGTGCCCAGCAAGTCTGGCTTGGTGATCATGGCAAAAGGAGGGCTGTTGGCGTCCATACGAAACAGTGCATCGAAGCCAATCCCCTTGGTTCTGAGCTTCGCCATCCGGCCGGCCATGTCGGTTTCCCAACAGGCGAAATACAGAATCTTTCCGGCGAGCGTTACGGACGTGATGCCATTCCCTGCCGCTTGAATTAGTTCGTAATACGGTGGGTTGGTCATGGAAAAAGAGGCGACCAACTGGCCATCGTGAGGGGTGGGATCTTCCAGGTAGGGGACGTGAAAGGTCGCGGGTTCGGCGAACTTAATGCCGAGCACGTCGGAAAAGCGGGCAATCGCTTTTTGAAGATCGGGTACAACCATGCCTATATGAAAATAAGAGTCGGGCGCATTTGTCGTCATCGGTCATCTTCCTCTGTTATTCACAATCTTCCAGCTCACTAACTTGTTGGTACGTCTTCGTAGGTCACCACGTCTGGCGGTTGCTGGAGGCAGGTTAGCATTTGAGGAATAAAATCGTTGAGATATTTTGTACTGTGGTGAAAATCGAAGGCCGCCTGGTCTTTATACTGTTCGATCACCAAATAAGTCAGCGGCTTGTCCTTCGACTTAACGTACAAGAAGATCGTACATCCGGGCTCGTTTGCCTTCACTTGTGAGGTCAGTGTCCGCATGAGAGCGATGAGCTGTTGTTCCTTCTCTTTTTTCGCGAGCTGAACCGCGGTTGCGGTGATCATGCTTTACCTCCGGACGGCGCGGATTCTACGGCAAGAGTTTTGGTCCCCAGAAACTCTGAAGCTGCGCTTCTACCGCGGAGTAGGTATGGAATTCGGGTCCGATGAGTTCGAATGCGTCCTGGCCGATGCCGCCGAGAGTGTCGAACATCGTAGAAACGGTGAGGCCGGCGACATCTTTGCCGAAGTAATGAGAGACGAGAGCCACCGTACTTCCATTGACTCCGTAAGAGCCGGTGGTTGTCCACAACCTGGCATCAGGTACGCCTCGCCACATCCGGCGCGGGTCAGGCACATTGGCGCCCAGTTCGCGCAGCCGGCCTACGATTCCCGCAACGCAGGTGACGGGCGTCTTGCCCAGAATTCCCGCGCGGAAAAGGATACCCACTCCCGAGCAGTTGGACGCGACTACCTTGCCCGATTGATAGTGCCGGCGAATCAAATCCAACACTCGTTGATTCTGGCTCATCGCGCCTGAACCTACCCCGCCCGGGACGTAAAGCATGTCGAATGTCTGGTCAGCCAAGACAGCATCAGGCGTGACGAGGGTCCCCATCTGCATCTTGACGTTGCCTGGGTTAAGCGAAACCAATTGGACAGTTAGATCCTGCGGCTTAGTGCCTGCCGGTAACGGCAGAGGGTTTAGCTTCTGTCCGAGCACTAAAGCTGCACCTTTCAAAATTTCCAGTGGAGTGATCGTATCCTGCTCGCTGCAATCGGGGTAACCCAGGATACCGATGGTGTTAATATCGCTCATGTAAAGACTCCTCTCTGCTAGTCTTTCTCGCTGTTGAAGGTACGCGGTCAAGTTATAAGCGGGACAATGGTGCCATAGTCCGGTCTTCCGTGCAAGCAAGTTATGGAATTCGGAATTGGCATTGCCCTGGCTACAGGAGGTTGTTCCGGGCTGCTTAAACCGCGGCGCCAAAAAAACGGCGGCGGCTCGCATTTGCTGCGAACTCCGCCGCCGATTTCGAGAAGACTGCGGTAAAACCTACGCTCTGGCGCCGACTGCCGCCGGCTCGGGCACGGGAGCGCTCTTGTCTTCGCCGTTGGGCTTCTGCTGCGTGGGCTGGCCGCCCTTCCGGATATCGATGCCACCCTTGAAGTACGCGCCGTCTTCAATCGAGATGCGCGCCGCTACTACGTCGCCGGTGAGCGAGCCGTCGCTGCGGATATCGACGCGGTCGCTGGCGGTGAGGTTGCCGCGTACCTTGCCGAGCACAACAATCTCGCGGGCGTTGATGTTGGCGGCGACCACTCCGTTGCGGCCGATGGTGACGCGATTGCCAGCCAGGCTGATGGAGCCTTCCACGCGGCCGTCAATGTAGAGCGACTCCGATCCCGTCACTTCGCCCTTGATCACCAGCGATTTGCCGATGGTTGCCTGGTCCGCAGTGGTAGTAGTTGTGGCGCTCGCCGGACGCGGGGCAACGGCGGGCTCATTGGCCATCATTGCGGGCGCGCTCGGGGTAGACATGGTCGGACGCTCTGGCTCGGCTGGCCGGCCAGGGGTCGTAGGCTGATTCGTCGGCTTCCACATGGGTTACAAAGTTCCTTTCCTCGTTGGGATTAGGGATCACGAGCCGCATTTCCGTGACCAAACCGAATTGTACTCCGCCGTCTCAAAGTGAGCGCTGTGGAAAAGCCTTTATTTTCAACGAAGTTTCCTACCTTGGTACGCCCTTCAGAGCTGACATCGGTTCTCGGTCGAGGCGTCTTGCCGTCCATTTCGGCTCTGGGACCGTGTAAGGATTCCCGAAAAAGCGTCTCGAGATGAACAGTTCCACAGGCGGTCGGAGTATGCTCTTGGGATCGAATATTTGTCGAAGACGTAATCCGGGCGCGCAGGGAGAAAAAACATGTCGGAACCAGCCGTGATCGCTCCTCCAGTCTTTACCGTTGTACCGCCTCAGCCAGACGAGTACGCGCCTTATTACGGCCGCTACATTTCTCTCGTTCACGGGAATGACATTCTCAACACACTCGACCAGCAGCGCCGCCAGACGATGCTGCTGCTCTCCGGCCGCGACGATGACGACGGCGACTTCCGCTACGCTCCCGATAAGTGGAGTGCGAAGGAAGTGCTCGGCCATGTCTGCGACACGGAGCGCATCTTTGCCTACCGCGCTCTGCGCATCGCGCGTGCCGATGACACGCCCGTCGAGGGCTTCGAGCAGGACGACTACGTGCGCAATGGTGCTTTTGCGCAGCGGGCGCTGGCCGATTTGGTCGAAGACTTCATCGCTGTGCGCCGCGCCACTCTTTCTCTGCTGCGCAATCTCGACGAAGCGGCATGGACGCGGCGTGGGATCGCGAATAAGAATGAAGTCAGCGTGCGGGCCCTGGCCTACATCATCGCGGGGCATGAACTGCATCACAGGAGAATTCTGGAAGAGAAATATTTTTCCGCGAGCCGCTGACCCGAAATCCCATGTCACGCGCTCTGACTGAATTGCTGCACGGCAAAGGCGCGCACGCCGATCCTCTTGCTTGCGTCGAGGATCTCTCCGCCGAATTGGCTGCGCGGCAGATCGAGGCGTTTCCGCATTCAGTCGGACAACTCGTCTTCCACATGAATTACTGGATGGACTACGAACTGCGCCGCATTCGGGGCGAGAGGCCGCCATATCCGGAGCACAACTCGGAGAGCTTCCCGCCTGCGTCGTCGCCCGCCGATACTCGGGATTGGGATCGCCTCCGAAAGCGCTTTGCCGAACTGCTCATGAATTTCACGGCGCTGGCGAAATCTGCTCCGGAAGAAATGCAGCGGCAGATCGAAAGCGTCCACGACGGCGATAAGAAAGTTGCGGGAACGCTGGAAGCGGTGCTCTGGCAGATGGTGGCGCACAATAGCTATCATGTCGGCCAGATTGCGATGATCCGGCGTGCGTTGGGCTCGTGGCCGCCACGCGGCGGCGGGGATACCTGGTAGGCAGAATGGGTCGATAGTCGCTGGTCGTTAGCAACGCCACGGTCGCCGCTCCCACATTTACGTTAGGATTGGTTTGAGGTCTTTGGTCAACGGCCACGACCGTCGACTGACGATCGCTTCCATGCTTTCCGACTCGACCATCCTGAAACACATCGCCCGCCAGCCCAAACGCTCGGCGGGATTCAAGCAACTCGTGCGCGAACTCGGTCTGCACGGAGACGCGCGCGGCGATCTCGACGCGCATCTTCAGAAGCTGGTCGCGGCGGGCGAACTCGTTCAACTGAATTCCGATCGCTACGCGATCCCGCAACCCGCCGCCGGCAAGAATGAAAAGAATCTGGTCGCCGGCCGCCTCACCATGCACCGCGACGGTTTCGGCTTCGTCATTCCGGACGCGAGTTCCCTCAGTTCATCGATGAAGTCGCGGCTGGTTGGGGATATTTTCATCGCGCCGCACGCCATCGGCAACGCGATGCACGGCGACCGGGTGCTGGTCGATATTGTTGCCACTCGTCCTGATGGACGGGCGGAAGGCCGCATCGTGCGTTCGGTGGTGCGCGGTCATCCCACGGTGGTTGGAATTTTTCACTACGGCAGCCGCCACAATTTGGTGAAGCCGGTCGACAGCAAGATCACGCAGGAGATTGTGATCCCCGCCGGCGCGGAGATTCCCGCAGCGAGTGGATCGTCGGCGGTTTCGGCGCGGAAAACCGGCGAGACTCCGGTGCCAGGAAAGGCGACCGTCGACCGTGTTCTTGGCGACGAAGTTGCTCGCCGCGTCGAATGGGATGATCTCGAAGGCGTGGCCGTTGACGTCGAAATCACCGATTGGCCAACGCCTACGCAGAATCCGCGCGGACGCGTGATTGAAATCCTCGGCCGACAGGACGATTTCGGCGTCGACGTGGAAATCACCATCCGCAAGTTTCATCTGCCGCACCGCTTTCCACCGGCGACGCTGGAAGAGGCGCAGGAGATCCCAGCCACCATTCCGACCGACGAACTTCGCCACCGCCGCGACTTCCGCGCTCTGCCCATCGTCACCATCGACGGAGAAACCGCGCGCGATTTCGACGACGCCGTCACCGTGCGCAATCTCGCCGACGGCAATTTCGAGTTGCAGGTGCACATTGCCGATGTGGCCCAATACGTTACACCTGACTCCGCCCTCGACCAGGAAGCGCGACTGCGCGGTACCAGCGTCTATTTCCCCGACCGCGCCGTGCCTATGCTGCCGCTCGATTTGTCGACCGATATCTGCAGCCTGCGTCCGCATCTCGACCGGCTGGTGCTGTCGTGCGTGATGCAGATCGACCCGCACGGCGAAATCGTGGGTTACGAACTATGCGAGGGAGTCATCCGCTCGGTCGAGCGCATGACCTACACTGCCGTCAACGCCGTGATCGAAGGCGATGCCGCCGCGCGCGAGCGCTATGCGGCGCTCGTCCCCACATTCGAACTGATGCGCGACCTCGCGCTGATTCTCAACCACAAACGCCAGCGCCGCGGATCGATCGATTTCGACCTTCCCGAGCCGGTCATCGAGTTCGACGAATTTGGATTGATGAAGAGCATCACGCGCTCGGAGCGCAACATCGCGCATCGCTTGATCGAAGAGTTCATGCTTTCGGCCAACGAGTGCGTGGCGCAATACCTGGAATCGAAGCGCATCGCGTCGTTGTATCGAATTCACGAAAAGCCAGACGCCAAGCGCGTGTATGACTTCGAAACAATCGCCGCGACCTTCGGCTATTCGCTGGGTATAGGCCCGCTGCCCGTTCACCGCGTGCAGTTCAAGAGCGACCGGCGCGCCGCGCGGGGTACGGGCAAGCACGCGCCTACGATCGAAGTTGCGAAGGATGTCCACATCACCCCGCGCATGTATCAGAAGCTGGCCGCGAAAATCGCGGGCAAGCCCGAAGAGCGCATTGTGAGCTACCTGATGCTGCGTTCGCTCAAGCAGGCGCGCTACTCGGAAGAGAACGTCGGGCACTTCGCTCTGGCCGCGAGCAGCTACACGCACTTCACTTCACCCATCCGGCGCTATCCGGATTTGATCGTGCATCGAATTGTGAAAGAAGTGCTGCGCAAATCAGCCGAAAAACGAGATGGAGATGTGCCGGTGGGAGTTTCAAGTCCGCTCGACAGTAGCGCCGACCCGAGCCCTTCGCCGTGGTCCAAGCGCCGCGACCACGGCGCGCATCGCGAAGCGCTCGAACCGCTGGGCGGGCCGATCTCGCTCGACGAACTGCATAACATCGCGGAGGAGTCCAGCCACGCTGAGCGCCGCGCCGACGAGGCCGAGCGCGACCTCATGGAGTGGAAGAAGGTCAAGTTCATGCAGGACCGCGTTGGCGACGACTTCGACGGCCTCATCACCGGCGTCACCAAGTTCGGCTTCTTCGTTGAACTCACCGATTTGTTCGTCGAAGGCTTGGTGCCGCTGAACACCCTCGCGGACGACCACTACACGTACCACGAGAACACACGCCAGATCATTGGCCAGCGCTCCCGCAACACTTACAATCTGGGACAAAAAATCCGTGTCCTCGTCGACCGCATCGATCCCGTCGAGAAGAAAATCCAGTTCGCCATTCTGGAAGAATCGCCACCGCCGCCGCTCAGACTGTCTTCCCGCAAGTCGAAACGCAAGCGCAGGTGACAGCCTCATGGCTGCAAAATCGCGTCCGGTCAAGCGAAACCACGCCGCTGGTGGTAAAATCCTCTGGTTAAACCCCATCCGCTGCGGATGCGATGCGGCGGGTTCCTTCCTCGTCGGGACGTGGCTCAGCCTGGTAGAGCACTCGCTTGGGGTGCGAGGGGTCGGCAGTTCAAATCTGCCCGTCCCGACCATCGAACTTCTCTTCGGCGTCGATTCATCCAGCGATCCCCGAACCAAGAAAAGTACTTTGACCCGAAGCGTCATTCCAGCACAATCGAACAAAGCTCCACCTGAGTCACGCTCGTTGACGCGCCCTCGTCCTGATCTTTGCAGGCGACAGTTGAAGGTAGCTCACACTCGGGGAGAATTCTTATGTCCGGGCAGGTCATTCTGTATTTCGACGATCAGGCTGACGCTTTGCGTTTTGCTTTAGCGGCTGGATCAGTAATGGCGGGCGACGGCGCTCGCGTCACGGACGATCTGATTCAGGAAACGGCGCGCGTCTGCCGCATCCGCCTGGACGCCGCGAACGCGGACAAGGTGAAGAAGCCGGCGGCGGAACGGGTCGCATGAAGGGTAAAGGTCATAGGTCTCAGGTGCTAGGAAACCCGAGACCTAAGACCCAAAGCCCAAGACGCAGGACCTAACACCCAAACCTGCCCCACCTATCCCGTGCGCCGCGTCGAGAGCACGTTCAGGATCTCGCGCAGCCCCTGACGGATGCGTTGAATCTCGGCCGACGACTGCGCCGGGAATGGAATCGCCGCCTGTCCCTTATCGGTCTTCGCTTCCGAGCGCAGTTGCTGGCGCGCGCCCACGATGGTGAACCCCTGCTCGTAGAGAAGTTGCTTGATGCGCAGGACGCTTTCCACGTCCCGCCTGCGGTACATGCGCTGCCCGGTGCTGCTTTTCACCGGCTTCAATTGCGGGAACTCGCTTTCCCAGAAGCGCAGCACGTAGGCGGGCAGATGGCACAGGGTAGCCACTTCGCCGATGCGGAAGTAGAGCTTGTCCGGGATGAACACGTCATCCGCCTTGCTCTTGCCCGCGCTCTTTTTTTTCAGACTCATGTCTCTCGTACTTATGCGCGCGCCCTCGGTTCAGGGCCGGTCTCGCTTGAATATTGTGACACACCCGAGGAGTGATATGAAGAATTTCGAGAGCGAACTGAATCAAAGCCGGGCGCAGCACTCACGGTTCGCTGGTAAGGCGAGGCCGATTCCGCCAGGGGGTTGAAGGCGATGCCAAGACGGAAACGCCTCTCAAGAGGTGCTTCTCCTGAGAGGCAGGTTAAATTCTTGGCCCTTGCGATGTATCGTCTCGCAGACGGTTAGTGTTTCTTCTTTTTTGCCTTCTTCTTCGTTGCCATGAAGGTTCCTCCGTGAACGATTTTCCCTTGAGACCTCGGGGACCAGATTGCCAAGAGCCACCCTAGTTGTAGTACAGGTAGCATCCTTAATACAAGATATTGCGGCAGTATGAACGCACTGTCAACACAATTTTGCAGGGAACGGAATATTTCTTTGACAATCAGCCTTCGGACGACCCACTAATCTCGATCGACCAAAGACGATCGACCTCAGCTTCCGGTACACTGCGCCTCATGCGGCGCGACCCGGTTGAACTCGAGATCTTCAAGAACCTCTACCACTCGATCGCCGAAGAAATGGGCGCGGCGTTGCGCCGCACCGCGTTTTCCCCCAACATCAAAGAGCGGCGCGATTACTCCTGCGCCGTGTTTGATAGCGCCGGCGAAGTGATCGCCATGGGCGACCACATGCCGGTGCATCTGGGCTCGATGCCGATGTCCGTGCGGGCGGCCATTGCGGCGTGCGAAATGGCGCCGGGAGATGTCGTCATGCTGAACGATCCCTTCCGCGGCGGCACGCATCTGCCGGACATCACGCTGGTGGCGCCGGTGTATACGCGGCGCGAACGTCGCCGGCGGAAGGTCGGGGGCCGTCCGGATTTCTACGTAGCCTCGCGGGCTCATCACGCGGATGTGGGCGGAGCCTATGCCGGATCGATGGGCCTCTGCCGCGAGATCTATCAGGAGGGGTTTCGCATTCCTCCGGTAAAGCTCAAGCAGGCAGGGGCGATGCAGCACGATGTGCTGGCGCTGCTGCTCAGCAATGTGCGCACGCCCGAGGAGCGCGAAGGCGATCTGGGAGCGCAGATTGCGGCCTGCCACACCGGAGCCGGGCGATTGCGCGAAGTGTGCGCGCGATACGGAGCCGATCGCGCGCAGCGCGCGGCCCGGGAACTGCTGAAGTATTCCGAAGAACTGATGCGCGCATTTCTGCTGCGCGTGCCGCCAGGTACATATAGCGCCGAGGATTTTCTGGACAACGACGGAATCAGCGACAAGCCAGTGAGGATTGCGGTCGCGCTGAACGTGTGGGGCCGGGTCTCGACCGCGGCCAAGACGGATCGAAGGCCCGCCTCTACACCAATGGTCACGGTCGATTTCACCGGCAGTGATCCGCAAGTCGAAGGCAGCGTGAACGCGGTTGAGGCAATCACGTACTCGGCGTGCTTCTACGTTTTTCGTTGTCTGCTGGCGGATGACGTTCCGGCCACCGCAGGCCTGATGCGGCCCATCCACGTCATCGCTCCGGAAGGCACGATTGTGAATGCGCGCCCACCGGCGGCCGTTGCTGGCGGGAACGTCGAAACTTCGCAGCGCATCGTCGACCTCCTGCTGCGCGCGCTGGCCCAGGCCGTCCCGGACCGGATTCCGGCAGCGGCTTCGGGCACGATGAATAACTTAACGATCGGCGGAGCCGACCCCCGCAGTGGTAAGCCTTTCACTTACTACGAAACCATCGCCGGCGGAATGGGATCGCGGCCCACCAAACCTGGCGTCTCCGGCGTCCACACGCACATGACGAATTCTCTGAATACTCCAGCCGAGGCGTTGGAATTCGCTTATCCGCTGCGCGTTCGGCGATACTCACTTCGTCCGGGCAGCGGCGGCGCGGGAAAGTATCGCGGCGGGGATGGAATCATCCGCGAGACTGAAGTGCTGACCGAATGCGAAGTGACGCTGCTTTCCGACCGGCGCACGTGTGGTCCGTGGGGATTGAACGGGGGCAGCGATGGCGCGCCGGGCCAGACCAATATCATCCGCCAGGACGGTTCAGTGGAAACGATGCCGGGAAAGTTCAGCACGCGCCTGCGCAAAGGCGAACGAATTAGGCTTGAGTCGCCGGGCGGCGGCGGCTGGGGCGTCCTGAGGCCCTAATCGAGCCAATCGTCCCGGCAGATTCCGCATCCAATTCTCGTAGGCTGGAGTTCTTTATGACGGATCTCGCAACTCACTACCTCGACGAAGTCCGCCGCCAGTTCCGCGGGACCAAACGCTTGGCCGACGGCGCGATGGCTCAACTCAAAGACGAAGAGTTGTTTGCCACGCTCGATCCCAAGTCGAATTCGATCGCGATTCTCGTCAAGCACCTGTCGGGCAACATGCGCTCGCGGTTCACCGACTTCCTCACTACGGACGGCGAGAAGCCCGGCCGTTTTCGCGACCAGGAGTTTGAGCTGAATGCCGCGAACACTCGGGCGGACGTGATGCGCTGGTGGGAAGAAGGCTGGGCGCAAGTCTTTGTCACGATCGAAGCGCTCAAGCCCGAGGACGTGATGCGCACGGTGACCATTCGTGGCGAGCCTTATACCGTGCTGCAGGCCATCAACCGGCAGATCGCCCACTACGCTCAGCACACGGGTCAGATCGTCTTCCTGGCCAAGCATCTGCGATCAGGCGAGTGGAAGACGCTGAGCATTCCGCGCGGCAAGTCGGAGGAGTTCAAGATCGCTGCGCCTAAGCCTCACAAACCTATGAGTTAGCGTCGCCACGGTTCTCGGCTACCATCCGTTGGAGCACGAACCCCTCGCCACGGTGCTAGAATCATACGTTTTGTGTCTGAGTCTGATTCATAAGGTAGTTTCATGCCATCCATGATGCTTGCTGTAGTAAAACCGGAGGCCGCGCCGGGCGCGGAGGTTCGCGAAGTAAAGGTCCCCGCGTTTGGGCGGAGGGACGTGCTGGTCAAAGTGAAGATGGCTTCCATCTGCGGCACCGACCTGCATATTTATAACTGGGATCATTGGGCGCAGAACCGCATTCATCCTCCGCTGATTCCGGGGCACGAGTTCTGCGGCGAGGTAGCAGCCTTCGGCGAGGAAGTGACCAGCGTAAAAGAAGGCGACTTCGTTTCCGCCGAAATGCACGTGGCGTGCGGCAAGTGCCTGCAATGCCGCACCGGCGAAGCTCACATCTGCCAGAACGTGAAGATTATCGGCGTGGACGCCGATGGCGCCTTCGCCGAGTACGTGGTCATTCCAGAGTCGAACATTTGGAAACTCGATCCGGCCATTCCGCAGGAGTACGCCTCGATCCTCGATCCCCTGGGCAACGCGGTTCATACTGTGCTGGCGGGCGAGATCGCCGCGAAGACCGTAGCCATCACGGGATGCGGCCCCATCGGATTGTTTGCCATTGCCGTGGCCCGGGCCGTGGGCGCAACCAGCGTGATCGCCATCGAAGTCAACGAGCACCGGCGCAAGATTGCGCGCGAGATGAAGGCCGACTTCGTGCTCGATCCGTCGAAGGAAAATGCCAAAGCGATCGTGATGGAGAAGACCGGCGGCCTGGGCGTGGATGTGGTGGTCGAAATGGCCGGACATCCGGATTCGATCCGAACAGCTTTTGACATCGTGCGGCGCGGCGGAAGAATCTCCCTGCTCGGCCTGACCTCCAAGCCCATCTCGCTGAACTTTTCCGAAGACATCATTTTCAAAGGCATCACGGTGCAGGGCATCAACGGACGCCGCATGTACCAGACCTGGTACCAGATGACCGCGCTGCTCAAAGCCGGCAAGCTCAATCTGCATCCGGTAATCACCGATCGCATCCCGATGAAAGATTTCTCGAAGGCCATGGAGCGCCTGAAGACCGGGGAAGCGAGTAAAATTCTGGTGTATCCGAACGGCGTGCGATGACCGTGTGGAGCGGACACTCTTGTCCCCGAGTCTCAGCCAGGAATGCACCTACGGGACGAAAGCCGGAATGGAAGTGAGTTATGAGCCTTGACGCATTCGTTCGATGTACTTGCATTCGGGACGGCAAAACCAAGCCGCATCCTTTTCCCGACCGGCTCACCTTCGACGAGGCCGGCGACCCGACCCTTAGTGGCGACCCTTCCGACGAAGAATGGGACGCGCACGACCACTGGCTCACGGAATCGTGCGAGCATGGCGGATATCTGCTCTCAATGTTTTTAGGCAACATCACGCGCGTAGGAAACCTGCGCAGCTTTCTGCGCGCACTCCAGGGAAAGCCTGGACCGCGATTCCCCATTCTGCTGGAGAAGGTTCTCTACGATGGCACCCACACCGGCGACTGGATCCCAGTCAAGGAATCTCCCGCGCTGTTGAAAGAAGTGGAGACCGTGCTTCACTCGAAAGATATTCTGGCCGACTCGGAGAAAGAATTCTTCGAGAACATGAAGGAACTGTGCGAAGCGAGTATTGCGACCGGAAACCCGATCATGTTCTGAATGTTCGGACCGGTCTTTCCCTCAGGCTCCAAAAATCCGTGTGAATCCTGGCAAAGCAGTTCGAGGTTCTGAATGACCACCGCAACCCGCACGAACCCGCTCTCCTATCTCACCGACCAGCTCAATGAGCTCAAGACCAAGGGCACACACTTCAAGCTGCGCGTGCTGGAGGACGAGCAGGCTCCCGTCTGCACGTTCGACGGCAAGCGAGTGATCAACCTGGCGTCGAACAATTACCTCGGGCTGACCACGCATCCCAAACTGCGCGAGGCGGCGCTTGAGGCCACACGCAAGTACGGGGTGGGGTCGGGCGCAGTACGCACCATTGCCGGGACGATGAAGATTCACATGGAGCTGGAGGAAAAGATCGCGCGCTTTAAGAACGTGGAGGCGTGCGTGGTCTTCCAGTCAGGCTTCGCGGCCAATGCGGGCACGGTATCGGCGGTGCTGGGCAAGGACGATTTCATCATCTCCGATGCGCTGAACCACGCGTCGATCATCGATGGCGCGCGGTTGTCGAGGGCGAAGATCCTTGTCTTCCGCCACAAAGACGTTGCTCACGCCGAAGAACAACTGGCCAGCATAAAGGACGAGCCGGGCAAGAAATTGCTGATCAGTGACGGCGTGTTCTCCATGGATGGCGACATCGGCCCGCTGCCCGGGCTGTGCGACGCGGCGGAAAAATACGGAGCCATCATGATGGTCGACGATGCGCACGCTTCCGGCGTGCTAGGCCGCAACGGCCGCGGGACGGTCGATCACTTCAACGTGCATGGGCGCGTGGATATTCAAGTCGGAACTTTATCGAAAGCCATCGGCGCGCTCGGCGGGTACGTGTGCGGGACTCGCGATCTGATTGACTTTCTCTATCACCGGGCCCGGCCGTTCTTGTTCTCGACCTCGCATCCGCCGTCAGTCGCGGCGACGTGCATCGCGGCCTTCGACGTTCTGGAAAACGAACCCGAGCGCATGGAGAAACTCTGGGAGAACACGCGCTTCTGGAAAAAGGAACTCGGCCTGCTCGGTTTCGACATCGGAGGCCGCGCCACTCCGGCCAGCGAGACTCCAATCACGCCCATCATCATCGGCGACGGCAAGCTCACCATGGACTTCTCCCGCGAGCTGTTCAAAGAAGGCGTGCTTGGCACCGGCATCGCCTTCCCCACAGTGCCCGAAGGCAAAGCCCGCATCCGCACCATCATGACGGCGACGCACACGAAGGAGGAGTTGGAGCAGGCGCTGGAAGTGCTGGGGAGGGTGGGGAACAGGATGGGGATTGTGCGCGGCTAGACCTCACGCGCACAGATCGCGGCCTATTGCGGACCGAAGATCGGTCTCACCATCTCCTCCGGTGATGCGGACTGCGGATGCTCTGCCTTCCAGCGCATGGCGGCGGTGATGCGGGTGCGGCCGCTGGGATGATCGAAAAAAATGAACTCTTCGACTCGACCCGGATCGAGTTTGCGATATTCTCCCACCATCAGGTCCACGTTCGCTTTCCCGTCGGGTTGTTGGGCAGCATTCAGACCGTACATGTCCGCCTCGTATTCCATGGTGCGTGTGATGGTGTTCGTGACTGGGGTCATTAGAAGGAAGTATACGGAGAACACAATCACCGCCAGCGGCAGAACGGCGACATCCGTGATTTCCCGGATATCCCACTTCCCGCCCCAGCGCGCAAGCGAGAAATTAATGCCCCAACTCAGGAAAGCGAAGCCGATCACCAGAACCACGCCATTCATGACCAGTCCCTTGTACTCATGATTGAGAACGTAGTGACCCATCTCGTGCCCCATGACCATCTCAATCTCGGGGAGCGTGCAGCGTTTAAGCAGGTTGTCGTTCAACGAAATTCGCTGTGTACCCGCGAATCCGCTGACATTGGCGCTCACTCGATTGGACTGCCGGGAGGCATCGAACTCGTAGACCTCGGTTGCAGGAATTCCGTTGGCACGGGCCATGCTGAGGATTGGGTCCGTGATTCGAGAATCCTGTAACTTCGTGTACTTGTTGAAGAGCGGGGCGATGTAAACCGGTTCGATCAGACTCACAAATGCAAGGAAGAGAATCATCAAAGCCGCGCCCCATACCCACCAATTCTTCCCCAGTCGCCGCACAAGCCCGAAGAGCGGTATCGCCAGGATCGTTCCCAACACCACCTCCACTGCCAGCGTCACCATCTGATCGCGCATCCACGGGCCGAAGGTCTGATTCAAAAGGCCATACTTGCGCTCACGGAAATAGCCTTCATATATGGTCAGCGGGAAGGTGAGCACGGACGCAACAATAATGAATTGAATCCAGTAGAGTGCCGTCTGGAAAGGTCGGAAGCGAGTGATGCCTTCAGCCAGGTTGCGCATCCACGATGACCATCGGAAACGCAGCAGGAACCACATTACCAGGACCATGGAAAAAAAGTCCCACAAGAGAAGCCAGTAGCCGCCTTCGAAATAGGCGTTGGAACGGGCGCGTTCCCCAGGGGGCATCTTGGCCAGATAGGCTTCGACAGCCGCGTTGATGTCGAAAGGCTGGGCCTTGGCGCCGCGCTCCCCGGGGGACGGAACGGAAGCGGCCGCCGCGCTGCTGCGTTGTCCGGTCGCAGAATATCCAAGGATGGTTAATAGCAACAAACTTAGGACAATACATCGAGCCGCGTAAACCATTGGACCTCCCTCACTTTCGTGATGGAGTATACCCTTCGCGCCGGGCGCCAGTCCGCCCAGTATACAACCCTACCGCTCACAATAGTCGCCACGACTTTCCCCGTGAACTGCCATCCATCAAACGGAGTGTTGCGCGACAGCGACCGCGACTTGGCGGCCCTCAAACGTCCAGCGCTTCTTGGGCGAGGAAAAGCCTGCCGAGCTGCTCTCGGCTGGACAGCCGGGGAAGGCTGTTCCCACATGAGCATCCCCCACATGAGCATCCCCCACATGAGCATAGGATCCACGGCGATCTTATCTTGTGCTCTCGAATTCGCCTTTGAGCTGATCATGGCGCGTGGCGGCGGCTTCGATTAGGGCGCGGAAGATGTTGCGGGAGGCGGCGTCTTGATCGACGGAGCGCTCGGGATGCCATTGCACGGCCAGGACGAAATGATCGGGGGCGGTGCCTTCGAGCGCTTCGATGATGCCATCGTCGGTGCAGCGGGCGACGATGCGCAGGCCGTCGCCGATGGTATCGGCGGATTGGTGGTGCGAGGAGTTCACGGGCAACACCAGTTGGCTTCTCTCCGAGTTGTGTCCAGATAAAATCTCTGCCAGCTTCGAATCCTTCTCAATGTCGACTGCGTGAGCTACCGCGACTTTCTTGCCGGCTTCGTGATTGACGCGCGTCTTCAAGTCCTCCGGCAGAAAGTCCGGGATGTGCTGGATGAGCGAGCCGGTGCGGTAAACGTTGAGGCTCTGCAGGCCGTAGCAGATGCCGAGGACGGGCTTGCGCATGTTGTAGGCGTCCTGCAGAAGGAGCTCGTCGACGGTGTCGCGGCGCGGGTCGGAGGCGGCGGTGTGGGGCGAGCGCGGGGCGTTGAACTTGGCGGGGTCGACATCGGCGTTGCTGCCGGGCAGGAGCACGGCGTCGCAGCGCTCGATGAGCTTCATGACTTGGGCTGGAGTTTGGTCGAGCGGGATGCGGATGGGCTCGCCTCCGGCTTGCTCGACGGCGCGCTCGTATTGAGGCAGGGCGCGGTCCGCGTATTCGGGATCGGCTGAGTGCGGCAGCGGGATGGCGATGCGGGGCGGCATGATTCGATTGTAGCTGGTGGGCTAGCTCACGCGTTCGATCGCGGCCAAGGTCTTCGACTGACGGTAATGGCGGATCTCCATGGTGAGGGTGACCACGAAGGTGATGCTTCCCGCGACGATGGCCGCCGGCAGGGCGATGCGGCGGTAGGCCAGGGTCATGTTGGGATTGAGGTGGCGCAGGGCTGAGACGGCGACCGTCCCGATGATGCCGAGCAGTAGACTGACGGCGAAGGAGAGCAGCGTGCCGATGAAGGTTACGAGCGCCACTCGGATCGGGATCGCATACCAGCGGGGCGGGCGGGGGCTGGACTTGGGCGGCATGCCTCTAGGCTACACCAAGGTCAGCTTGGGGCGGATCGGGCCAGATCAGGAGAGAAAAAACATGGCCTGTAAAATATCTGGAATCAACGAGTTACGTTTTTGGATCTGGCTAAAATATTGAAAGCAAAGAATTTATGCGTAAAATATTCCATTGAAAGGACTTAGGTTAGCTTGAGTGGGCTTGGCTTGGGCTAAGTGCTTTGGAATCAGTGGGCTGCTCGTAAAATATTCAATTTACGGGAGTTATCTCGTTGCTATTGGGATGTCAAAGACCTGATGCGGATAGAGATATGGTCGCTGGTTTGGGGAGGGAAGTCAAGGGGAAATTATGGTAGCGGGCCAGTCTGATTTCCAGGGCTAGCGGAAATGAAGGAAAACCACTGCGTAGATGATGGCGATTGCCCAAAGCCAAAGGAATACTCCTGCGCAACGAATGTATGTGGGGTACTGAGGCTTCATTGGTATGCTTGAAAATGGGGACCATGCGAATTTCGTTTTCGCGTTCTGCCGTCCCCACGAGACCAGCATGTTCGTCCTAAATACGCAGAGCCAACCACCGACGGCAAATCCGATAATCATTATCACAAGCCAGATGGCTTTGAATGTTGTCATGCACCTATCTTTCCGCCGAGTGCTTTCAGCGTACGCCCCTTGTCAATCCGCTTTGTGAAAAACAGACTGACCACTGCCGCCATTTTCCGCGATCGAGGGGGTTGTCGGGGAAGACAGAGAGTTTCTGCGGGAAGTCTGCCTTTACATTCCATTACCGTTGCCTGACGGCGACGCGTCCGGATTTAAACCTACGATCTTATGTAGCGATTGTAACGATTTTGATCTGCGCGTCACTATCCTCTCAAGCCGGCAGATTTGCCAGGGGGATTGCACCATGCCAACATCCAGTAGAGCCGCCAAGCTGGTGGTGATAACAGCTACCGTAGTCTTGATGATGGGATCCATAGGCTGCGGGCCCTCTTCGCCGCCGCTCAACACACTGACTTTGCTGCCGACTGATGCGAGTTCCACGTGCGTGGTCACGCCTACGGTATTTGCGACGTGGTTCCAACCGGTGGCGCCAGCGACAACGGGAGTGGTCGCGGTGAACGGCGTGGTAAACCCGGCGAATAGCGTTACCTTCCCGAATACGCCCAACTGCAGCTTTTACCAGTGGGCGAAGCAGGATTTTCTGTGGCTGACCTCGCCGACCACGAGCGCTTACGGCGGCAGCGGACTGATCATAGATTCTCCCGCTTTCTTTGACGTCTCGCCGCCGGCGGCCGACGGCAGCCGAACCTTTCTGCGGCATTCGGCGGGGCTGATCCGGCCCTTTGGTTTGCGCGCCGCACAAGCGGGCCCGGACGGCCTGCAACTGCTCTTCGACCGGTCGGGAAGGCCGTTCGAATTCAAACTTGCGCCGCAAGCGGCGAAACCGCTCGTCCGCAGCGTTACGGGCCATACGGTTGAAATCGCGAACGTGAGAGTGGAAAAAGGAAGAGCCATCCTGTTGGACGCGAGTGCCAACGTGATTCAGGCGCAACCTTCGAAGGGAGTAATTCTGCCGGAGGCTCGAGACCTGAAACCCGAGGCCCGGATACCCACGATGATCACGGCGCAAGAATTCATGATTAACGGGTTCCCGATTTTTATCGACCCGGCGCTCGCGGTCATCGACGTGGAGCAGGGCGAGGCCGCAGGCAGCAATCCGATCGGCAGCGGCGTGCTGGAGGCGCAGTTGGCAGCGGGGGGATCGCTGGTTTACTACGCAACCATTGTGAACGACGTCTATGCCTACTTTAAAACTGGAGTGAAGGACGGAGCAATCAGCGCGACCCAGTTCCCGACGACGGCAAGCGATCTGAGCGTCATCACGACGTTTGCTTCGGCGCACGGGGAGACGTTTCCCGATCCCAACGCGCTGGCGATCGAAGTAAAATCGGCATGGGTAGTGGCTGCCGGGCTCCCTAATAATGCGAGCAGTTACATCACCATGGAAGCCACGATCCCGGTTTATAGTCCCACTCCGCCCCCACCCTCCGGTACCACAACGATGACGGCGACCGGAGCGCAGCAAACGGTAAAGTTGGCTTTGGTTGGCATGCATGTCGTAGGGAGCGTGGCGGGGCACCCGGAGATGATCTGGTCAACCTTTGAGCACGTGGCCAACGCCCCCGCGGCTACCTATTCCTATGTCAATGCGAGCAACGCCACGGCGACGGTAACGCAGAACGTGGCAAACGTGCCGGTAATCGGAGGCACGAGCGTACCCTGGGTATTTTGTGCCACCAATGCCACCTCATTCAACAACCCGAACATGTCATTCAATTCGCCGCCAAACATCAGCGGCAACCCCACGATCGGCCCTAGCAATACGATCCGATGGAAAGCTTTTGGGGCAGCGACCGACGTGAATCCAAACCCGTTGGACCCGACGCCGGCCGCGTCGAACACGGAGATCATTTCCATCAACAACAGCATTACCGGGGTGTCAGCTTTTAGCGGCGACGTGCGCAACAACTACGTAATGACGGGGGCCACCTGGACTGTTAACGGCGGCGCTCCCACCGGCCAGGGTGACGGTATTCCGGCTTGCGGAGTGTCTACGGGTTGTCCGGTGGGCACCAGCGCATTGTCCAATACCACGATGGAGACTTACCAGCAGGGGAAGGACAACACCCTGGCCAATGGGGGTTCCAATTGCTTCACTTGCCACGTCACCAATACGACCGGCGTAAGCCACGTCTTCGGAGCGATCAAGCCGCTGTTCTAGGCAACTGGCGCTCGACTTCGGATCGACAGCAGATCACGAGGATCGAGCGCCGTTGTTCGGTTTTCTCAACCGGGGGACAAGTGAATCTCTGGCCTGTTCAGCGCGCGGAAAAACGAGCCGCAATTCGCACTTGGCAGGCCGAACAGGCCTCGTGTTACGCCTTTAGCAGCATCTGCTGAGACGGGTTGGTTGAACGGTCGTAGTAGGTTCAGCGCCACCCGCGACATTGTCCAGTTCCAGGTCATCCAGATCGCGTAGAGTAATTTTCTTGATTTTGAGCTTCTGGCTTTTCTGCACTTCTTCGATTGCGAGCTTCGCCTGCTTCTTCACTTTTATGCTCCTTAGCGAATGGTTGGGAGACTTCGCTCCTCGAACCGCTTCATCGCAGAGTGTAACAGGTGCCAGGCGAGAAAGACCGCAATATATCGTCAGCACATAACATGTCCGGTTAAGATAGCAAGGCAGGAGAACATGCGGAGTATATTCACTTACACGGCGGGCGCGACGGAGCGCACGATGAAAGTACAGGAAGTTACTTTGTGGGCGGGGGCTCAGGTTTGGAGACCAACGCAATTCAGGGCGTCGCCAATCATTCTGAACGGGAACAGCCTGTGACTGCCAGGCCGGGCCCCGCTCTACTTCGCGCCTGTCGGCTGTGTGGCCGCGGTTTGGCGTAACGGAACTCCGAGCGTCCCGGCGTCATTCGAGCCCATGTCGTAGATGCCCGTGCGCAAGTAGACGTCCTGCTTCGGCACATCGATTTCTTTGTGGATCTGAAGTCCCACCCTGAGTAACTCGGCGTAGACCTTAGGTTGCAGCGCTAACTCTCCCCTAGTCACCACGGAGTTTAGCGGTTTGCCATCGCGATCATAAGCGACGAGCATCACTTCAATATTGCCGCGCCGCCCGCCATCGGGAGTCGGATCGAGCCTCAGGTCCTGCACTGAGACGGCGAAATCCACGCCGTAGCGTGTGACCGGCCCTTTCAGATCGGGGTTACCGCCGGCCCGAGCCGCATCGGGAGCGGGTTGCGGGTTCGACGGAAACACCCGGATTTTGTAGACGATCTGGGCAAGGTCAGGCAGGTTGCGTCCCATAAGAGGGAGCAGTGGATCGAAGTCGGCTTTTTGCCCAGCCGCTTGCGCCGCGCCCAAATCTTCCGCGTAGTAGCCGCGGCGGTAGGCGAGCTTGTTCTTATTATTGTTATTCGGAAGATCGACTCGGATGCGGCGGAACTTCCCATCCATGGCTTTGTCGGCAGGCGAGTAAGTAAGCGTGTAGTAACGCGTGCCGTTATTAATCACGCGGGCGAGGGCATCGTTCAGTCCGTTGGTGTTGTAGAAAGCCTGACCGCCGGTGTCCTTGGCCAGCTCCTCCATGGCATTGTGGTTCGAATCGCGATCCATGGCTCCGGCCCGCATCCGCTTCATACTGTCCCGCTGTTCCGCTGACGGTCTCTTCTGCCCGATCTCTGCGCCGTTGACTTGATAGATGGCATCCCCCGCGAGGCCTTCCGCCGCGATCGGGTAGATGGCGATCTGGCTGGAGGCGAGCATGTCGGTGGCCCTCCGAATCTCCGGTTCGAAGGCTCTCACCGCGGAAGACGGATCGGGCAAGTCCGGGTCGGGAAGAATACCAGTGGGAAAGGAACCAGAAAACCAGACCACGTTCTTGCGGCCGGGGACATCGGCGAGACAGCGCGCCAACTGCTGCAGGGCCTCCAGCGTAATCCTGATGCGCGACTCGGTCTGGAAGGCGGCGGTGTCGGCCAGGAACTGCTGCATGGAATTGACGGGATCAATCGCCGCTTGCACCGAGGTCTGAGGAGCCGCGTCAGTAGGCGTAGGCGAACCATCCTCGGTCCTCATGAAGTCGATGTGATGCCGATTGGCTTCGTTTTCCGCATCCGAAGCGAGCAGCGCCGATTGATGGGGACCAGTAGCTCCTTTCTTGTCTCTGAGCGCGGCCAGCAACTCCGCGGAATCGGTTGTCACTCCCTGGACCATGCGCAGTCTTGACGCCAGCGTGAAAACGGCAACGCGGGTGCCCGGCGGAATCTTCTGGAGATACTTGATCATCTCCACCCGCACATAGGACTGGTCCTGTAAGGGCGTGTTCAGGGCATCCAGCAGCAGCACGTTCACGGAATCGGCCGACTGGGTGAGCGGGAAGTTGGTATAAACCCCGGGAGGCATTGGGGGCAACTTCATCTGCGTGAGGGCTGCGCCCTTGTGCTCCTCAAAAGTCGCGACGGTCTGCGGCTTGCCCTCTTCGAAGATCTCGAAATCTCCTTTGTGCAGGCCGGTGACGGGCTCTCCCTTGCCGTCCGTCACCACGACGTCCACCACCACCAACCGGACTTTGGCTTGAATAACGGGAGTGGTCGCGGCATGGCCCGAGTCAGGAACCGCAGTCTGGGAGTGAAGCGGAACTACGACGAAGGAAAGCAGAGCAAGAGCATAGCGGCACGAATGCATTTCAGTTACCTCAGGCGAAACGGCCCCTCGCAAAAGCAAGGCAGCGAGTGCTGCTCGGGATCAGGGTATCCCAAAGCCGCGTGTTCCGCTAATGCCTGGCGCTGTGCCAGGGCTGGCCACTCGAGCGACTTCACCATCCAATTCATGGGCGCGGCCGCAGCAGCGACTTCCGGGCACGCTCAAGCAAAGCCTTCCACTCTGGCTGCTCGTCAACGAACTTGTTCCGGTCGCGCAGCGTTAGGGCTAGGCGGGAACGGTCGATAGTTTTCATGAGATCAGCCGGCATCGGCGGGAAGTAGCCTTGCCTTGGAGGCTAGGCGCCGAGCGTCCTTCGTGACACGACCGACAGATTTCCCAGGGATTGGACAAACCAACGCATGGGCCGCGTCACCCTGAACCGGGTCTCGCGTGACGACGTTCGCACATTCCCGCGCCTGACCTGCGGTGAATTGCGCGATTCTAAACCCGGGGAATTTTCCCTTTAAATCCTCGAGGTCCATCTCGGCAGCGATCCAGCAGGACACCTCATTGTCAGCGCTCTTGAATGCCCACGACTCCGGTCTTTCGGTGCCTTCGTCGCCGGAACAAACGTGCGAGGATGGGACTGCTCTCCACAGGACAGCATCGTCGTTGATTTGCGGATCATCTTCCCTGGGAGACATGGAAGTATGAGGTCGTCACCTCATCGGGCCCCGACCATCCATAGCAAGAGCTTTAGGCCAGCCGTCTCCTGATCTCGCCTGAGCGCTCCCTCTTCTAGATTCTCCTCGCGGTCTAGGTCGGCCCCCAAAACCTTAAGGAACCCGACCGTGCCATCGGGATGAAAAGTGAACTCAAGCTCCCTATCGCCACAGCGCCAATGGAGTCCGACGCTTCCCCCAAGCACCGGAACGATGTGGGGAAAAGGAAGGCTGTCGAACGCAACACTCGCGACGAGACGTCTGGCGGCCGAAATTGCACTCGCATTGATCCGAGGACTCCCGTATCCATCCCAATTGACCGGGAGGTTCGCCAAGTGGTCTATCCTGTACAAAGCGTCAAGGACCCAAGGAGCCGCGAACACCAACGGCGTCACCTTGCTCCACTGGCTCTGCGCCGGCCCCTCAAGCGTCCACGTCGGCCTGTCCCAGACTGATGCGGAACTCATATTTTTCTCCCCCATATCCTATGCATTTTCGGAGAAGTGAAATCCGTGAACCCCAAAACTACCCGTGCTCGTGCTTCGTCGAGACACCGATAGATCTCTTCGTTCGAAGATGACGAGGGCTTACACCGTGCGGTCACAGTCAATTGGATTGTTTCCTTGGCGTCAGTCTGCCGAACCGCCGGTTGGGCGGTTATTTGTAAACGTCCCTCAACGCCCTTCAGAGCGTACGTTGCGTTTACGCCCACGAGTTCCGGGGAGGGTAGGTAGTTCCCGGACGTTTTGGGGGACCAGTTGGGAAACACCTCCGACAGCTCTCCAAAGGTCTCCCATCCACTTCCACGATCGATGTGGTTCACGTATGTAACTTCGCATAGCCGCACGACAGGCGCACCAAGCCCTTCATCCTCCAAGAAACCGCGAAACCGTTGCCACTCCCTCTCGAAGAGCGGGCGGAGGCTGTCATAGTGCAGGTACTTGCCCGTGCGTTCGACTTTTCGCCAATTATGAAGAAACATGTTGTTCTGTACCTGGATCAGACGCGTCTCGTCCTGGTTGAAGAACCAGCAACGCATGGGCAACTCGAACCCTGATTGAAGCTGCACAACCGCGATTTCCGGTGTAGGCGCAGTGACTACCGGAGGCTGTATCTCAACTCTGGGATAGTCCGTCTTGATACGTGACCAAAACAATCCGAAATGAGGCCCCTGCCACTTCTGAATCGGGGCAAAGTGTACTCCCATCAATGTTTCAACTGCAGGAGGGTTCTCAAAGTCAGGCAGCGTTCGGGCAGCCGTCTCGGTTTTCTGTAGCATCTAGGCCCCTTTCTGCCGTACAGCCTCGGTGGACCTCTTCGTACCGTTCACCAGATGATCGACCTCAACGCCGTGATCCTTTAGTTTTCCGCTACTGCTCCATGTCCATTCCCGGAGTATGAAGGAAGCGACCTCAGCCTTGTTTCTTCCATACAATCCCCTCTCCGCTAAGTCCTCAAGGAGTTGCTCCATCGCAGGACTGATGCGGAGCAACAGCGTTCGCGATTCAACTCGGTTCTCTCTTGCCATTCTAATTAGATACTAATTGCTATCCATTTAGAATGCCAGTCTTTTCCAGTTCATAGAATGTATCTCGACAAATCCTGATCCTTGACAATGTCCGTCAACATCTTGCGCACATAATCCGCGTCGATGTTCACGTGCTCGCCTTTTCTCTCCGGAGCATCGAAACTGAGCTCATCGAGCACGCGCTCCATGATGGTATGCAGGCGCCGCGCCCCAATGTTTTCTGTGCTCTCGTTCACGCGGAACGCGAAGTGCGCGATTTCCTGCAGCGCCTCCGGAGTGAACTCCAGCTTCACGCCTTCCGTTTCGAGCAAAGCCGTGTACTGCTTCACCAGCGAAGATTTCGGCTCGGTCAGAATGCGGACGAAATCGTCCATGGTCAGGGACTGCAGTTCCACACGAATCGGAAACCGCCCCTGCAACTCCGGGATCAGATCGCTCGGCTTCGAAACGTGAAACGCCCCCGCCGCGATAAATAAAATGTGATCCGTTCGCACCATGCCATAGCGCGTATTCACGGTCGTTCCTTCTACGATGGGGAGAATGTCGCGCTGCACGCCTTCGCGCGAAACGTCCGGCCCATGCCCACCCTCGCGCCCCGCGATCTTGTCGATCTCATCGAGAAACACGATGCCGGAATTCTCCACGCGATCGATCGCCATGCGCGTGACCTGATCCATGTCGATCAGCCGCTGCTCTTCTTCCTGAATCAGATACTCGAACGCTTCGTTGACCTTCATCTTCCGCTTCTTGGTGCGCTGGCCGAAGATGTTGGGCAGCATGTCTTTGATATTGATATCCATCTCTTCCGCGCCCTGATTGGTCAGGATTTCGAAAGATGGAAAATTGCGCTCGCGCACGTCTATCTCAACCTGGCGCTCGTCGAGTTTGCCCTCGCGCAGTTGCTGCCGCA
>Ga0302177_10000254_pt1 | contig 42789 bp, 36 predicted proteins | sample I_Palsa_E1_2_FD_198780 | JGI IMG/M metagenome (GOLD analysis project Ga0302177, IMG submission 198780) | Peat permafrost microbial communities from Stordalen Mire near Abisko, Sweden - I_Palsa_E1_2 | ecosystem: Environmental > Terrestrial > Soil > Palsa > Peat permafrost | place: Sweden... | reverse complement strand
TCGTCGACCAGGGAGACCAGGTCAGGAAAGTAGCGATAGGCCGTGGCTTCTGAGACGAGCGCCAGCCGCGCGACGTCCGGCATGGTCACGGTGGCGCCGGAGCGGATCAGCTCGCGGCAGGCACCGATGATCGCCATGCGGGTGCGCTTCTTCTGATTGACCCGCCCGGTATCGTTCTCGGTCATCATCGCCGCGACCCCCTTGCTTATGCTGCTTATTGCTCGTCATGATAGTTCACTTGCATTATGGATGCCAGCACCCTATATTAATGAGAGTTCACTCTCACGAAGGAGTAGTCAGATGGCTGAGGTCTCGATAATCGGACCGGCTGACGGCGAGGTGATCCGCCTGGGGCCCACCCAGATGCGCATCCTCGAGGACGGCCACACCACCGGGCACCGGCTCGGGCTGGGCGAGATCACCCTCGCCCCGCACACCGAAGGGCCGCCCCAGCACCGGCACGCCCGGCACGACGAGGGCTTCTACGTCGTCTCGGGCACGGCGAGCTTCACCATCGGGGAAAAGACCTACCAAGCCCCGGCGGGAACCCTGGTGATGATCCCGCCTGGCTCCCCGCATACCTTCGCCAACCCGGGCGACCAGCCTGCCGTGCTGCTGAATTCGTTCACGCCCGACCTGTACGTGCAGTACTTCCGGGACCTGCGGGACATGATCGCCAGCGGCCAGGAGCTCACCCCCGGCACCACCATCGAGGCGATGAGCCGGTACGCCACCGTGCCCGCCACCGACTTTGCCCCTTAAAACCCCTTAAAAACCCGGAAACCCAGTAATCGTTCACCCCTTTGCCTCAAGGAGAAACCATGATCACCACCTACAACGTCAAGCTCGACGGCATCGGAGCCGTCGACGTCACCGTCGATGAGCAGGGTGAGGGCCGGCCGTTCCTGCTGCTGCACGGCGGCGGCGGACCCGACACGGTGGCCAGCTTCGGCGCCCTGCTCGCGCAGGCTCAGCCGGCCCGGGTGATCCGCCCGGTCCACCCCGGCTTCGCCGGCACGCCCCGGCCGGAGGAACTGCATACCGTCGGCGGGCTCGCCGCGCTGTACGTGGCGCTGCTCGACCAGCTCGGCGTGAACGACGTCACGGTGGCGGGGAACTCGATCGGCGGCTGGATCGCCGCCGAGATGGCCGTGCTGTCCTCACCGCGCGTCAGCAAGGTCATCCTCATCGACGCCGTCGGGATCGAGGTGCCTGGCCATCCGGTCGCCGACTTCTTCTCGCTCACCCTGGACCAGGTGTTCCAGCTCAGCTTCCATAACCCAGCGCCGTTCCGGATCGACCCGAGCACGCTGCCGCCCGCGGCGCAGGCGGCCGCGGCGGGCAACCGGGCCACGCTGGCCACCTACGCCGGGACGGCGATGCTCGACCCGACCCTGGCCGGGCGGCTGGCCACCGTCCAGACGCCCACCCTGGTGCTCTGGGGTGACAGCGACCAGATCGTCGACCCCGACTACGGCCGCGCCTGGGCCGCCGCCATCCCGGGCGCCCGGTTCCAGCTGCTCACCGACACCGGTCACATGCCTCAGGTGGAGACCCCCGACCAGGCGCTGCGGGCGATCTGGGACTTCGCCGGGGCCAGCTCGGCCAGCTCGGCGAGCTAGGCCGGCTGTTCACCAGAGGGTGTAGCCGCCGTCGATGACCAGGACGGCGCCGGTCATGAACGACGAGGCCGGGCTGGCCAGGAACACGACGCTGGGGGCGATCTCCTCCGGCAGCGCGTAGCGGCGCTGCGGGGTGTCCTCGATCCAGTAGCGGCGGAACTCCGGCCGGCCGACCGGGGCCATCTCGGTCTTGACGTAGCCGGGGGCGATCGCATTGACCCGGATGCCGGAGCCCGCCCACTCCGCGGCCAGCGACTTCGTCAGCTGGTGCACGGCGGCCTTGGAGGCGTTGTAGGCGGGCTGCCACTGCGGGCGGTTGACGATCATCCCCGAGATCGAGCCCACGTTGACGATCGACCCGCCGCCCGAGGCGGCCATCAGCCGGCCGGCGGCCAGGCTACATTTCCACAGCGCGGTCACGTTCAGGTCGAATACCTGCGCCCATTCATCGTCGGTCACCTGCCAGGATTCCTTGTGGATGCAGATCCCGGCGTTGTTGACCAGGATGTCCAGGCCGCCGAGCGCCTCGGCGGCCTGGCCGGTGACCGGCCCGGCGTCGGCGGTGATGTCGGCGTCGAGGGCGGACACCGCCAGACCCTGGCTGGTCAGCTCGCGGACCGCCGCCGCGTTGCGGGCGGCGTCGCGGGCCACGATGACCACCTGGGCGCCGGCCTGCGCCAGCGCGGCGGCGAAGGCCTTGCCCAGGCCCTGGTTTCCGCCGGTGACCAGTGCCTTCTTGCCGGTCAGGGCGAATCTCTCCAGTACCGTCACCATGTCCTCCCGCCACCTGAGCAGATGGCACGACCTTAGTCCGGAATCCGCAGGATCCTGGGCCCACTTAGGGTGTGAGATTGGCTTGGCTGAATCGACGGCCCCAGTGGTGGACCTGGTCGAGCAGTTCCGGCGGGGAGACCACGTGGAAATCCGCGCCGATCGCGCCCAGCGCCATGGTGGGCCAGTCCAGTGAGTCGGCGGTCATGCGTACCCGGCAGCGGGTGGCGTCGATGTCCTGCACCTCAGCCCACCGGCCGATCCGCTGGCGCACGGCCGCGGCCGGAGCGTGAACGAGAACCTCAACGTCGTATACGGCGATGACATTGTCGATACCAGCCCGGACGAAAGCGGCGGCGTCGGCGGCGGGCAGCTTACGGGGCCGGAATCGTGTCCCGGTGCCGCGTGGCGCGCTGAGGCGGTCGAGACGGAAGCTGCGCCAGTCGTGCCGGGTGAGGTCGTAGCCGACCAGGTACCAGCGGCGGCCGAGCAGGACCAGGCGGTGTGGTTCGACCTGCCGGCCGGTGTGCTGGCCATCGGCCGCGGTGTAGGAGAAGCGGAGCCGTTCGCTGTCCCGGCAGGCTAGGGCGACGGTGGTCAGGACGCCCGGATCCACGCTCGGCTGACCCGCGCTCCCCCAGCTCGCGGGCACCGTCATCGCGCCCAGCGCCTCGACCCGGCGCCGCAGCCGGGCCGGCATGATCTGTACCACTTTGGCCAGCGCGCGCACCGAGGACTCGGCGATGTCCTCGACGGTGCCCTGCGCGGCCGCCTGCAGGCCGATAGCCAGGGCGACGGCTTCGGTGTCATCGATCATCAGCGGCGGCAGGGCGGCGCCCGCGGCCAGCTGGTAGCCGCCTTCCACTCCGCGCTGGGCCTGGACGGGGTAACCCAGCTCGCGCAGCCGGTCGATGTCCCGGCGCAAGGTACGCGGCGAAACCTGCAGGCGTCCGGCCAGTTCGGCGCCCGGCCAGTACCGCCGTGATTGCAGCAGCGACAGCAGCCGCAGCGTCCGCGTGCTGGTGCTCGCCATAATGTCCATCCTCGCTTAATTCAGGTCAGAAAGTGGCCACTATGGCCGGTAGCGTGAGCTTAGAGCGGGAACGAGATCCCGCCGGGAGTCCACGGAAGGACCAGACCATGACGACGAGCACCCCGATCACCGGCAACCTGGCTGCTAGCGGCCAGGCTGCTAGCGGCCAGGCTGGCCCATCCACCGCGGGCGAGCGCGCCGATCTGCTGGCGATGCTGGCTAAGAACCGGCACTTCCTGCGCTTCACCGCACGCGGCCTCACCGACGAGCAGGCCGGGCAGCGCACCACCGTGAGCGAGCTATCGGTGGGCGGCCTGATCAAGCACGTCACGGCGGTCGAGCGGGGCTGGGCGAACTTCATCGTGGAAGGCACGCAGGCGATGGCCGATTCCGCCGCTATGACCGAGGACGACTGGGCGCGGCGGGCGGAGGAGTTCCGGCTGCTGCCCGGCGAGACGCTGGCCGGCCTGCTGGCTACCTACGCTGAGGAGGGCCGCCGGACCGACGCGCTGGTCACTGCGCTGCCCGACCTGAACGCCGCGCACCCGCTGCCGGAGGCCCCCTGGTTCCCGCCCGGCGAACGGTGGTCGGCCCGCCGGGTGTTGCTGCACATCATCGCCGAAACCGCACAGCACGCCGGTCATGCCGACATCATCCGCGAATCCCTGGACGGGGCCAAGTCCATGGGCTGACTTCCGGAACCACCGCGTACCCGGACACAGCCGTCCTCGGCGCACGAGCCGGAATTTTCAGCGGCTGGGTGAACTTGTAGCCGGGCGGAGGGAGCCGGGTTCCCGTGTGCTGGCAGGCTGAGCCGCGGGGAGAGGAAGCTGTGGCCGCGCGCATCAGTCAGAAGGTAGCGATCGGCGTCGTCTTCGTCGCCGCGATGTTCATGAGCATCATGGACACGACGATCGTCAACGTCGCCCTGCCGACCATCGGCCGCGACTTCAAGGTGAGCGCGACCGCCGTCGACAGCATCTCGATTGCCTTCCTGGTCAGCCTGGCCGTGTTCATCCCGGCGTCCGGCTGGCTCGGGGACCGCTTCGGCGGCAAGCGGGTCATGCTCACGGCCATCGTGGTGTTCACCGCCGCCTCGGCGCTGTGCGGGCTCGCGTCCAGTCTCGGTGAGCTGGTCGCGTTCCGGATCCTGCAGGGAGCCGGCGGCGGCATGCTCGCTCCGGTCGGGCTGGCCATGCTGTTCCGCGCCTTTCCGCCCGCGGAGCGCATCAGGGCCTCGACCATCCTGACCGTACCCACCACCCTGGCCCCGGCGCTCGGCCCGGTCGTTGGCGGGCTGCTCGTCACCGATCTGTCCTGGCGGTGGGTGTTCTACGTGAACGTGCCGATTGGCGTCGCGGCGTTCACCTTCGGCGTGATCTTCCTGGCCGATTCCGCCCAGGCCCAGCCCGGCCGCTTCGACCTGGCCGGCTTCCTGCTCTCCGGGCTCGGCCTCGGGCTGGCGATGTACGGCGTCTCCGAAGGGCCTAACCTGGGCTGGCGGCAGCCGCTGGTGATCGCGACGATTGCCGCCGGGGTGCTGCTGCTGGCGGCCATGGTGGTCGTCGAGCTGCGCTCGGCCGCGCCCATGGTGGATCTGCGGCTGCTGGGAAACCGCCTGTTCCGGTCGAGCAACGGGGTCATCGTCCTGGCCTCGATTGCCTTCCTGGGCACGCTGTACGCCATCTCGCTGTACTACCAGAACGGCCGCGGCCTGTCCGCGCTCGGCTCCGGGCTGAGCACGTTCCCCGAGGCATTCGGCGTGATGGGCGGGGCGCAGCTGGCCAGCCGGGTGCTATACCCGAGGCTCGGCCCCCGCCGCCACATCACCGTCGGGCTGGCCGGCACCGCCGCATCCATCGGCCTGCTCGCCCTGCTGGGACCGCAGACCAGCCTGTGGTGGGCGCGGCTGCTCATGCTGACTCTCGGGCTTTCCATGGGCCAGGTGTTCGTCCCAGTCCAGGCGGCGGCCTTCGCTACGATCACGCCCGAGGCGACCGGCCGGGCCGCCACCATGTTCAACGCGGTCCGGCAGCTCGGCGGGGCCGTCGGCGTGGCCGTGCTGACCACCGTCATCGTGCTCGTGGGCCCGGTTCACCTGGTGGCCGGGCATCCGGTGGCCAACCTCACCGCGTACCGGGTGGCCTTCCTGGCCGCCGCCGCGATCTGCCTGTGCGCCGTGGCGTGCTCGCTGTCCATCCGGGACGCCGACGCGGCCAGCACGAGGCCCGGCCGAAGCGGCCCGCAGCAGACCGACTCGCGTCCGGCACCAGCGACAGCCGGCTGAGCACCCTCTCCTCCGGCTTCGGACGCGCGGGCTCGGACGCGCGGGCTCGGACCGTCGCACCAGTGCCCGTTTCGAAATATTGCCTTCTCGGCTCAGGCTTCGCGTTCAATCGGGCAGCTCATGCAGCGCGGGCCGCCTCTGCCCCGGCCGAGTTCGCCGCCAGGCACCGCGATCACCTCGATGCCGTTGTCCTGCAGGTAGGTATTGGTGGTCACGTTCCGCTCGTAGGCAACGACTATCCCTGGCCCGACCGCCAGCACGTTGCAGCCGTCGTCCCACTGCTCTCGCAGGGCGGAATGGACGTCCTGCACGGCGGTCAGCACCGTGATGGCCGACAAGCCGAGCGCGGCGGCCACGGCCCGGTGCATGTCCTCCGGCGGGTGATCGATGACCTTGAGCTCGCTCGCCGTCGCGCCCGGCTCCACCGTGTAGGACGGCAGCATGCCCATCCCGGCGTACTTGCTGAATACCCCGTAGTTCACCATGGTCATCATCGTGTCCAGATGCATGAACGCGCGGGTCTTGGGCATGTCGATCGCCACCAGGCAGCGGGCCGCCCCGGCGGCGAACAGCCGGTGGGCGAGCACCTCCACCGCTTGCGGCGTGGTCCGCTCGCTCATCCCGACCAGGACCGCCCCGTTGCCGATGACCAGGATGTCGCCGCCCTCGATGGTGGCCGGTGCGGCGTCGGCGCCGTGATACCAGACATCGAAACTTGCCTGCGCGAACATCGGGTGCCAGCGGTAGATGGCCTCGCCGGTGATGGTTTCCCGGATCCGGGCTGGCCGGCGCATCGCGTTGATGGATACGCCGCCGTAGATCCAGCTTGACGTGTCGCGCTGGTAGAGCAGGTTCGGCAGCGGGGTGAGCACGAAGCCGTCGGGGTCAAGTGAATGGAAGGCGATGCTCTTGGGCTCAGGGCCGAGTTCGGCGATCTCGCGTTTGGTGATTCCGCCGGCCAGGAATTCCGCCAGCCGGGCCGAGTCGAGCCCGTCCATCGCGGCGCGCAGGGTGGTGGCGGCGAGCGGCCCGTGCCAGCGCGGATCGAACACCCCGTCCAGGATGTAGTCACGCGCGGCCGGGACTTCCAGGGTCTGGGTGAGCAGATCGCTGTAGTAGTGAACTACGACCCCCCGCGAGCGCAGGACATCGGCGAACGCGTCGTGCTCGGCCTGCGCTCTGCTCACCCAGAGCACGTCGTCGAAGAGCAGGTCGGCAGCGTTGTCGGGGGTCAGCCGCTTGAGTTCCAGGTCAGGGCGGTGCAGTACCACCTGCCGCAGGCGGCCGACTTCGGAATTCACGTGGAACATGGCATCCCATTCTGCCTGACCTGGCGGGAGAAGAACGACTACACAGGCGCAATGGTGGTGACCGTAGCCGGTTCGGTCTGCAGCTCCTTCAGCCGGGCCCGGTACAGCGCGGCACTGGCGAGCTTGATGTTCTCGTAGCCGCGAACGAGATCGGGCAGCCGGGCGATCTCGACGGCACGCTGGTAGGTCTCGCTGCTCAGCTCACCGGCCAGATCATCGATGATGGCGGTGTACTCGTCGATCAACTCCCGTTCGATCCGGCGCACCTGGGTATATCCGAACGGATCGAGCCTCGTGCCGCGGACGATCTTGCCCGCCCGCAAGAGCTGGAAGGCCGGGCGGAACCACGGCCCGAGCTTGAGTTTCCGCTTCATCCCCAGGGCCCGCAGCAGCGGCGGGTGGAGCCGGTAGGAAACCCGGGCGCCCGCGCCGAACTCGGCGCGCACCGCCGCCTCCGCCCGCGGATCCACGAGCAGGCGCGCGACCTCGTACTCGTCCTTGTACGCCATCAGCTTGTAACCGAACTCCGCGACGGCCTCCGACAGCTCGCTCTTTTCAGAAACCGAACGATCCTCGGCTTCGCGCACCCGGGCGACTAGATCGGCGTAGCGGCGGGCGTAGTCGACGTTCTGGTACTCGATCAGGTCAGGTATCCGGGCCGCGACGATCCGGTGCAGCTCCGAGCCCGGCGCTGCACCGACGGACGCTACGAGCCTGCGCTCCGGTTCGGTCGGCAGGCGAACGGGCGCCGCGGGCCGCCTAGCCGCGACCGCTTGCGCGAACGCGGCCGGATCGGCCACGCGCTGCCGCCCGCGCCGGAACGCCTGCAGGTTCGCCTCCACCTGGACGCCGTTCAACTCGATCGCCTGCTCGATCGCCCAGGCGGGCAGCGGTAGGGCCCCGGTCTGGAACGCCACCCCGGCCAGCAGCATGTTCGCGAACTGGTCGGTTCCGAGCAGGGTGACCGACAGCCCTCGAGCATCGACGAAGACCGACTCCGAGCCCCGGGTGGCGCTTCGAATCCGGTCGGTGGTCGCATCGACATCGGGGAACGGCACCGTTTTGTCCACGATCATCTTGCCGGTCGGCACCTTCGTGGTCGACACCACGGCAATCGTGGTCGAGGGGTCCGCCACGGCCAGGTTCTTGGCGTCCGCGGCCACCAGCAGATCACAGCCGAGGTAGAGGTCGCACTCCCCCGCCGCGGCTTTGTGGCTCTGCTCGATCTCGGCGGCACTGATCTTCACGTCGGAGATGACCGCGCCACCCTTCTGGGCGAGTCCGGTCTGATCGAGCGAACGAACCTCGCGGCCCGCGATCTGGCCCGCAGCGCTCAACACCTGCGACAAGGTCACGACTCCGGTACCGCCCACGCCGGTGATGCGCGTGGTGTGCGGCGCGGCCGCGATGTCGAACCTGAGCGGGGGATCTGCGATGGCCTCCGAGGCCAGGGCGGGCGCCGTCGCCCGGCCTGCTCGCGGCTTCGCGCTGGGCTTGCTGGTACTGGGCTTGCTGGTACTGGGCTTGCTGGTACTGGGAACCACGGTCAGGAACGACGGGCAGTCGCCTTTCAGGCATGAATAGTCCTTGTTGCAGGACGACTGGTCGATGACCGTCTTGCGGCCGAATTCTGTGTCTATAGGCTGAACCGACAGGCAGTTCGACTTCTCGCCGCAATCGCCGCATCCCTCGCAGACTCGCTGATTGATCATGACCCGTTCGGCCGGATCGGGCGTAAGCCCGCGCTTCCGCTTGCGGCGGAGCTCGGTCGCGCACTCCTGGTCGTGGATGAGAACGGTGACGCCCTCGACCTGGCTGAGAACTTCCTGGGCCTCGACGACCCGGTCGCGATGCCAGACCTCGGCCGTCGGCGGGAGGCCAGCTCGCCGGTAGCGGTTGGGCTCGGCGGTGGTGATGACGATACGGCGCACCCCTTCGGCCGTCAGCATCCGCGTCAGCGCGGGGACCGACATCGCCCCGGTGGCCTGCTGGCCGCCGGTCATGGCCACCGCTGAGTTGTACAGCAGCTTGTACGTCACGTTGACGCCACTGGCGACCGCTGCTCGTACCGCGAGGCTGCCGGAATGATGGAAGGTGCCATCGCCGATGTTCTGCAACAGGTGCCGCCGAGTGCGCATGAACGGCGCCATGCCGATCCACTGGGCCCCCTCGCCGCCCATCTGGGTCAGCCCGACAACGTCACCGACCGCCTCGGGCTCCATCATCAGCACCAGGGCATGGCAGCCGATCCCGCCTCCCACCAACGAGCCCTCGGGAACCTTGGTCGAGCTGTTGTGCGGGCAACCCGAACAGAAGTACGGCGTGCGCGAGACCAGCGGCAGCGGCGAGCTCGGACGGCGGAGAGCCTGCTTGGCCTGCCAGGCCGTAACCGTCGTGAATTCCGGCCGCAGGCCCAGTCTGGAAGCCAGTCCGGCCGCGATCAGGTCAGCGTCCAGTTCCCCTTCGGCCGGGAACAGCTTCGCTCCCTGGCGATCCGTCTTACCCGTGATCGCGGGGGCGTCCTTCGCCCCGTAAAGGATCGCTTTGAGAGCGGACTCAATGAACGGCCGCTTCTCCTCGACGACGATGATCTCGGCCAAGCCGTCCGCGAACTCCTCCATCTCCGAGGCGATCAGCGGGTGGACCATCGCGAGCCGCAGGAGCCGGACCCCGCGGGCGCGGAGTTCGGCGTCATCGAGGCCGAGAGTGCGCAACGCCTGCCGCATATCGAGGTAGGTCCTGCCCGCGGCGACGATGCCGATGCTGGCGACACGGCCGAAGGTCTCGCTGCGGTTGAGCCGGTTGGCCCGCGCGTAGGAACGGGCCGCGTCCAGCCGGACACCTTCGCGGGACCGCTCCATCTCGGACAGGGCCGGCTGGAGCATCCGGGCCGTCAGGCGATGCTCCCACTTCTTGCCCTCCAACATCACCGGGGGCAGCTGCGGATCGACACGGCCGGAGCCGATCTCCACGATCCCTGAGCCGTCAGCGACGGCCGTGGCGATCTTGAGCGCGACCCAGAGGCCGGACAGGCGCGACATCGCCACCGCATGAGTCCCCAGGTCGAGCACGTCCTGGGGGTTAGCCGGATAAAGCACGGGCATTCCGAGGTCGGCGAGCAGGAACTCTGATGCGCCGGGCACCGTCGACGATTTCGCGGCCGGATCGTCCCCGACGAACGCAACCGCGCCGCCCTTGGGGTGCGTCCCCATGAGGTTGGCGTGCCTGAGCGCATCGGACGCGCGGTCCAGGCCAGGGGATTTGCCGTACCAGAACCCGGTGACGCCCTCCACCCGGGCATCAGCCAGACCAGCCGCCAGCTGCGTGCCCTGGACCGAGGTCGCGGCAAGTTCTTCGTTGACCCCAGGCTGAAAGACGAGGTCATAGGAGGCGAGCAGCTTGGCGTGGCGTTGCAGCTCCAGGTCATAGCCGCCGAGAGGTGATCCTTCGTAGCCAGAAATGAAGACGGCTGTCTTCAGGCCTCCAGCGCGGTCTGATCGCAGGATGTTCAGCGGCAGCCGCGCCAGGGCCTGCACCCCGGTCATCTGCACATGGCCGGACTCCGCGGTGTAGCGATCGTCGATCTTTCCGGCCGGCCCGGTCATGGCCGGGTCTGCCGGGTAAAGCCGCTGATAATGTCGCCGACGGGGGCGACCTCGCCGTGGCGGCGGCGGATCACGTCCGCGATCAGCCCGGTCCATCCGGTCTGGTGCGAGGCGCCGAGCCCGGCGCCATTGTCGCCGTGGAAGTACTCGTTGAACAGCAGGTTGTCCTTCCAGGCCGGGTCGTGCTGCAAGCGGTCGACCCACCCGAAGCAGGGCCTCCGCCCGTCATGGCCGACGGTGAACAGGGAAATGAGCCGGTCCTGCAGGTCCATGGCGATCACGTCCAGGGGCACGCGGTGCCCCGAGCCGGACGGGTACTCGATGGTGAGCTCGTCACCGAAGAAGTGGTAATAGCGCCCGAGCACGCTGACGACGAGGTAGTTGAGGGGGAACCACAGCGGTCCGCGCCAGTTGGAGTTCCCGCCGAACATGCCGGTCGTGGACTCGGCCGGCTCATAATCGACCGTGGCGGACAGGCCCTCGACGTTGAGCTGATACGGATGGTCGCGGTGGTAGGCGGACAGAGCGCGCAGCCCGTACGGGGACAGGAACTCGTTATTATCGAAAAGCTTGCCGAATATCTTCTCGAGGCGGTCGGTGCTGACGACGCTCAGCAGCAGATGCCGGTCGCCGCGCGCACCGCGGACCAGGTCCTGATCGCCGAGTTGGTCGGGGTCGGTCAGGCCGCGCCGGCGGAGCAGGCCGGCGAATTGCTTGCCGACGGTGAGCGACTCGGTGATCCATCCCTCGTCGATGACGGCCGCCGACAGCATGGGGATGACTCCTACCATCGACCGGTACTTCAGCGGCACCGCGGTCCCGTCCGGGGTGAGCAGGCGGTCGTAGTAGAGCCCGTCGGCGTCGTCCCACAGGCCCTGATCATCCATGGCCTGGCTGATGGCGGCGAAGTGCTCGAGGAACTTGATGACCAGGTCGACCGCGGGCCGCTGGCCGGCGCGCTGCAAGACGCCGGCGATGGCGGCCATGGCGATCGCGTAGAAGGCCATCCAGCCGGTGGCGTCGGACTGCTCAAGGACACCGCCGACCGGCAGGTGCGAGCGGTCGATCGGGCCGATGTTGTCCAGCCCGAGGAAGCCGCCCTCGAACACGTTGTTGCCGCCCGCGTCCTCCAGGTTGACCCACCAGGCGAAGTTGAGCAGGAGCTTGTCGAAGACCCGGCTCAGGAAGTCCAGGTCGCGGCCGCCGTCGATGACGAACACCTCGAGCGCGGCCCAGGCCTGCACCGGCGGGTTGACGTCGCCGAAATCCCACTCATAGGCGGGCAGGGCCCCGTTGGGGTGCTGGAACCACTCACGGCACAGCAGGATCAGCTGGTACTTGGCGAACGCCGGGTCGACGTGGGCCAGGGCCACGCAGTGGAAGGCCAGGTCCCAGGCCGCGAACCACGGGTACTCCCACTTGTCCGGCATCGACATGATGTCGAAGGAATCGAAGTGGCGCCACCTGGCGTTGCGCCCGTTCTTGCGGCCGGCCGGGGCTGGCGGCTGGGTGGGGTCGCCATCGAGCCAGCGGCTGACGTCGTAGTTGTAGAGCTGCTTGCTCCACAGCAGCCCGGCGAAGGCCTGCCGCATCACCATCGCCTCGTCCGGGCTGGCCGGAGCCGGGGTGAGCTCGGCGTAGAACTCGGCGGCCTCGGCCCGGCGCTGCGTGGCGACCTGGTCGAAGCCGGCGCCGAGCGCGGCCGCCGCCCGCTCGCCGCCCGGCACGCCCGCGGTGGCGGCCGGGCGCAGCCGTAGCCGCAGTTCGGCGGTTTCGCCGGGCGCGATCCTCAGCCGGTACCAGAACGCGCACTTGGTGCCGCGCTGGTCCGGATTGACGGTGGGCGCGCCGCTGATCACGTGATCGTTGATCCCGTCCTTCGGGTACGGGGTCTTCGGTGGCGCGCCGAACAGCCGGCTGACGTTGGTCTCGTTCTCGCAGAACAGCGGGAGCGGGCTGGTGCCGTCCGGGGCCGGGCCGGCCAGCAGCTCGAATGATCCGAGGAAGGGGTGCTCGGCGGTGATCGCCGAGTCACCGGATCCGGCCAGTACCGGCTTGGGCGCGTCGGTGTCCCAGGACCAGGTGTTGCGGAACCACGCGGTCGGCAGGACGTGCACGGTGTCGGCATCCGGCCCGGCGTTGGTCACCCGTACCGTCATCAGGACGTCGGTGGGATCGGCCTTGGCGTAGCAGACCTCGGTGATCCAGTAGCGGTCGTCATCGAACACGCCGGTGTCCAGCAGTTCGTACTCCGGGTCATGCTTGCCGCGGCTGCCGTTGACCTCGCGCAGGTTCTCATAGGGAAACGCCGCCTGGGGATAGTGGTACCGCCACCGGTTCCACGCATGGCTGGGCAGCGCGTCCAGGTACCACCAGTACTCCTTCACGTCCTCGCCGTGGTTGGCCTCGGCGCCGGTCAGCCCGAAGGCACGCTCCTTCAGGATCGGATCACGGCCGTTCCACAGCGCCAGCCCCAGGCACAGCCGCTGCTCCACGTCGCAGAAACCGGCGAGGCCGTCCTCGCCCCAGCGGTAGGCACGGGAACGGGCGTGGTCGTGCGGCAGGTAATCCCACGCCTCGCCGTCCGCGCTGTAGTCCTCGCGGACCGTGCCCCACTGGCGCTCACTGACGTACGGTCCCCACAGGTACCAGTCGCTGGCCTGCCGCAACCCGTCCTCGAGCCGCCCGAACCCGTCAACCCGCTGGCGTTCAGCACTCATCGGTAGTCTCCTGATTGTTGCTGGTCCCGGCCCGTGGCCGCTGGCCGCATCGAGTATCCCATTCCAGGCGTGGATCCCCGAGGGGGCAGCATTTGGCTAGCCGCGCGGCCCGCTACTAGCGAAGGGTCACGTCGGGTTCAGGCGATGAACAGGTGCAGGTAGCGGCTTATCGCGGTCAGCGCTTCGCCGCTGACCCGGCCCAAGTGGCGTCCAGCTCGCTGATCGGATATGGCACGGACTTGCTCCGTCATGGCTCGGCTGGCTCAGCCCGCGGGGTCGTGCCAGGTCTCGTCGGCGGGGAGCAGGCTGGCGGCCTGGTCCGGGCCCCAGCTGCCCCGGGCGTAGGGCTGTACCGGGACCACGTTCCCGAGCACGGGGTCGACCACCCGCCAGGAGGCCTCGACCGTGTCCTGCTGGGCGAACAGCCAGCGTTCGCCGTTGAGCGCGGCACCGATGAGCCGGTCATAGGGGCGCATGTCCGCGCCGGGGTGCTCGGCGAAGATGAGCTCCTCCGCCTCCGGCTGCCAGCCCGCGCCTGGCTTCTTTCCGGCCAGGGTCAGGGTGACCCGGTTCTCCGGGTTAATCCGGAATCGCAAGCCGTTGGCGGGCGGCGGGCTCTGCTGGTGGGAGGAGGCGAACCCGAACACGTCGTGCGGCGGGCGGCGGAACTTGATGCTGACTTCGGTCGCGGTGACCGGCAGGCACTTACCCGCCCGGATCAGGATCGGCACGTCGGCCCAGCGCCAGGAGCCGGCGGCCAGCCTGATCGCGACGTAGGTTTCGGTCACGGACTTCGGGTCCACCCCGGCGACCGCGTGGTATCCCTCGTACTGGCCCTTGACGGTGCGCTCTGGAGTCAGCGGCTGCAGCGCGCCGACCAGCTGTGATTTGCTGGCTATCCAGGAGTCCAGGCCGTTGCCGTCCGGCGGTTCGGCCAGCACAGTGGCCAGGACCTGCAGCATGTGGTTCTGCACCACATCCTTGATCGCGCCGGTTTTGTCGTAGAAGCTGCCCCGGTCGGCGACGTCGAACGCCTCCGCCATCGTGATCTGGATGCTCTGCACGTAGTTGCGGTTCAGCAGCGGCTCGATAACCGAGTTCGCGAACCGGACAAACATGAGGCTATCGACCGGATCCAGTCCGAGCCAGTGGTCGACCCGGTAGATGGCTTCCTCGGGGAAGTAGGCGTGCATGGTCGCGTTCAGCTGCTGGGCGCTGGCCAGGTCGTGGCCGAACGGCTTCTCCACCATGACCCGGCTGCCGGTCGCCCGTCCGGCCTTCGAGATGCCCTCGGCGATGCGGCCGAACAGCGGCGGCGGCACCTCGAGGTAGAACAGGGACTGCTGGCCCGAGCCGATCGCGTGCGACATGGCCGCATAGGTCGCCGGGTCGTCAAGGTCCCCGTCCACGTAACGCAGGAGTCCGAGCATCTTGACCGCGGCCGGGCTGCCCGGATCGACCTTGTTCAGCTGCAGCGAAGCGATCGCGTAGTCCCGGAACTGGTCAAGACCCCACCCGCCGCTCTTCGCCACCCCGATCACGGGCACGTCGAGCACGCCCCGCTCGACCAGCCCCACCAGCGCGGGGAAGGTCTCCAGCTTCGCCAGGTCCCCGGTAGCACCGAAGATCACCAGCGCATCGACTTGGTCAGTGCTCATGTCCGCCTTTCGCCCTATACCGTCAGGGACTTGTGCCGTCAAGGACTTGTGCCGCCGAGGACTTGTACCACCAGGGACCTATCCTGCCGCAGACCTTGATCGGGTGTCGGGAGCAGTGCCGGGACGCGGGTGCTGACATGATCGAGGCGCGACCGAACACTACGACGTCACCATCGTCGGCACCGGCCAACGCGGTCGCGATGAAGTGACGCAGCGCGGGCGCCCGTCACGAACTGGCAGGCCGGCTCGGGCCGTAATGCCACGGCCCGTTCGGATTAATTAAGATTTTCTTTTTCTGAACGGGCCGTGGTGCCTGCCGCAGCGAACAGGCCTAACTTGCGCTGGGTGTGGGCGTGGTGGTCAGCACCATGGATGTCGGCTCGTTGCCGTCGCCGGAGTCGGGCTTCAAGCGGTAGCACCACGGCCTGTTCCCCCACTCGCCACCCGGCAGGCCCGCAGCCAGTGCATGGATGCGGCACCGTACCCGGAAGAGCGGTCTTTGATCAGTGCCACAACCGTCCGGCCAGGTCAGCGCGCCGTCCGGTGACCGAGGCCACGTTCACGACGTGACTCCTCGCTGCGGGCAAGGGCCGGGAGGCGCGGTCCGGCCTACCCGTCGCTCACCATCGAGGCCACGGTGAGCGCGTGATCGCCCCACCCCGCCCCTAGACGTCACAGCCGCCACAGAACACCGCTACCGCCACGCCAGGCGGAGGGGTTCTCCGGTTACCGCGGTGGATCCGGGCTCCGCGGTGGATCGGGTGCACGGGGATACCCCGGATAAACCATGAAGCCCGGATCAACCACGATAATCCGCGCCTCTAAGCGATAAAGGGACAAAAGCCCGCCCTGCGACCGCGCGGGGCACCGCAGCCCGGGGTGCGCAGCCCGGGGGATGCGGCCCGGGGCATGCAGCACCCGAGCCCGGCATATGGGGCCGGTGGCACCCGCGCCCCAGGCAAGACGCGCGATCCCCGCGAGAAAATGGCAGCTCACCCGGAAGAGGGGAGTTGTCTAAGTCCCACATCGGTTCAGGCAACCTGGTGCGTCGGCTGAGGATCGAAGCGACGTACCCGCTTTGATTTTCCGCCAGGGTTTGGCGCCTACCAGGAATTGGGCCAGGACTAGGCCACGGCAGAGAGAACGCGGAGGGCCGCGCAGTGCATGCGCGGCCCTCGTTGGCCTGACTAGTTGCTCGGGTGATCAGTTGTCGGCGGCTCAGCTACCCGGTGCACTGCTGGCTGGCATAGACCAGGCCGACAGCCAGCGGGCCGGTGATCCCGGCCGGTGGCGTACTACCGGAACCTTGCCCGTGCCTGGGCATGTGCGGGCTCGGCAAGGGGGCTCCCGCTCCTGGCTCATCGAAGATGGACACGCCGGTGCCGCTGGGCAGCGCCGACGGGTTGATGACCAGGTAAGCGCTGCCGTCGCTTGTGTGGAAATGGGCGACGCCGCTCAGTACGTCCCGACCGGTGTCGTCGGGTTGGCAGGACGCGCTCAGCGGGGGGCCGGAGAAGCTGACGGTGACTGGCAGCCCGTCAGCGCGCAGTGTGCTCTGCAGGCCCACCGGGTCTTGCAGCTGGTTGATGGTGATGTCAATGTCGCCGTTGACCTGCCTGGCCACCGTCCAGGCGACCAGCTGAGCGCTAGCGGGATGGCTGCCGGGATGGCCGGAGGCCAGCAGCCCCGGATGGCCGGAGGGCAGTAGCGTGGTCACGGCCAGGGCGGTCCCGGCCGCCATGGCAAGGGTTCCGACTACGCCCGGAATCCGTCGCCGCGCCCGCACTGCGCGGCCACGGCTGATGACGTGCGCGACCGGGGTGACCGTGTAAACATCGGCGACCGACTCGCGCACCGCGGTGATCAACTCGTTGTCGTTCATGATCGGTTCTCCTGCTGTAGTTCTGGCGCAAGGTCGTGCCGCAGTGCGGCCATCGCGCGGCCCAGGTGGGCCATGACCGTTCCAGGCGCGATACCGAGCACTTCGGCGGTGCGGGCGGTGTCCAGGTCGAGGAGCAGCCGCAGCGCGATCACCTGCCGCTGCCGGGCGGGCAGCCGCATGACTGCCGCCATGAGTCGCGGGTCGACCAGACGAGCGGATGCCCCGCTGACCGCGGGTGGGTTCGCCAGACTGGCCGGGTCGGGTACGGGTACTTCCCGGCGGCGGCGTCGCCACCGGGAGATACCCGTGTTCAGCGCCGTGCGGACCACCCAGGCTTTCGGTGCGGGATGCCTGCTTACGGTGCGCCAGGACGCCCAGGCGCGGGCGAACGCCTCGTCCACAAGCTCGCGTGCCGTGTCCTGGTCACCGACGCTGACCAAGACAGCCCGCAGGCACTCATCGGCGGCGCTGCGGTAGAACTCCGCGAAGTCCAGTTGCTGGGTTCCCACACCCATCCAACGCATCACCAAGAAATTCCCATTACCTGCCGGCCGACAGATCGAGTCGGCGGCGCGAATCGTCTGCCGTGGTCGCGGCAACGTGATCACAAGAATAGGCAGGCTGTCACATCCACACGTAACCCAGGCCGGCTATGCGCACGCCCCGCAGCTGCCCGCGGGCCGGCCGCAGAGACACACAGACCCGCGCTCTGCGCTGAGGCGGTATCCCGGCGGCAGCCGCAGGCTCGGGCAGGTCAGGAAGTGCGTGCCGACCGCGCCGCAGCGTATGCACCGGCTGCCAAGCAGCTCACCCGCCCGGTCCGGCGCGACCTGTGGTTCTTCGCGGCGCGGCGCGGGGTCAGGAATCCTGTACGAGGTGGACTGCGCGGTCATGAAAATGATTTCCTTCCCGTGCCATCCCCGGCACCGGACCGGGGCCAGTTGCCGGTCATCGCGACCTCCGCCTCATGCCGCTCCGGAACAGCGCTTCCACATCCGCGCGCCGGTAGCGGGGCCTGCCGGTCTCGTTGCGAACCTCGGGCAGCTGCCCGCGCCGCGCCCACGACGCCACCGACGCCGAGGTCACCCGGAACAGGATCGCCACCTGCCTGCGGGTCATCAGGTCCTCATCCATGCGGTTGCCGGTCATAGCCACGGCAGCGAATCCCCCAGGCAGCCGGACGTGGCATAAGTACAGCACGGCCGAACTGGTGTCGGCGTCATTATGTTCATCGGGTTCCCTGCTAGATCGGAATCAGCTGATCCGAGGACAGCGCAGGCTACCCTGCGCTGTCCCGGGAAGGCTCGGGGCAAAGGTACCGAAGTGCCTGATGCCGCTTGCATCAGAAATGGTGCTGCAAATTGCAGCCAGAAACATCGGTCAGTTGACGGATATTGAACGGCCGCCCTCGCCACTGGGTTGGGTACGGGCGGCTGCTCTTGTCCTCCGTGGGGATGGCGAGGGCGTCACTGGGGCACGGCGAGGGCCTCGGTCAGGTGCCGACGTAGGCCGCGAGGTGTTCGCCGGTGAGGGTGGAGCGGGCGGCGACGAGGTCGGCCGGTGTGCCCTCAAAGACGATCCGGCCGCCGTCGTGGCCGGCGCCGGGGCCGAGGTCGATGATCCAGTCGGCGTGCGCCATGACCGCCTGGTGGTGCTCGATGACGACGACCGACTTGCCGGAGTCGACGAGCCGGTCGAGCAGGCCGAGCAGCTGCTCGACGTCGGCGAGGTGCAGGCCGGCGGTCGGCTCGTCGAGGACGTAGACGCCGCCCCTCTCGCCCAGGTGGGTGGCGAGCTTGAGCCGCTGCCGTTCACCGCCGGACAACGTGGTAAGCGGCTGGCCGAGATTGACGTAACCGAGCCCGACGTCGGCGAGCCGTTCGAGAACATTGTGCGCGGCCGGGACCTTGCCCGCACCGTCGCTGAAGAACTCCAGCGCCTCGGCGACCGGCATCGCCAGGACCTCGCTGATGTCCTTGCCGCCGAACGTGTACTCCAGCACCTCGGGCTGGAACCGCTTCCCGTCGCACACCTCGCAGGGTACGGCCACGCCGGCCATCATCGCCAGGTCGGTGTAGATCACGCCGGCGCCGTTGCAGTTCGGGCAGGCGCCCTCGGAGTTGGCGCTGAACAGCGCCGGCTTCACGCCGTTGACCTTCGCGAACGCCTTGCGGATCGGGTCAAGCAGTCCGGTGTAGGTCGCCGGGTTGCTCCTCCGCGAGCCGCGGATCGCGGCCTGGTCGACCGACACCACGCCGTCTCGCCCGGACACCGAGCCGTGGATCAGTGAGCTCTTGCCCGAGCCCGCCACCCCGGTGACGACGACTAGGACGCCGAGCGGGATGTCGACGTCGACGTCTCGCAGATTGTGGGTGCTGGCGCGGCGGACCTCCAGCGCGCCGCCCGGCGCCCGCACCCCCTTCTTGAGGGTGGCCCGGTCGTCGAGGTGGCGGCCGGTGATGGTGTCGCTGGCCCGCAGTTCCTCGACGGTGCCCTCGAACATCACCTCACCGCCATCGGCGCCAGCCCGCGGGCCGAGGTCGACGACATGGTCGGCGATCGCGATCGCCTCCGGCTTGTGCTCGACGACGAGTACCGTGTTGCCCTTGTCGCGCAAGTGCAGCAGCAGGCCGTTCATCCGCTTGATGTCGTGCGGGTGCAGCCCGATCGTGGGCTCGTCGAAGACGTAGGTGACATCGGTGAGCGCGGAGCCCATCTGGCGGACCATCTTCACACGCTGCGCCTCGCCGCCCGACAGCGTGCCCGACGGCCGGTCGAGCGAGAGATAGCCCAGCCCGATCTCCGTGAACGAGTCGAGTGACTTCCCCAACGCGGCCAGCAGCGGCGCCACCGACGGCTCGTCCAGGCCGCCGACCCACGCGGCCAGGTCACTAATCTGCATCATGCAGGCGTCGGCGATGTTGATCTTGCCGATCCGCGAGGACCTGGCGGCCTCGCTGAGCCGGGTGCCGTCGCACTCTGGGCAGGTGGTGAAGGTGATCGCACGGTCCACGAACTCCCGCATCACCGGCTGCAGCGACTCCCGGTCCTTGGACAGGATCGACTTCTGGATCTTGGGGATCAGCCCCTCGTAGGTGACATTGACGCCGTTGACCTTGACCCGGACCGGCTCGTGGTGGAGGAAGTCCTGCCGCTCTTTCTTGGTGTACTTGCCGATCGGCTTGTCCGGGTCGAGGAAACCCGCCCCCATGTAGACCTGCACCGTCCAGAAGCTGTTCACGGTGTACCCGGGGATCAGGATTGCGCCCTCGGCCAGCGACTTGGAGTCGTCGAAGAGCTGGGCGAGGTCCATATCGGAGACCGTGCCCCGGCCCTCGCAACGCGGGCACATACCGCCGGTAATGCTGAAGCTACGCCGTTCCTTCACGGTCTTGCCACCGCGCTCGAACGCGACCGCACCCGCTCCGCTGATGGAGGCGACGTTGAAGGAGAAGGCCTGCGGCGAGCCGATGTGCGGCTTGCCGAGCCGGCTGAACAGGATGCGCAGCATCGCGTTGGCGTCGGTGGCGGTACCGACCGTGGAGCGCGGGTCGGTCCCCATCCGCTGCTGGTCGACGATGATCGCGGTCGTCAGCCCTTCGAGTACGTCGACCTCGGGGCGGGCCAGCGTCGGCATGAAGCCCTGCACGAAGGCGCTGTACGTCTCGTTGATCAGCCGCTGCGACTCCGCGGCGATCGTGTCGAACACCAGCGAGCTCTTGCCCGAGCCGGAGACGCCGGTGAACACCGTCAGCCGGCGCTTCGGGATCTCGACGCTGACGTCCTTGAGGTTGTTCACGCGCGCGCCGTGCACGCGGATCAAATCGTGGCTGTCGCCAACGTGCACCGCAGGCGACTGCGTGTCCGTCCTGGTAGCCATGCTCATCGTGTCTCCATCCGCTCGGCGGGGCCAGCGGCAGGCGGGAGGAAGGTGGAGGGGATAGTGATGCCCATGGCGGTCACACTAGAAGGCTAGCGCTCTTGCGCTGGGGCCCAGACAGGCATGGGATGGATCCATGACTGACACGCATAGCCAGGGTGAGGACCAAGTGGCGGTGCTCGGCACCGGCATCATGGGCTCGGCGATGGCCCGCAACCTGCTCGCAGCCGGCCTGCGCACCAGGGTCTGGGACCGGTCACCCGAGGCGACGGCCCCGCTTTCTGAGGCGGGCGCCCTCATGGCCGCATCCCCGGGTGAGGCAGTCCGGGACGCACCCGTGGTGATCACGATGCTGCCGACCGCCGACGTCGTTGAGTCGGTGATCTTCGGCGAGAAGGTGACGGAGACGTTCGCCCCGCACGCGGTATGGGCGCAGATGGGCACGATCGGCCTGGCCGAGACGACCAGGATCGCTGGGCGGCTCGCCGAGCTCCGGCCCGATGTGATGTTCGTGGACGCCCCCGTATCGGGCAGCAAGGGCCCGGCCGAAAGCGGCCAGCTGCTCATCCTGGCCTCCGGCCCGGCCGCCTCCCGCCAGCCGCTGAGCCGGGCGTTCTCCGCGATCGGGCGCAGCACCGTATGGCTGGGCGAGGCCGGCCAGGGCAGCCGCCTGAAGCTAGTCGTCAACGCCTACATGTCCATCCTTATCGAAGGCGTCGCGGAGGCGGTGGAGCTGGCGGGTCGGCTGGGCATCGAGACCGCCCGGCTGGCCGAGGCGATCGAGGGCGGCCCGCTGGACGCGCCCATCGCGGACGCCAAGCTGCACAAGATCGAGCGGGGCGACTTCGCGCCCGAGTTCCCGCTGCAGTGGGCGCTCAAAGACGTGGACCTGGCCATTGAGGCCGTGGACGGCAGCACGCTGCCGCTGCTGGCTGCCTTGTCCAGGCAATGGCACGCGGCCGTGGACGCCGGTCATGGGCGGCAGGACGTCAGCGCCGCACGGCTGGCCCTAGACGACCGCCACTAACCGCCCGCCTATCCGCTGTAACCTGAGGCCTAACGGCTTCCTTTCCGGCATGCCACCGAGCTTCGGAGTCTTCCACCCATGAACGTCGAGCGGGAGAAGCAGGCCGCCGCGGAGGCGGCAGCCGAGCTGGTCAAAGACGGCATGACCGTCGGCCTGGGCACCGGCTCGACGGTCGCGTTCCTGCTCCCTGCCCTGGCGCAGCGGTCGCTCGACATCCTGTGTGGCGCGACCTCGCCGCGGACCGAACACGCCGCGCGCGAACTGGGCCTGCGGATCGAGCCCGTCGCGAGCATCGACCGGTTCGACCTGACCATCGATGGTGCGGACCAGGTCGCACCCGACGGCTGGCTGGTCAAGGGCGGCGGCGCAGCGCACACCCGGGAAAAGATCGTCGCGGGGGCGGCCGACCGCTTCATCGTCATCGCCGACTCCACCAAGCCGGTGCCGACCCTGCACCCTCCGGTCCCGCTGGAACTGCTGTCCTTCGGGCTGCGCGCCACGATGCGGCGGATCGGGCCGGTCTCGCTGCGCGACGTCCCGCCGAGCCCGGACGGTGGCGTGATCGCCGACTACCACGGACCGGCGGACGATCCGGCGGCGCTGGCGGCCTGGTTGTCCGCCATGCCCGGTGTGGTCGAACACGGCCTGTTTCCCCCGGAAATGGTGGCGACGGTCCTGGTGGGCCGGGGCGGGTCGGTCGCCAGGACCGACTTCGAACGCTGAACGTCTTCCTGCTCTTCCTGCGGATTTCGCCAGGAACAGCGGATGAGCAACCCGAGCGACACCCGGACCTCTTGGTGTGCCTGCAAAGATGGGTCAGTCGTAACGATCTATCTGTGGAAACGATCTATCTGTGGAGGAGACCAGCCTTGTCCGCCATGAATGCTCCTGCGCCCGCCGGGTCTTTGTACCTCGTCGTCGGGTATGACGGCTCACCTCCCGGCGACCGGGCGCTGGACGCCGCAGTCCGCCTGATACGGGGCCGGACCGGCCGCATCGAGGTGGTCTACGTCGCTCACCTGCCTAGCATCGACATGATGTCGCCAGGCGCCGTGGCCGAAATGGAAGTCAGCTTCGACGAGATCGCGCGGGATCTGCACACCGCGGCGGACGAGCAGCTGCGCGGCCGAGAGGAGCGCTGGGGATTCGAGCGGCGCCAGGGCCTGATCCCGGACGAGCTGATGGCGGCGGCCGCCGCCGTCAGTGATGCCCAACCCGGTGACACTGTGGCGATCGTGGTCGGGAGCTCGTCGCATGCGATGCACCGCGTGATCGGCTCGGCCGCCGTCAGCCTGGTCCGCCGCTCACCGGTACCCGTCGTGGTCGTGCCCTAGAGCTCACGCCGACGTCATCCCCACTGTCCGGGCTGGTAGTCACCGCCTAGGTTCCGGCAGATGACGTTCAGCCGGTTGTACGTGTTGATCATGGCGATGGTGCACACCAGCGCGGCGAGCTGGTCGGCGTCATAGTGCCTGGCCGCGTTCGCCCAGGCCTCGTCGGTGACACCGCCGGCGGCGTCGGCGATGCGGGTGCCCTGCTCGGCGAGCTCGAGCGCGGCCCGCTCGGGGTCGGTGAAGACCTTCGCGTCCCGCCACGCCGCCACCAGGTTGAGCCGCACCGAGGTCTCCCCGGCCTGTTCGGCGTCCTTGGTGTGCATGTCGACGCAGACCGCGCAGCCGTTGATCTGGCTGGCCCGGGTCAACACCAGGTTCTGGGTCGCGAGCGGCAGGGTCCCCTTCGGTATGGCCGTCGCCGCCGAGTTGAGGTGCTTCACGAACTTTTGCAGGATCTCGGAGCTGTTGAAGTCAAGACGTGCGTCCATGGTGGTCTCCTTCGCCGTGATTTTCCGGTACATCTCTAAAGACGCGCCGGGCCTGACCGATGTGACACGCTCGCGGTGTCCCGATCCGGAAGAAGGAAAGACGCTGGGCGCTCAGGGGCTGGCCGGCTGCTTACGTACCGACGCCTGGTAGATCTGCTCGATCGACGACTCGAGCTGGGCGTTGAACTGCTCGTCGGTCTGGTTTTCCGTCAGCCCTTCGAGAAGCGCGCGGGAGAAACTGGCGATGAGGGTGGGATCGCGGGCGAGCCGGGCGCAGGCCTCGTCCCGGCTGTAGCCGCCCGACAAGGCGACGACCCGCAGGACGCGTGGGTCAGAGGCCAGGTCGCCGTACAGGCCAGGCCGGGTCGGGATGGTGATCTTCAGCATCACGGTCGCGCCCTGGGGCAGCGCCTCGACATGCTTGGTGATGGCGTCGTGCAGCAGCGTCTCAGCCTGCTCCTTATGCGGGCTGGAGATGCTGACTTCGGGCTCGAGGATCGGCACGAGGCCGGCGGCCAGGATCCGGCTTGCGTAGTCGAACTGCTGGTCCACGATCGCCAAGATCCCGGCCTCGGCGGCGTCGTTGATCACCGACCGCATCTTGGTACCGAAGATCTGGTGCCGCTGCGCACGCTCGAGCAGGTCATCGAGGGTGTCGATGGGCTTCATGAGCTGCACGCCGTCCTGCTCGGGAGCAAGCCCCTTATCGACTTTCAGGAACGGCACTACGTTCTTCTCGTCCCACAGGTATCGCGCTGCGGGGGCTCCGGCCACGTCCCGTTCCATGGTCTGCTCGAACAGGATCGCCGCGAGAACACGCGAGCCATCAAACGCCGGGCTGGTCAGCACGCGGGTCCGCATGGCATGGACCAGGTCGAACATCTCGGTGTCTGAGCTGTAGCGGTCCCGCTCGATGCCGTACTCGGCCAGCGCCTTGGGCGTGCTGCCGCCGCTCTGGTCCAGGGCGGCGAAAAAGCCGCGGCCGGTCCTGACCTTCTCGGATTGGGTAATGTTCACGCTTCATATTCTGGCACCAGCCATGCGCGCTTGGGGCCGACGGGATGACGGCGGCGATGAGCGGGTGGCTTGGCCCGATGATCGGTGTCAGTAGGCTGGCGGCATGCGCATCGTGATCGAAGGGCCGCGCCGATGAAGCTGCCTCCAGTTGAGTACGAGGCGCCGACGACCGTTGCTGAAGCTATCGATTTGCTGGCTGAACACCTTGACGAGGCGAGCGTGCTGGCCGGCGGCCAGAGCTTGATACCGCTGCTTGCGCTGCGGCTGGCCCGCCCGGAGGTGCTCATCGACATCAACGGCATAGATGAGCTGTCCGGGGTGTCGGCGGCAGACGGCTGGGTGGCGATCGGCGCCATGACGCGGGAGTACGTGGCCGAGGAATCCGAGGCCGTCGCCGATGCCGTGCCGTTGCTGGCGGCCGCTCTGCCATTGATCGGTCATGAAGCCATCCGCAGCCGCGGCACGATAGGAGGCAGCCTGGCGCATGCCGATCCGGCCGCCGAGTTGCCGGCCGTCGCCCGGGCGCTCGACGCCGAGTTCGTGGTGCGCGGCCCGTCGGGGATGCGGGTGGTCCCGGCGGCGCAGTGGTTCGAGGGTTATCTCACGACGTCACGCCGCAGCGACGAGCTCCTCCTGGAGGTGCGGTTCCCGACCGCACGACAAGGCACGGGGGTTAGCTTCCAGGAGGTCGCCCGGCGCCACGGCGACTTCGCCATTGTCGGCCTGGCGGTATCTCTGGTGTTGTCGGGCGGGGTGATCAGCGATGCCCGGCTGGCGTTTTCCGGCATTTCTGATGTGCCGGTCCGGGCTGCCGCCGCGGAGGATCTGCTGGTCGGCGAGAGGCCGTCGACGGAGCTGTTCGACGAGGCGGCCCGCCGTGCGACCGACGATATCGACCCGCCGGCCGACCTTCACGGGTCCTCGGACTACCGGAAGAGGGTCGCGGCCGCTATCGTGCGTCGCGGCCTGCGAGCAGCGGCGGACAACGCCCGCGAGAGGCAGTACTGATGGCGGACATCACCCTGAGGGTCAACGGCACGACGCGGGAGGGTTCGCCTGAGGCGCGCAAGACGCTGGCGGACTTCCTGCGGGATGACCTCAATCTCACTGGCACACACGTCGGCTGCGAGCACGGGGTCTGCGGTGCGTGCACGGTCATCGTCGACGGCCGGGCGGTGCGTTCGTGCCTGATGCTGGCGGTCCAGGCCGCCGGCAGCGAGGTAACGACGATCGAGGGGCTAGCCCCTGACGGCGGGCTGGGCACACTGCAGCAAGCGATGTGGGATTCGCACAGCTTCCAGTGCGGTTTCTGCACGCCCGGGTTCGTCATGCAGGCGACCGCCTTGCTCAGTGACCACCCCGACGCCGGCGAGCAGCAGGTCCGCGAAGCGCTGTCCGGCAACATCTGCCGGTGTACTGGCTACCAGAGCATCATCGATGGCGTCCTACTGGCCGCCCAACGCCATCGAACACTGCGCGACCGTGAGCGCTGAGTTAGCAAGCACCGAGGCAGGGAGACCATGGCAGAAATCGTGGCCGAACGCTACACCGGCGCCAGCATCAAGCGTTCAGAGGACCCGCGCATCCTTACCGGCGCAGGCCGGTACGTCGACGACATCAAGCTGCCCGGGATGCTGCACGCTGCGTTCGTTCGCTCGCCGCTGGCGCACGGTCGTGTGCTCTCGGTCGATGTCTCGGCCGCGCGGGCGCTGCCCGGAGTGGTCGCGGCGCTGACGGGAGCGGATCTGGAGGCGATGACGGTCCCGGCGCCGGATCCGCTGCTGGCTCTTTTCAGTACCGGGGGGCCCACCCCGGAGTTCACCCTGCTCGCCACGGACAAGGTGCGCTTCATGGGCGATCCCGTGGCGGTCGTCATCGCCGAGAGCCGTTACCTCGCCGAGGACGGCTGCGAGCTGGTGGAGGTCGAGTATGACGACCTGCCTCCGGTGGTGACTGCCGCCTTCGCGCTCGACCCGAGCAGCCCGCCGCTGTTCGCGAATCTGGGTGACAACATCGCCCGCCCGCACTCGCGCAACGAGTTCGGCGACGTCGCCAGTACGTTCGCCACTGCTGATCGCGTCATCGACTTCCACATCGACGTGCACCGGCACCAGAACGTGCCGATGGAGGGACGCGGCTGCGTCGCGAGCTGGGATGCGGACCTAGCTGCCATGACGGTCTACGCGGCCACCCAAAGCGTGCACCTCACCAGGAATGGTGTCGCCGCGCGCCTGGGTATCGAGGGTGACAAGGTGCGTGTCCTGGCCGGGGACATCGGCGGCTCGTTCGGCCTGAAGATCGGCGCATCGCGCGAGGAGCTCGCCGTCGCCGCCGCCTCGCGTCATCTCGGCCGGCCGGTCAAGTGGGTCGAGGACCGCGGCGAGAACCTCACCGCGTCGGGACAGGCGCGCGAGGAGAGCTTCGACGTCCGGGCCGCGGTCAGCAACGACGGCGACCTGCTCGGGCTGGACGTGAAGGTGGTCGTCGACACCGGCGCGTACCCCGGGCTGGGCACGATGGTCCCGGACATCATGCAGGCGATGCTGCCCGGTCCGTACAAGCTCGCGGCGTTGGGTTTCGAGTCAACCGCGGCGATTACCAACAAGGCATCGTACGTCGCCTATCGCGGGCCGTGGGCGTCCGAGACGTTCGTGCGGGAGCGCGTCCTGAACCTCATCGCGAAAGATCTCGGCCTCGATCCAGTCGAGATCCGGCTGCGTAACATCGCCCCGCGCACCGATCCGCCGGCCTTGATGATCACCGGGCGGCCACTGGTGGGAGTCACGTCGAAGGAGTCACTGGAGCGGGTCGCCCAGCTGGTGGACTTTCCCGCGTTCCGGCGCCGCCAGGCGCAGGCACGAGCGCAAGGCCGCTACCTCGGCATCGGGGTGGCAACGTTCATCGAAGCCGCTCCGGGCCCGCGGGGGCCCGACGGCGCCCTGGGCACTGAGTCCATGCGCCTCCGGCTCACCGAAGACGGCATCATCGCGCTGTTCACCGGTCAGATGCCGCACGGCCAGAGCCACCAGACGACCCTGGCCCAGATTGCCGCCGACGAGTTCGGCGTGCCGTTCGAGCAGGTCCGCGTCGTGGTCGGTGACAGCGATGTCGTCCCGTTCGGGCTGACCGGCGGCAGCCGGTCGGCCACCATGACCGGAGGCGTGGCGCTCCATGGCGCCCGGCAGCTCAAGGCGAAGGTGCTCGATTTCGCGGCGCACCTGATGGAGGCCAGCGCGCAGGACCTGCTGATCACCGACGGCAATGTCTGGGTGCGCGGCGACCCTGCGAGCGCGATCGCCGTGAGCGACGTCGCGCGGCGGGCGGCATCAGGGCAGTTCGGCGCCGACGTGGACGCCACACTCGAGGTCGAGGCCACGTTCGACGGCGGCGAAGGCGGCTGGTCCGGCGGCAGTCACGGCGCGATCGTGGAAGTCGATGTCGAGACTGGCATCGTGAAGGTGGAGCGGTATGTCGCCGTTGAAGACTGCGGCGCACTTATCAATCCCGCCGTCGTCGAGGGCCAGATCCGAGGCGGCGTCGCGCAGGGCATCGGCGCCGTGCTGCTCGAACGATCGGCGTACGGCGAGGACGGCAGCTTCCAGTCAGCCACGTTCATGGATTACCTGATGCCGACCGCCTGTGACGTTCCCCGCATCGAGATCGAGCACCTCGAGACCGTGCCGCTCGACGCTGACGTCAACTTCCGTGGCGTGGGTGAAGGCGGCATGATCATCGCACCGCCCACGGTCGTGAACGCAATCGAGGACGCACTCTCCCCCTTCGGCGTGCGGATCTACGAGCAGCACTTGCCCCCGGCTCGCATCCTGGAACTCATCGCCGCAGCGGACGCGGGCCAGTAATTGCTCCGTAAGCCGCGGGCAACTCCGGGTCGCAGGGTCGCGTGCGCGATCCCGCCGTCGCGATGAGTTTGGCGGCTGGTTTCCGTCAGGATGTCAGCAGGCCGTGATAGGAGTGCCTGGCGGCGATCGCAAGGTCCGCCGTGATCATGCCCGGCCGGATCGGGCGGTTCGTCGCGCCGGGGCGCGACTGAGGGGAGCAGGAAGTGAGCGGTGTACGGGTACTCGCAGGCACGCGCAAGGGCGCGTTCGTCCTGACCTCGGACGGCACGCGGACGCAGTGGGAGGTCAGCGGCCCGCACTTTGCGGGCTGGGAGATCTACCACGTGAAGGGCTCGCCGGCCGACCCCGGCCGGCTGTACGCGTCGCAGTCCAGCGGCTGGTCAGGGCAGGTGATCCAGCGCTCCGACGACGGCGGCGCGACCTGGGCGCCGATGGGTAACCAGTTCGCTTACCAGGGCACTCCCGGCACCCACCAGTGGTACGACGGGACACCGCACCCGTGGGAGTTCGCGCGGGTCTGGCATCTGGAGCCGTCGCTTGACGACCCGGACATGGTGTACGCCGGGGTCGAGGACGCCGGGCTGTTCCGCTCCGATGACGGCGGCCAGAGCTGGCAGGAGCTGCCCAGGCTGCGCGGCCATGAGTCCGGCCCGTCCTGGCAGCCGGGCGCGGGCGGGATGTGCCTGCACACGATCCTGCTGGATCCCGTGCAGCAGGGCCGGATGTTCGCCGCGATCTCAGCGGCAGGAGCGTTCCGCTCCGATGACGCGGGCCAGACCTGGCGGCCGATCAACCAGGGTTTGCGGTCCGAGGGCATCCCCGACCAGGACGCCGAGGTCGGGCACTGCGTGCACCGCCTGGCGATGCACCCGTCGCGGCCGGACGTGCTGTTCATGCAGAAGCACTGGGACGTGATGCGCAGCGATAACGGCGGCGAGTCCTGGCGGGAGATCTCCGGGAACCTGCCGTCTGACTTCGGCTTTCCGATCGACGTACACGCCCACGAGCCGGACACGATCTACGTGGTCCCGATCACCAGCGACGCCGAGCACTTCCCGCCCGAGGGGAAACTGCGGGTCTACCGCAGCCGCACCGGCGGCGATGACTGGGAACCGCTGACCACGGGCCTGCCGCAGGAGAACTGCTACGTGAACGTGCTGCGTGACGCGATGGCGGTGGACTCGCTGGATTCCTGCGGGGTGTACTTCGGCACCACCGGCGGGCAGATCTATGCCTCGGCGGACTCCGGTGACAGCTGGGAGCCGATCGTGCGCGATCTCCCGGCCGTGCTGTCGGTCGAGGTCCAGACGCTGCCATGATCCGGGTCGTGCTGCCCGCTCACCTGCGGACCCTCGCCCACATCGATGGCGAGGTGCACCTCGATATCGCCGGACCGGTGACTCAGCGATCAGTGCTGGACGCCTTGGAAGCCCGCTACCCAATGCTGCGCGGGACCATCCGCGGTCATGACGGTGGCCCTCGGCGTGCCTTTATCCGGTTCTTCGCCTGCGAGCTGGACCTGTCCCATGACCCGCCCGACGACCCGCTGCCCGGTGCTATTGCCGCCGGGACAGAGCCCTATCTCATCGTCGGCGCTATGGCAGGAGGATAACGGCGCTGGTCAGCTAGGCAGCGGCACCTTGTGGCCGGAGGCCCGCTGACCACCTTCAACGTGAGGGATTTCGAGTGGTACTGCTCACGACTCCCGCAAGACATTCTTTGTCCGCCGCCGTCGGTGAGATACGGGACTTCTTCTCCGACGATCATGTCCACGCCGCGCTAATCATCAGCCGGGCCCGGTTACCTGGAAGCTGTCGTGGAACGTGATGACATCGCCGAGTGCCAGGCTCTTGATGCTGCCGCTGCGCCGCTGGGACGACTCGCACGCCGCGCGCGGTGCCGGCCGGGGTCAGTCATGCCGAAGTGCGCCGGGCGCAATCTCATCCGTTGGGGCGGTTCCAGAGCTGCGCAGGGTCTCCGTCGCAGTCGTGCCCCGCCCGGCGCCTCGGACCGCCGCGGCACTAGCCGTGAACGCCAGATAGAACGCGGGTCAAGTAGAACGCCGGTCAAGTAGTACGAACCTGCCCAGCACCACAGTGGTCACAGGGACCACGAAAGTAGCAAGAACGCAAAGACTGCTCCGGTTATCGCGAAGCTCCGGGCTCCATGGTGGATCCGGTGCCTTGGGGTAATCCCGAACCCGCCAAATGGCTCCGGTTCCAGCTGTCCCCAGCCGGTTTTTCCTCCTCAGGCCATCGCCGGTCCCCGCCGTCATGGGACTGGTCCAGTCCCCAGCCCTCGGGTACCGCGAAGATCTCATATCCCAGCTCGTCGGCGAGCACGGCGATGCGGACGACGACATCCCGCCGGGGTGTCCATCGGCGTGAGCGCCACGCCGCGGCGGCGGGAGGTCACGACACCCCTTCAGCGGCCAGCGCCGGAACCGGGCGCGGCACGGTCAGCCACACGGCCCTGGCCGCGGCGAGCACCTTGCCGCCGGGCCCGAGCAGCGCCGATCCGGCGGTGAGCTTGCGGCCGTCACGCCCGCCCGGCCAGGCGATCACCCGGCACTGGTCGCCGGCCGCAGGCAGCACTGCCAGGCCAGCCGTCATGCGGCCGAGCAGGATGGCGTGGCTTGTCGTAGCGGATCACGGTGAACCGCTCCGCCAGCCGCTCGACGAAGGTGCCGTAGGCAAACAGCTCCAGCTGCCCGCGCAGATGGGAAACCCAGCCCGAGTCGAACAACAGCGCCGGGCCAGCACCCGACGTCGAATAGGCGACGCGGCCCGCGGGCGTGGCGCAGTACCGGATCCTCGGCCTCACCCGTCCAGGCTGGCACCCCCAGCCGGTGCAGTAAAGGAGCAGCACGGGGTCGGGCATGACGATGACGATCCCGGCGATCCCAGGCCCGCAGCAGCCGATCGCCGTCACGCGCCGGCCAGTAACCGCCCAGAACGCCCAGTTCGGTGTGGCACCACCCAGCATGGCCGGTGACCGAAGCGCCACGCATAGCGGATATTGCATGCCGTTCCAAGGCGGACGGTCCTGGACGGCTTGCTCACTCCTGCGGATCAGATGGGCTCTCCTCCGCGCCATGGTCGGTTTCCACGGCGGGCGACCCGGATTCGCCGGTTTCAAGCAGAACCCGGCAGACGTCAGTGATGTCCACAATGCCGACTAGGCCGACGTCTCCGATGACTGGCAAGTGCCGGAACCGCCTGCTCGTCATGACCTTGGCCGCGTCACGGATGCTTGTCGCGGTGCTGACGACGGTCGGGTTGGCCGTCATCAGCTCATAAATCCGGACGTCGTTCGGGTTCTTTCCGTCCGCGACCGCGCGAGAGACGTCAGCATCGGTGATGATGCCGACCGGTTGACCGGTCTGCGCCTGCGTGACGATGAGAGCGGTCGCATTTGCGCGCTTCATCAGGTAGGCAGCCGCGGCCAGATGGTCGTTCTGTTCAACCGACGTGACCGGTGGCTGCATGACGTCCGCGACCGTAGCCGGGGGCGGTGCCGAATCCTGTGCTGGGGCATCTGCCATGATCTGCTCCTTTGGAGATTCGATCACCCTGTTAGGTATTTGATCACACTGTTCGCCCGAGGCGGGCACGCGCTTGCGCGGCATTCGCCTGGATGCGCCCACCGCTGCGCTGGATGCCGGGGTGCCGCCCGGTAACCCGCGAGGGCTGAGAACTCTTCCACCTGGCGGATATGGCCGCCAGGCGTCGGCGCGGATCAGCCCCAGGACCATCCGCAGTGTGGTGGCGGCCACCTGGATCGCCGGGCCTGTGGTGGTGGTCGGGCGGTGCAGGATCGCCCCGGCCGGGCGGCCCACCGGCCCGCTGCCCGCTGTGCTGGTGGAAGTGGTCATGCCGTTCAGCCTGGCTGTCCGGTGCCCGCCGCGGCGTCGGCCAGCCGGCCATAACCGCCCCCGCCTTTAGCCGGCCTAGGCATCGACTTTGGTAGGGGGGCCCGGGCACGGCCGACGGCTATTCTGGCCTTGAGATGCTCGGACTCACTCGGGACGATAAGCGCGCCGCCCGGTGGCAGCGGCTGCTACCGGCGGGCGCACAGCCTCCGGCGTTCCCCCGTCCCTGGAGCGTGCTTCATGACCATGCGCTTCCTTGGTCGCGCTGCGCTGCCGGCAGCTGTGGTGCTCGCGACCATCGCCATCGCGGTCCCGGCCAGCGCCGACCCGGCCGGATTGCCGCAACTCGACATCACGGGCGTGTACGTCACTGGCGTCTCATCCGGCGGGTTCATGGCCACTCAGCTGCAAGTCGCCTATTCGGGTACCTTCGACGGGGCTGCCATCATCGCCGCCGGGCCCTACGACTGCGGCCAGGGCAACGTCGTCGACTTCGCCACCTGCGACATAGGCGCCAGCCTGCCGGCCTTGGAGCAGCAGGCGGTTACCTGGTCGGCCGAGGGGCTGATCGACCCGGTCAGCAACCTGGCGGGCAAGCCGGTCTACGTTTACCACGGAACCCTCGACCCGGTAGTGAATGAGCTGGTCTCGGATTCCGGCGTGGACTTCTACCAGTACTTCGGCGCGAACGTGCAGTACCACTACCGGGATCCGGCAGGCCATGGCTGGCCCACCCCAGACGGGGTAGTGCCGTGCGCGCTGACCAGCCCTCCGTTCTTGAACAACTGCGGCGACGATCCTGAGGGCGAGATGTTTGCCCACTGGCTGGGCAGCGTCAACCCGCCGAACACCGGTACCCCGGACGGGACGCTGTCCTCCTTCGGCCAGAACCTGTATGCACCCGGCGGCAACGCGCCGGCGCTCAGCATGGACGCCAGCGGCCTGCTCTACACGCCGCCGGCCTGCGCCAGCGGCGCACCATGCAAGCTCGTCGTCGCGCTGCACGGCTGCCTCAGCGGACAGTACCTACTGGGCGGCAAGTTCCCCGGCCTGGCCAATCTCGATACCTACGCCGACACCAATAACCTGGAGATCCTCTACCCCCAGGCGATCGCCAGCATCGCCCCGTACAACCCGGAGGGCTGCTGGGACTGGTGGGGCTACGACGGACCGGATTTCGCGGTCAAGAACGCCCCCCAGATGGTCACCATCATGAACATGGTGTCCGCGCTCGGCGGCTGAGCGCCGCTGGAGCATGGGCCGCGCCCCGGGCAGGCGCGCCTGCCCGGGGCTTAGCCTGCTACAAGGCCGACGATGGCAGGCTGTCAAGCGCCGTGATCGACTGCGCGAACGCAAGGATCTCCGCGTACATCAGCCGCGGGTCCAGCTTGTCCAGGTCGAGCCGGGCAGGATGCTGCGCGTCGCCCGCCTGCAGCAGGTAAGTGGGGAGGGGGCAGAGCGAGACGGTGCCGAGCCCTGCCTGGTACAGGGGAGCGCCCTCGCCCAGGTAGAAGGGTATGGCGGCGCCCGGCCGGACCGTGGCGACCGGGTAATCCGGCCAGCCCCGGCTATTGACTGCCACCACAGCGGCCAGGTAGGCATCCTGCTCGGCGTTGACCGGACTGGTGATGTCCCGCTGCATGGTGTAGGTGGTCGCCCACTCGAAGCCACCAGTTGCGGCATACTGCCCGGTCGCTTCGTTGTTTGTCCACATCGTGGCGCCGAGATGCTCGATCGTCACGCCGAGCGCGGCGGCCTGGTAAATGTCAGGGTGGCTGACCATCCACACGCTGGTGGCGTCGCTGCCTACCTCCACGTTCTTCGGGTTCGGGATCGGCTTGGTGAACTGCGGAAGCTGGAAGTGGCCGGTCACCAGCGCGAAGTACATGTTGCGCTGACGCGGTTGGCCTGCCAGGTACCTGGCCAACGCGACCAGGGCGAGCCCGCCGTTCTCCTCGGTCGCGTTCGGCCCGTCGGTGTGCGTGTTGATGATGAGGTTTTCGCCGGTATCGCCTGCGCCGTCGAGCCAGCCCCAGACCGTCTCCGTGGCGGCGCCGGCGGTGATGTCGGCGGTCAGCACCAGCGTTGCGGTGGCCTGGCCGCTGGCAGCGAGCCCGGACAGCGTGCTGCCCGTGGCGTCCCCGACCCAGACCGCAGGGCAGCCGGCGTCGCCTGGCGCCGGGACACCGGACGCCGAGGGGTACGCCGAGGTGAACGGGTTGTACTGGTTCACCACCTCGTCATCGGGGAGCCCGGTCCAGACGCACACCACGCCGAGCACTCCGGCGTTCCTGGCGTCCAGCAGCGGAACCGGCTCCAGAATCCCCTGCCAGGCGGGATGGGCCAGCGCAGCCGCGTACGCGGCGTAGTCGGCGGTCGCCTGCGCCGAGGTCTTTCCCGGCTCGTAGCCACCGGTCGCGGTCTGCCCGAGGTCCAGGTCGAACACCGGCGGCGGGGTCCGCACCAGCGCGATGGCGCCCTGGGCTGGCGCCCACCAGGCTGAGGTGTAGCCGGTCGGCAGGTAAGTGCCGAGATCGACCAGCTTGCCGGTCACCCCCGACGGCGGCGTCTGCCCAGAGTACGGATAGTAGTACGTGACCGGGATCGGACCTGAAGCTCCGACGGACCCCGGCACGCTGACCTGCAGCCCGAAGTCACGCGCCAGCCAGCGGCCGAACGTCAGCCGGTCGGTCCGCACCGTGAATCCCGGCACGGCGGACAGCATCTCGGCCAGCCAGTCCACGTACGCCGCATGACCGGGGCTGCCGGTGTAGCGGGTGCCGAACCCGACGAGCTGCTCCTCCCAGCCCCAGATCTCCGGCAGGCCGGGCAGCTGGGTCGTCCTGGCCTGGCTGGCTGCTCTGCCCGGGGCAGCTACTGCGGCCCGGGCCGGCCCGGCGGCCACCAGGGCCGTTCCGCCGACGGCGGCCGCGCCGGCCAGAAACCCGCGCCGTGACACCCGGGAGCGCCGCGTGTCAGCTGCCATCGCCTGCGGGGAGCGTGCTCCCGTTATCGAGTTGAAATTCAAGCTCGCCTCCTGTTGCCTAGAAGATTGAGGGCCAGCTGAAGGGCAACGGCTCCGCCCAGCGACACGCCATAAACATGGGCGGACGCGGCGCTGGCTGCGTCGAGGACAGCCAGCGCGTCATCTGTCATCAGCTGCACGGAGTAGGACCCGGGCGGATCGGAGCTGCGACCGACCCCCCGGTTGTCAAACCGGCTGACGCGGTAAGACGCGGCCAGTTCGGGGGCGGTGCGATGCCACATGTCAGCCCCGTAGGCGTGGCCCATGATGAGCAGGATCGGGTCGCCCGTTCCGCTCTGATCCGACCAGATCGGGGGCGTCAGGGTGGTGGGCGAACGGCATGGCTTCCCTCTCACGTTGGTGAGCAACCACCGTAAACTAACGATCGACCGGTAGGGAACGACAATAAAGATGCCTTCGCGTCCAGTCAAGGAGTTAGCGCAGCGGGGCGGCAAGCGCGAGGATTCCTACCGATCAAGCGATTGGAGACGGGAGCTTCCTGTGGGTGAATCGGCTCGGGTGCGCAGGGTTCGTTCTGGCGGCCCGGCTCTGCCGCCGCGGCCTGCGACAGATGGCACACGGGGCCGGATCCTGCGCGCCGGGCTGGGGCTGTTCGCCGAGCACGGGTTCCACGGGACGTCGATCCGTGACATCGCCGCCGAAGCAGCCGTTCAGTCCGCCTCGCTATACGCCCATTTCCCGTCGAAAGAAGCAATCCTCGCCGAGTTGGTCCTGGCCGGCCACGAGGAGCACCACACCCGCCTGGTGACCGCACTGCTCGAGACCGGCGCTGACCCCCGCGACCGCCTCGCGGCGCTTGTGCGCGCCCACGTCCAGGCCCACACCGACTACCCGATGCTCGCCGTGGTTGCCAACAGCGAGATGCACGCGCTGTCAGCCACGGCCGCCGCGCCGGCGGCCGCTGTGCGCCGCCAGTCCGAGGCGCTGCTGGCGGAGGTACTGGCCATGGGCCACCAGCAAGGTGTGCTCGACATTGTCCACCTCGAGGCGACCGCCGCCGCGATCGGCGGCATGGGCATCCGGGTCGCCAACTGGTACCCCGCGCCCAGAGCCGGCCTCAACCCCTCCCAGCTGGCGGACGTGTACGCCTCACTAGCCCTGCGCATGGCCGGAGCGAGGCAACAGTGACCCCGCGTAGCCCGACCGAGGCACCCGGATAGGACGCTGCCCAAGAGGATCTTGCTGCCTCCAAGCCCAGTGCAGGACCCAGCCCGGGGTGCGCCGCCTAGTGCTGGTGTCCACCGCCACAGGAGCGCCTATGGCGCCCGGTCACCCTCGCGTCCTGCGGCACATGCTGACACCACCACGCCACTGCGACCCGGCACACGCGGCCCGCAGTTCGCGCCGTCCGGCGGTGAGCCCGCCAGGAGATCGGGCCGGCACCGGGCCGGTTTCATCCAGGACTAGGGCTGCTGACAGCAGCCGTCATGGGTGAGCGAATCCGGCAGGCTCAGCCCAACCTGACGTTGCGGCCAGCGAGGTGCAGTTGCACACCCTGGCTGGTGACGCTGGCGCTTTGGATCGTCATCGCCAGTGACAGCGCAGGCAGTGAGAGGGTGATGTCAGGCATCAAGCCGAGCGCTACCGGGATGCCGCCAGCGGAGATAACCGCGATACGGATGCCGCCGGGGCCGGCCTGGGTCACCCGTGCGGTGACAGTCCCGGTGACCAGGCCCAGTGCGGCGGTGGTGATCTTCACCCAGTCGGGGCCGTCGGCGCAGACTGCCAGCCCTGGCATGCCGCCCGCCCCCGCCAGGCGCGCAAAGCCGACTAGGGCGGTGCCGGACAGCCGCGAGGCGGTACGGCTGTTGGAGCCGGGGATAGCCCGTATTCCGTACAGGGTGACGTCGAGGCGCTTGACCTCCACAGGTCCCAATTTCGCGTCGGCTGCGCTGATCACGACCTTGTTCAGGCGCCTGGCCATCAGCTGGGTGAGGAACGGGAAGCCCGCGATGGTCACCTGCGGCCTGGCAGCAAAGCCCTGGTCCCCGAGGCGCGCGGCCATCCGGCCCTGCGCATGAATCACCGCGACCCGGTCAGCGATGAGCAGGGCAGCCAGCAGTGCCACCACGACGGCCACAACGGCCACGACGGCCACGACGATCACACCTCAACTATGGGGTAAGCAGTGGTGGCTATGGTAGGCGTCGCTATCCGCTGCCTCCGCCTCCTGGCCTGAACGCAGCCAGAGCTGGTCCGGCCGCGGGTAACTGCTCGATCTGGCAGCCCGGCCGTCCCTCGCATCTGCGTGATCGCGATGCCGTTTGACGCTCTTGTCCGGTGTCACGTTCGCCTTGGCGGCGTTGCGTGCGTCGGCGAGTTCGGTGGCGGTGAAGATCGTGACGGACAGTCCAATCAGGATCGCGCCGAGAATCCGGGCGGCGGTGAGCGAGTCGCCTAGCCAGAAGACAGCACTGGCCAGCCCGAAGACGGGGATCAGATTCACGATAATGCTCGCCGGCGCCGCTCGCACTCGGGTGATGGCGTAGTTGTAGAGCAGGAAGCTCGCGGCGTAGCCGATGATTCCCACGAAGATTGCGGCGAACCAGAACCTCGCGGCCACGTGGCTGGGTGCGGTTTCGACGTGCGTCGCCCACACGAAGGTAACTGCGGGAAGGATGAGGATCGTCGCGGTGGTGAACTGGCAGGCGGTCACCGTTAGCGGGTCGGACTCGTCCCCCATTCCTCGGGCGACTATCGTGTAGGCAGCGGCGCTGAGCACTCCCGCCAGAACGAGCAGATCGCCGAGTCCGGCGTCCGCGAACGATCCGGTGCCTTCGAGGGTCGCGACGCCGGCCAGTGCTAGGGCGAGCGCCATGGTGATGCGGCCGGTGATGCGTTCGTGCAGGAAGACGGCAGCCAGCAGGACGATGAACACCGATTCCAGGCCGGCTAGCAGGGCGCCGTTGGCGGCGCTGGTCCGGGCCAGGCCGAGCAGGTCGCCGGCGTAGGCGAGCGCTGGCTCGAATAGGCCTAGCAACACCGCCCGCCGCCACGGCCGCGGTGGGCATTGGCCACGCAGGATCACCATCGTCCACAGCACCGCGGTTCCCGCGATTAGCGAGATGGCCAGCAGCGTGATCGGACCGAAGCCGCGCAGGGCGTACTTGGTCACGCTCACCGCTGTGCCCCAGAACAGCGACGCGGTGATCAGCGCGGCGAGCGGCAGCCTGGTGATCATCGTCGCCCTGCTCGGCTAATGGACGAGGACATTTCTGAACTGCCACGGATCGTCGGGGTCGATGTCCTGCGGGAACAACGGCGAGCGTCCCGTCAGCGGTGTCCAGGTGGTGAAGTGGCCTTCGACGGGTCCCAGGTAAGGTCTCTGCACCTGCAAACAACGGGCGAAATCGATCTCGTCGGCCTCGACGATTCCGGCGTCGGCGTTCTCCACTGCCCAGACCATGCCGGCCAGCACCGCGGAGGTGACTTGCAGGCCGGTGGCGTTCTGGTAAGGCGCGAGCTTGCGGGTCTCCTCGACCGACAGCCGCGAGCCGAACCAGTAGGCGTTGCGGGCGTGCCCGTAGAGCAGCACGCCGAGCTCGTCGATGCCGTCGAGGATGTCTGCCTCGTCGAGGATCTCGTGGGTGCGCTGCGGCTGGCCGGGATTGCCGAGCAACTCGTGCCAGGACAGCATGGCGTCGTCGGCCGGGTGGTAGGCATAGTGGCAAGTTGGCCGGTAGCTGACCTCTCCGGAGTCGGAGGTAATCGTGAAGTAGTCGGCGATCGAGATCGACTCGTTGTGGGTGACGCACAGGCCGTACTGCGGGCCCGCGGTTGGGCACCAGGTCCGCACACGGGTGTCGGCGCCGGGGCGGCCCAGGTAGATCGACGGTGCGGCGGGGTCGTCATGTGCGCGGGCCTGCGGCGGCAGCCATTTCTCGTGGGTGCCCCAGCCCAGCTCGGATGGCTGCAGGCCTTCGGAGATGAACCCGTCGACCGACCAGGTGTTGACGAATGTGCCGATGGCCTTGGGCTTGCGGCCGCGCTGGGTGTCACGTTCGGCGATGTGGATCCCTCGGACGCCGGACTGGCGCATAAGTTCGGCCCACTGCGTACGAGTCGTGGGGCGGATGCAGCCGAGCCCGGCAGCGTCCGCAACATCGAGCAGGGCCTGCTTGACGAACCACGAGACCATGCCTGGGTTCGCCCCGCAGGCCGAGACCGCCGTCGGCCCGCCGGGGCGGCGGCGGCGTTCGGCGAGCAGGCTCTGGCGCAGGGCGTAGTTCGTGCGTTGCGCGAGCGGTGCTGCCGGGTCGTCGTAGAAGCCAGGCCAGGGTTCTATGACGGTGTCGATATAGAGCGCGCCGAGTTCCCGGGCCAGTGCCATGATCGCGACGGACGACGTGTCGACGGAGAGGTTGACGCAGAACGCCCGGCCAGCTCTCGTGGCAAGCAATGGGGTCAGGACGGCACGGTAGTTGTCCACGGTGAGCAGCGAGGTGAGCTTGTGCACGCCGTAGGCGGCGAGGATCGCGGCGTTGGCGTCGTCGGGCGCGACGACGGTGATCTGTTCCGGCTTCACGTCGAAATGCCGGAGGATCAGCGGCAGGGTTCCCCGGCCGATGGAACCGAACCCGATCATGATGACCGGGCCGTCGAGAGATCCGTAGTTGGGGTAGTCGCTCATGATGTCAGCCCCGATCCGGCCGTGGTAGGCAGGTAGTAGCTCGTCAGCGGCGGGAAGCCGTTGAATCCGACCGATGAATAGGACGACGTGTACGCGCCGGTCCCAAGGATCTCCAGGTGATCGCCGACCTGCAGGTCGAGCGGGAGCTGGTATTGGTAGGTCTGGTAGAGCACGTCGGCGCTGTCGCACGACGGGCCCGCTAGCACGACCGATCCGGTGCCTGACCCGTCGCCCGGAGCCTGGATGCGGTAGCGGATCGCCTCGTCGAAGGTCTCGGTGAGACCGTTGAACAGGCCCACGTCGAGGAACACCCAGCGGCGGCCGGGGTCGCTGGCCCGGCGTACGATCTGGACAACCTCGGTCCGGATCACGCCCGCGTCACCGACCAGATAGCGGCCGGGCTCGACCATCATGAGGCCGCCGAACCGGGGACCGAGGTGGGTGGCGACGGACCCGGCGATTTTCTCGCTGTATGTTTCGATATCGGCGGTCGGATCGACGTGCCGGCTCGGCAGCCCGCCGCCGAGATTCACCCCAGCCAGTTCGTACCCCTCGGCCGCTAGCCGCCGCGCCAGTTGCCCGACCTGACCAAGCGGCCGGTCCCAGGCGCCGGGGTCGCGCTGCTGCGATCCGACGTGAAATGAAACGCCGACCCGCAGGCCTGCGCGTGCCGCCTGCAGGAGCATCTGCTCCGCTTCACCCACCGTGCAGCCAAACTTCCGCGACAACGGCCAATCAGCCCCGGCACCGTCGGTGACGATGCGGACGAACACCGTGCCGCTGGCCACCGTGCGCAGGACCTTGTCCAACTCGGGCTGCGAGTCGACGGTAAAGAGCCGGACGCCGCAGCGGTATGCTGCCGCGATGTCACGCTCCTTCTTGACCGTGTTGCCATAGGACAACCGGGCCGGATCAGCACCGAGACCAAGACACAGCTCGATCTCCCCGCGGCTAGCAACATCGAAATTTGAACCCAGCTTGATGAGCAGGCTAAGGACCTCTGGCGCCGGGTTGGCCTTCACCGCGTAGAAGACCTCGGTACGTGGCAGAGCCGCAGTCAGGCTGACGTACTGGCGGCGCACGACATCAAGATCGACCACCAGGAACGGCGTGGTCGCATCAAGATGCGCGGTCAGGAAACGGTCGAGCTTTCCGGCTACTAGGCTTGGCGCAAGCATTCCTTGCATGAGGGATCCTTCCGATATTCGTCTGGAATTACGTCAGTGGCCAACGGGTGCGCTGGGAACGGCCGGGGTCCCGAACCTGTCCCTCTCCCCGCTTTCGCCGAAGAACGATCTGGCGGACCGGCTGTCCATCGTGTGGACGGCAGCGGCCAGCCCATGGGCGCGATCGTGAGCAGTCGGCACCCGAAGTCCGGCTGAGGTTCAGGACGGCCACCGCCGGAGACCGGACCCGATGACTTGATAGCGATTCGTGGTCACCCATGCGCCTAGCTCAGCGCGTCCGGCGTCGCGACCGCATCGGGAGGACGTCCCTATCTTTGTCGCCGGTCCTGCCGGCCTGGGCGCGAGGTTGCCAGCAGGACCGAAACGCGGCGGGCGAGCGCCCGCTCCGATAGCAACGGACGCGGCAGCCAGACCCAACGGCCGGTTCGACCGAGCGGGCGCCAAGCCGTCCACGAAAGATAGGTATGCGGCGCCGTAATTTAGGGAGATGGCTCCGATGCAGCCGCGCACTCCCCGCTCTTACGCTCTACCTGTCCCGGCCTGCGACTACCCGAGGAGATAGCAGTGCCCCTCTACATGGATATCCACACTGTTCGCGGCGGAGCCACTGTCGATGCCGTCGCCCAGGCCCACGCCGCGGACCTCAAAGCGCAGGGCGCGCATGACGTCCGGTACCTCCGCTACTGGGTGAGTGAGGCCGAGGGCAAGATCTTCTGCCTGGTCGATGCACCGTCTGCGGAGGCCGCGAACACCGTCCATCGCGAGGCTCACGGACTGGTTGCTGACGATGTTTTCGAAGTGCAGGAAGGGTTGTGATCCGCAGGCGGCTAGTCCCGAACGTGACCGGCCGCGCCGTTGCCGGTCGCCACGACGACACGCTCGCCGCTTGGCCCAGCCCGGCGGCCAGTCGGCACGGTGCGCATTCGATCTAGTTGAGAGAAGATCCTGAATATGGTGCTGCTGGAGCGCGATCCCTTGCTGGCCTCGCTGCGCCAGTACGCACACGAGGCGGGGCAGGGTGAAGGGCGGCTTGTCCTGATCGGCGGTGAGGCGGGCGTAGGAAAGTCGGTGCTGGTCGAGCGGTTCCAGCGCGATCTGCCCGGCGCCCGCTGGTCGTGGGGTGCCTGCGATGGACTCTCGACGCCGCGCCCGCTCGCCCCGTTGTTCGACCTCGCCCGCGATCTCGGCGGCGCGCTGGAGGATCTGTGCCGGGGACGACCCGAACGCGACGAGCTGTTCGCCGCGCTGCTGAGGCAGGTCACCGCTGATGATCGACTTGACGTGATCGTGATCGAGGACATCCACTGGGCGGACGAGGCGACGCTCGACCTGATGCGGTTTCTCACGCGTCGCATCCGCACGGCGCTGGTGCTGGTGATCGCCACCTATCGGGACGACTGGCTTGCACCATCGAGCCCGCTTCGTCTCGCGCTAGGCGATCTCGCCGCGAGGCGGTGGACGCGCCGACTCGACCTGCCGCCGCTGTCGGTCGAGGCCGTCCGGACGATGGCCGCCGGGACCGATCTTGACGCCGACCAGTTGTACCAGCTCGCCGGCGGCA
>Ga0302177_10000252_pt1 | contig 43084 bp, 47 predicted proteins | sample I_Palsa_E1_2_FD_198780 | JGI IMG/M metagenome (GOLD analysis project Ga0302177, IMG submission 198780) | Peat permafrost microbial communities from Stordalen Mire near Abisko, Sweden - I_Palsa_E1_2 | ecosystem: Environmental > Terrestrial > Soil > Palsa > Peat permafrost | place: Sweden... | reverse complement strand
CTGCCGACTTCTCAAGTTTTCCTAATTGGCCGTCGAGCCAGGTGAAGTAGTATGTCTGGCCGACCCACATGATTCCCGCAAAAACGTGGAACCAACGGACGAAGAGATTTAGCCATTCCAGAATTGTTGGGCTCACATTACCTCAATCAGATGCTCCGCAAGATCGGAAAATTCGAAAAACCTCTATTCATGGAAACTCGTGACACTAGCATTGAGTTGGGTGGCGCACAAGATCGGTACGGGCTTTTTAAGCTTCTGTCGGCGGCGAGAATCCTCAGGTGATATCGAGGAACGTCAACGCAATCGGTTGCGGTAAAGTGCCATTCCAACTGCTGCGTCTATTCCGATTTTCTCTAATGCTTTCACTTCGCCCTGAGTGCGGATGCCTCCTGCAGCGATGATCGGCAGGCGAGTTGCCCGCCGGAGTTCGATGAACCAATTTAGATTGGCGCCGGTCATTGTGCCTTCCCGATCCACGTCGGTGCAGAGGAATCCTGCGCAATATGGTTCGAGGGTGAGCATCACGTCCTGAGCTTTGATAGAAAGGCGCCGCTTCCAGCCATTGATCGTGATGCGGTTTTTTGCCGTGTCGAGTGCGACGATAATCCGGCGTCGTCCGGCGATCTTTACGAGTCGATTTAGAAAGCGAAGGTTTAGGCCATCTCTACAAAATACCGCGCTTCCGACAATGATTTGAGTCGGGCGACAACGTAGAATCCCTCGTGCGCGCGCGGCTGATCGAATGCCTCCGCCAACGCGCACTTTCATTCCGTATTTCGCGCGTGCTTTCTTGCATACCTCGCGCAACAAATCGTCGTTCGGCGTTTTCCCCATCGCGGCATCGAGATCGATTATGTGCAACCAGGAATAACGGCGGAATTTGTGAAGCAAGCCGGTTACATCTTCGACTTCAAGGGCTTTTCTGCGACCATGGATCAGCTGGACAGCGCGGCTATTTTGAAGATCGATGCAGGGGATCAGCACGGCAGGCGTACCTCGACGGCGCGAGCAGCAAGGAAGTCTTTCAGGCTGCGAATGGATTGCGCGCCGTCGTGGAAAATCGAAGCGGCGAGAGCCGCGTCGGCGTGGCCTTCGGTGAACACATCGAAGAAATGCAGGGGCGTCTTCGCGCCTCCGGATGCGATTACGGGCACGCGAACGGCAGTCGAAATCGCCGCCGTGAGCGGGAGATCGAATCCCGAGAGCGTGCCATCGCGATCCATCGAGGTAAGCAGAATTTCGCCTGCGCCGCGCGAGACGCCTGTCTTCGCCCAGTCCACTGCATCGAGTTCCGTCGCGTCGCGCCCGCCGCGCGCGTAGACTTTCCAATTTTCGCCGTCGCGCTTTGCGTCTATCGCCAGGACCACGGCTTGGGAGCCGAATTCTTCCGCGAGGCGCGACAGTAATTCCGGATCATTGATTGCGGCCGTGTTGACGGTAATTTTGTCCGCACCGGCGAGCACCACCGCGCGCGCTTCTTCGAGCGTCCGTATGCCTCCGCCGGCAGTCAGGGGTATGGCGAGTTCCGCGGCAACGTTTCGGATCGTTTCGAGAAATGTGGAGCGCCGGTCGCGTGATGCTGCGATGTCCAAGACGACCAATTCGTCGGCGTCTTCTGCGTTGTAGCGCGCGGCAAGTTCGGCGGGATCGCCCGCGTCGCGCAATCCAACGAAGTTGACGCCTTTGACGACGCGCGCACCGTCCGTGTCGAGGCAAGGAATTATTCGCCGGGTGAGAGTCATTGTGCGAAGTTCAGGAAGTTTTGCAGGACGGCTGCGCCGGTTGCGGCCGATTTCTCGGGATGGAACTGCAGCGCCCAAACATTTTCGTGTTCGACAGCCGCGGCGAACGGAATGCCATGGCAACTCGTCGCGACGACGCGGGGGTCTGTGCCGCGCGCGGCATAAGAATGAGCGAAATAGAAATAGGCGCCGTCGGGCACGCCGCGCAGTGCGCCCGACTCGCGCAATTGCTTGACGCGGTTCCAGCCCATGTGCGGCAATTTCACATCCGTGGGCAATCCCTGCACTGAACCGTCGAAGACATTTAAGCCCGACACATTGGGAGCTTCTTCACTTGATTCGTAGAGAGCTTGCAGGCCGAGGCAAATTCCTAAGAACGGAACGCCGCGCCAGATCGCTGCGCGCAGCGGTTCTCGTAATCCTCTTTCATCGAGGCCGCGGATCAGCGCCGCAAAGTGCCCAACGCCGGGAAGTAGTAGAGCGTCGGCGTGCTCGATGGACTCGGGCGATTGTGACCGTCTTGACGCTGCGCCGAGGCGCTCGAGTGCGTGTTCAACTGATGCGAGGTTTCCCGCGCCGTAATCGACGAGCGTAACGATCACAGCAGGCCCTTCGTGCTGGGAAGAACATTGCGCAGCCGTTTGTCTTTGGCGACGGCGAAGCGCAAGGCTCGCGCGAATGCTTTGAAGACCGCTTCGATTTGGTGGTGCGACGAACGGCCGTATAGCGCGCGGAGGTGGACGTTGGCGCGAGCCGACTGTGCGAATCCGAGGAAAAAGTCCTCGACGAGCTCGGACTGAAAATCTCCGACGCGCTTTGCAGCCACCTTTACGTTGCAGACACAATATGGGCGGCCGCTCAAATCAACTGCTGCGGCGGCCAGGGTTTCATCCATCGGCATCAGGAAATATCCGGCGCGCAAGATCCCTCGCTTCGATCCGAGAGCTTTTCGAACGGCGTCACCTAGCGCGATCCCTGTGTCCTCGACTGTATGGTGCTGGTCGACGTCGAGGTCGCCGCGAGCCTTCAGATCGAGATCGAATGCGCCGTGGCGGGCGAATAGCTCGAGCATGTGGTCGAAAAAGCGGATACCGGTCGAGACGCGCGCCTTTCCTTTGCCGTCGAGATTGATGCGCAGCCGGATGTCGGTCTCCGTTGTTGCGCGATGGATGGACGCGGTTCTCGGCATGGTTTGTCAGCGACTCCCCTCAATTTCGCGTAACAGCCGATTCATTTCGTCACGAGTCCCAATGGTGATGCGGACAAATCCCCCGCCAATATCATGCGTTCGCGGACGGAGAAGAATCCCGCGGCGCTCGAGTCGCTGGAACAACGCGGGACCAGCCGGGCCGAAATTGGCGAGAAGGAAATTACCGGCGCTGGGGAAAACCTGGATGCCAATCGTTTCGAGCGCGCTAGCAAATTCCGCGCGCACTTTTTTCACGTCCCGGACGCATCGCCGAAGTGTGTCTCGATCCTTAATCGCGGCTTCTGCTGCCACGAGTGCCGCGAGATTTACGGCATAGGGCGGCATGACGCCGCGGAGCAGAGCGATGGATTTTGCGTTGCCGATGACGCAGCCAAGCCGAAGTGAGGCGAGGCCGGCTGCCTTCGAAAAAGTTCGCACCGCGAATAAGTTCGCGTACCGATGAATCCACGGCACTACCGTAATCCCGGAAAAATCGGCGTACGCCTCGTCAATCACGAGTGCAGTTTCCGTCGCTGCATTCGCGATCTGTTTCAGTGCACGTTCATCGAGAAGCGTTCCGGTTGGATTGTTTGGATTCGCTATGATGGCGACGCGAGGTTTGCGCCGCAGAGCTCGAAGAAAATCGTCGAGAGGGAAATCCATTTCGCGGGTGTATCGCAGCGCCGTGATTCGGGCGTCGAAATTCTCTGCGTAGAAGCGATACATGGGAAACGTCGGCTCGCAGAAGAGCACTTCGGTTCGCGGGTCGACGCATGCGTCGAAGAACACGCGGAGAGCATCGTCGGCGCCGTTCGCCAAGAGCAGTTCCTTGGGGCGAATGCCGAAATAGCGGGCGAATCTCGCGGAACTCCGGCGATACTCGGGGTACATTGCTATGTATCTTGTCGAGAGGCGCGCGAGAGCCTTTGGAACTCTTGGCGAACAGCCTGAAGTATTTTCGTTCAGATCCAGCCGAAGCATGCCCTCGCGGCCGTCACCGGGGAGATCGTAAGTTCGTTTGTTCAGAACAGCGCGACGAATCGGAAGACTGTATTTCATTGGCGCACCGTGATCGCAGCTTCGTGCGCGAGAAGGCCTTCGGCGCGCGCGAGCGCCGTAGCGACGGGCCCGACTCGCGTGAAGCCTTTTCGCTCGATGGTCTGGACATTGATGCACTTCACAAAATCCAGCGTACTGAGACCACCGCGACGGCGCGCCCATCCGCCTGTAGGCAGGACGTGATTGCTGCCGCTCGAGTAATCGCCGATGGGTTGCGCGCTCCATTCCCCTAGAAAAATTGTTCCAGCCGCGGAAATGTTGTGGAGTTGTCGCGTTGCGTCGCCCATCAAGCTGAGATGCTCGGGCGCAAATCGATTTACAAAGCCGACTGCCGCTTTGAGCGAGGGCGCGATCAGAATTGCGCCGTTGCGCGCTGTCGATTGGTGCGCAGGATTTTCGCGAGGTAAACGCGCAAGTTGGGTGTCGATTTCGCGCTGCGCGTCGTTTGCTAATTTCGTCGAGGTGGTCACGAGAAAACTTCCGGCATCAGGCGCATGTTCGGCCTGCGCCAACAAATCCGCCGCGATCCATCGAGCGTTGCCTGATGTCGCGAGGACGATCGCCTCCGTCGGTCCCGCGGGCAAATCGATTGCGCAATCGGAGCTGACCAATTGCTTCGCAGCGGTCACAAAACGATTGCCCGGCCCAAAGATTTTCTCGACGCGCGGAACGCTGCGGGTGCCATATGCGAGCGCTGCAATCGCCTGCGCGCCGCCGATGCGCGCAATCCGGGTGATGTCAAACGTACCGGCCGCCGCCAGCAATTCGTGATTTGGCCTCGGACATACGACTGTGATTCGCTTAACGCCCGCCACTTGCGCTGGGATAACGGTCATGAGGAGGGTCGAGACCAGCGCGTATCGGCCGCCGGGGATGTAGCAGCCAATCGTCTCGATTGGACGCACGATTTGCGTGATCGTCACTCCGGGCCCGACCTGCAGAATCGTACTCTTCGGCATTTGCGATTGCGCGACGCGGCGAATGTTTCTCGCGGCGTGCTGAACGGCTCCGAGGAAATCCTCGCTCACGCGATCGCGCGCGGACTCGATTTCACGCCGCGTGATCCACACGCCCTCTCGGCGTAAATCCGTGCGGTCGAGCCGTTTCGTCCAGGCGAAAAGGGCTTTGTCGCCGCGCCGCCGAACGTCGTCTACGATCTTCGCAGCGACGCGCTCGGCTTCGATGTCTCGCTGCTGGCGAGCGGCCAAGAGCGCTTTTTCCACTGTCGCGGTGAGTCGGACGATTCGCATCAGAGCACAATCTTGTTGAGAGGATATTCGACAATGCCCTGCGCCTTTGCCGTTTTGAGTTTGGGCAGGAGTTGCCGCACCACACTTTCCTCGATGATGGTGTTGACCGCTACCCAATTCGGATCACTGAGCGTCGAAATCGTCGGATTCTTCAAGGCGGGCAGAACATTTAGCACGCCGGGCAAATCTTCGCGGCGGACGTTCAGCATCAAGCCGACCTTACTTGCCGCAGCGATAGCACCCTGGAGCATCACAATAAGATTTTGGCATTTTTCGCGCTTCCAGGGATCGCTGGCAGCTTCGTGATTCATGATGAAGACCGTCGCTGACTCGAGCACAGTATCCAGGATTCGAAGCCGATTCGCGCGGAGCGACGAACCCGTTTCCGTTACTTCCACGATCGCGTCGGCGAGTCGCGGGACTTTCACTTCCGTCGCGCCCCACGAAAACTCGACGCGCGCCTTCACGCCGTGGCGCTGCAGGTACTTTTGCGTGAGTTGCACAACTTCTGTCGCAATGACTTTGCCCTCGAGATCGCGCACGCTTTGCACAGGAGCGTCTTCGGGGACGGCGAGGACCCACCGAACGCGGGCGAGCCGCTGCTTCGCGTAAATCAGCTCAGCGACCTCCAAAACGTTTGCGCCAGTCTCCAGCACCCAGTCCCGGCCGGTGATGCCGGCATCCAACGCGCCATTCTCGGCATAGCGCGCCATTTCCTGCGCTCTCACCATGAGGCACTCGATTTCAGCGTCATCAATCGCCGGTGCGTAACTGCGAGAATTAACGGTGATTCGCCAACCGGCCCGCGCGAACAAGTCAATGGTCGCATCCTGCAAGCTTCCCTTGGGTATACCGAGCTTCAGCACGCTCATTGCTTTGTCTCTTGCGAATAAACGCTTGCGGGATCAAATTTGCGCTCTTCGACAATCATTGCGCTTCCGTCAGCCTCGAACCGGCGGAAAAAGCAGCTTCGATATCCCTCGTGACAAACTCCGGGCCCAAGAGGATCAACGCGCAACAGAAGAGCGTCGGAATCACAGTCGATTCGCATTTCGCGCAGCTTTAAGATATGGCCACTCTGCTCGCCTTTCTTCCACAGGCGGTTTCGAGTGCGGCTGAAGAAAACCACTTCGCCAGTGCGACGGGTTTCCTCGAATGCCTCGGAATTCATGAAGCCGAGCATCAATACTTCGCTTGTGCCCGCATCCTGGATGATCACCGGCAGCAAACCGCCGCCTTTATCGAATCGCAGCTCCATATCCCCTCCAAAATGAAAAAGCCCGCTGGGACATTCGCGCCAGCGGGCTGAAGAGTGCTTTGTTTTAGCTCGACTCTATGCAGACCCCTGCGGGCGCGGTGTGCGGCCGTGATGATGGTGATGCCGATGCGCTCGCAGTGTCATGTCGAAAGCAAACGATAAAATGAACCTCGCCAAGTGTCAAGGCGAATCAGGGGTCCAGCGCTGGAGTTTTACTAATTCAGGCTCCCGAGCAATTCTGCGTCAGTGTTTCCACCATATTGAACCGGCCGTCAGCCGCGCCCGCCGAGGATCAATTTGAGGCAGGAAAGTTCATTGGCTCGGCGCTCTTGCTCCATCCCTTCATCGTTATCTTGCCGTCGGCGCGGACCGTGCCCGTCATCATGCCGTTCGTATTGTAAGTCGTGGCGACATTGCCTTGAGGGTCGAGTGCAATTATGCCGCCTTCACCTTGTTGCTCGACGAGCTCCTTCATGACGACGTCATTGGCCGCCTGTTCAAGCGAGACGTGGAGGTACCGAACGCGTTCACATATGTCCGCGGCAACGATATTCCGAATGTAGAACTCACCAACGCCCGTTCCCGAAACGCCGCAGCTCTGGTTATTGGCATACGTTCCCGCTCCGATGATCGGCGAATCGCCGACGCGCCCGGGCATCTTGAGTGCCGTGCCGCCGGTGGAAGTTCCTGCGGCAAGGCTGCCAGATTCGTCGAGCGCAACGACGCCGACGGTACCGTGCTCCTGATCGCGCAACAGCTCGGACGTTGTCTTCTTTTCGTCCTCCGATTTCGCGCGCTCATACATCTCCCACAGATGTTCGTTATAGAAATAAAACGGAGAGACCAGTTCGATGCACTGGGATTGTGCGAAACGCTCGGCGCCCTCGCCTACGAGCATGACGTGGGGCGTCTTTTCCATCACAAGCCGCGCGAGGTGTATCGGATTGGCGATATGCTTCACGGATGCCACCGAGCCGGCGGCGAGAGTGCGGCCGTCCATGATCGAGGCATCGAGTTCAGGAACGCCGTCGCGGTCGTAATAGGCGCCACGGCCTGCGTCGAACAGTCCGGTGTCTTCCATAACGCGAATTGTGGCCTCAACGGCATCGAGGCTTGATCCGCCGCGTGAAAGGATTGCGTAGCCGCTCTGAATGGCTTTGACCATTGCTGCGCGACGCGCTTCGATCATCGCCGTCGTTGCGTGGCTGTAATCGCCAGCGCCGCTATGTGCGACGAGGACGAAATTCGCACCCGATTGCGCTGGCAACGGAGACCTCGCCGCGCTTGCGGAATGCCCGTGGTTTGCCAGCGCGAGTCCAAGAATGAGTGCAAAGCCAATGATTGCGATGAGTCGAATAACTTTCACTGAAACCTCCGATAAGGCATTTAAGACGTGTTGGGTGCGTCCAAGCGAAACGTCAGTTGTAGTGTTCCCAGCGGGGGAGTCTGTGTTGCCCTGCGGAAGATGTCAAGCGGTGCGGATTCGTGCCGCGGAATCTTTCGGCGGCAAGGCACAATGTTCCTTGAAATTCGGGCACGGTTAGTTATGATACGCAGTCTTGCGCACGCGAGAGCCCGGGAGTACGTTTCTTCTGAACCGATGGCGATCGAATCGGGAGCGAAACCGATGCAGAACAGAGTTGGAACTAAGGGTTCGGCGGCGACAGCCGCACTGCTATCAATCTTAATTGTGATTATGGTGGCTGCGACAGTGTATGTATTCGTCGCGAACCTGTACCCTGCCCCTCCGCCGATTACGGCCAACGGCGAATTGATCGACCGGCAATACAACCTGACTCTGTACATGACGGGCGTCGTGTTCATTCTTTCGCAAATCGGCTTGGCGTACGCGATTTTCCGGTTCCGCGACAAGGGCCAGCGTGCGCGGTTTACGCGCGGCAATAATACGCTTGAGATGATCTGGACTTCGGCCACGATCGTCGTTTTCCTCGGTGTCGGGATACTTGGCCGGAAGGCCTGGGCCGAGACTCGATTCACGCCCGCGTCGCCGGACGCGATTAAAGTCGAAGTCACTGAAAACCAGTTCGTGTTCAATTTTCGGTATCCGGGTCCAGATGGCAAATTCGGACGGTTAGATCCCAAACTCGTCAGCGCGTCATCGGGCAATCCGATCGGGCTGGATTTGAATGATCCTGCCGCGAAGGACGACATTATCGTTCCGACGCTGACAGTTCCCGTAAACCACCAAGTCGAACTCGAGCTTCGTTCGCAGGACGTCATCCACAATTTCTACGTGCGCGAGCTTCGTCTGCAACAAGACGCCGTGCCGGGCATCGAGATTCCCATCCATTTTACGGCGACGAAGATCGGGCAGTACGAAATTGTATGTACGCAGTTATGCGGACTGGGACATTACAAGATGCGCAGCGTATTGAACGTCGTTTCGGATTCCGATTATCAAGATTTCCTGAAGCAGCAGGCCGCAGCCCAGTGACGGATTGCAAGCAGTCAGGAGGCCACGAATGAGTTCGCATGCCGATTCGGCGCACGCGATGCACGCGCCGACCGGATTCATCAGCAAATATATTTTCAGCGTCGATCACAAAGTCATCGGCATCCAGTATTACCTTCTGGCCCTAGTCGCTGTGACCGTCGGGATTGTTCTCTCGGTGCTGATGCGTTTCCATCTGGTCTGGCCAGGTGCCCATCTGCCGTTCGGGGCGGGCATCATGACGCCGGAGCAGTACCTGGCGCTCGTGACGATGCACGGGACCATTATGGTGTTCTTCGTATTGACCACCGCGCCGCAGAGCGGATTCGGAAACTATTTTCTTCCGATACAAATCGGCGCAGCGGATATGGCGTTTCCGCGGATCAATATGCTTTCCTTCTGGGTGACGTTTCTAGCGTTCGTCGCTTTGGTTGCGGCATTCTTTGTGCCGGGTGGCGCGCCAATCAGCGGATGGACGGCATATGCGCCGCTTAGCGGACTGGGAGAAGTAACCGGGCCAGGCGAGGGACTTGGGCAGACGATGTGGATCGTAAGCATCGCGCTCTTCTGCATAGCTTCGCTTTTGGGTGCTCTCAATTTCATCGCGACGACGATTGATCTTCGGGCGCCGGGAATGTCGCTTATGCGGATGCCGCTAACCGTCTGGGCATGGTTCATAACGGCGATTCTCGGGTTGCTGGCATTCGGTGTTCTTCTGGCGGCCGGCGTCTTGTTAATTTTGGATCGTTCGGCGGGCACGAGCTTCTTTGTTCCAGCGGGCGAGATCGTCAGTGACACGTTGTTGAACCACAAAGGCGGCTCGCCGATTCTTTGGCAGCATTTGTTCTGGTTTTTCGGCCATCCGGAAGTTTACATCGCGATTCTGCCGGGCATGGGTGTGGCATCGCACATCCTTTCGACATTTTCGCGCAAGCCGATTTATGGGTATCGCGCGATGGCTTACGCGCTGTGCACCATCGGCTTTCTGGGATTCATGGTATGGGGCCATCACATGTTTGTCAGCGGGATGAGCCCTTATTCGGGATTTGCATTCTCCGTTCTCACGATGTCCATTGGCGTGCCGTCGGCCATCAAGACGTTTAACTGGCTCGGGACGTTGTGGGGCGGAAAGATTATATTAAAGACGCCGATGCTCTTCGCGCTCGGCTTCGTATCGCTTTTTGTCAGCGGGGGCCTTTCGGGATTGTTCCTCGCGCAGCCATCTGTGGATAACCGATTGCACGCCACGTATTACGTTGTCGCCCACTTCCATTTGGTTATGGGAGTCGCCGCGATTTTCGGAATCTTTGCGGCGACGTACTTTTGGTACCCCAAAATGTTCGGCAAGATGATGAGCGAGGGCCTGGGGAAACTTCACTTCTGGGTCACCTTCGCCGGCGCGTATTGCATCTTCATGCCGATGCACTTCCTCGGGATCGCCGGTGGAATTCGTCGTTACGCTGACTATACGGGAGTGCAATATTTGGCTGCCCTTCAACCGTTACACAAATTCATTACGATCGCAGCGTTTATCACGGCCGGGATTCAGCTTGTTTTCCTGTTCAATTTCTTTTGGAGCCTGAAGTTCGGCGCAGAGGCGTCTGACAACCCGTGGAACGCAACGACGCTGGAATGGACCACAGCCACGCCGCCGCCCCACGACAACTTTGCCGGGCACTATCCGAGTGTTTATCGTGGTCCGTACGAATTCAGCGTTCCTGGCGTCGAAGAAGATTACATTCCGCAAAATCTTACGCCAGAGCAAGTTCGACGGACAAAGTAGAGAGCGATTATGCCGACAGTAATAGTCACCGACGAAATTGAGATTATCGGTCCGGGCCGCGGACGCGGACGTGGCGGAGACGGCAAACCGCCCGGCGGCGACGGAGGCGGGGGCGGAAACGATGGCGGCGCGGGCGGATCTGCCGTTCCTCAGCGCACATACATCACTGGGATGACGGTTGCGCTCGGCGGGATCTTGATGTTCTTTATGGCGCTCGTGAGCGCTTACATTGTGCGCAAAGGCACGTCGAACGACTGGCGGCCGCTTGAAGTGCCACGAATACTGTGGGTGAACACTGCGGTGCTCATCCTCAGCAGTTTCACTCTCAGCTTTTCCCGCAAGCGATTCCTGCAAGGCGATAAGCCGGCGTTTCGCCACTGGTGGCTGGTAACCTGCGCGCTCGGATTTCTTTTTCTCGTTGGACAAGTCGTCGCGTGGAGGCAGCTCGCGAACGCGGGAGTGTTCCTGGCAACAAATCCGAGCAGTAGCTTTTTCTACGTATTCACCGCCGCGCACGGGCTTCACCTTCTTGGTGGCGTGCTTGCACTTTTCTGGGTGGCGGTGTTGCCGATGCGGCGATTGACCCAGAGTACGGCAACGACTGTCGCTGCGATGTACTGGCATTTCATGGATGGGCTGTGGGTATTTATCTTCTTACTTCTGCTCCTGGGACGGTGAGACGTGAGCCATTTGGAACCTGAGGGCCTTCTCTCGACGCCATGGTCGGGCGGCGCATCGCCCTTTGCGATCAATTCGAAAAAGTTGGGGATGTGGCTTTTCATCGTCTCGGATTCGCTGACATTTTCGGCGCTGCTTGTCGCGTATGCATACGTGCGGCTGTCGAATCCGGACTGGCCGCGGCCATTTGAGATTTGGCCGGCGATTGCGAAGTCTTCGCTGATGACGTTCATTCTCCTAAGCAGCAGTCTAACGATGGTGCTGGGTGTCGCGGCGGCGCACCGCGGCGACCGCAAGAAGACGCTGCGCTACCTCGGCTTCACGATGCTTTTTGGTTTGGCCTTCGTCGTCATCCACGCGACAGAGTGGTACACGCTCATGGTCGTGGACCACGTAACGCCGTGGTCGAATCCGTGGGGTGTGCCCTTGTTCGGCGGTACATTTTTCGGACTAACCGGCCTCCACATGCTTCACGTGACGATTGGCGTGGCGTATCTGGCGGTGGTCGCCTGGGGTTTTGGAAACGGAAGATTTAAGCCGGAAGACGTGGAGGTGAGTGGTCTGTACTGGCATTTCGTCGACCTGGTCTGGATGTTTATTTTCCCGCTTGTTTATTTGATGTCGGTCAACCTCAAGGGATAGGAGCAAGGAATGAGCGCACATGGAGCTGCGGCGGAGACTCACCAGGTTGGCACCACCAAATTATTCACGCAAGTATGGTTTTGGCTGCTCGCGCTGACTGCTATCGAAGTCTTCCTCGCGTATTTGCGATTGAACCCGGCGCTGATGCTTACGATTCTCGTGGGATTGTCGCTCATTAAGAGCGCGCTGATCATTTCCTACTTTATGCACCTACGTTTCGAGCACCTCGGATTGTTCCTCTTGCTGATTCCTGCGATGGTGTTTTGCATCTGCATGATGCTGATCATGTTCTTTCCGGACAGCATTCGGATTCTGAATCTCCGGCCTCACTGATTTGGATTTTCTTAACGACTGACGAGTTGAGGCGTTAACGCTGCGAGGCGCTTACTCCGCTAACGGAAATTCCGTCAAACCGATGCTACAGAGACAGGAATTCCGGCGATTGACCTTCCGGCGGTAATTCAGGGGAAATTGATGTATTGCAGCGGCGCGGATGGTCTATCGAAGCCGGCCAGGCGGGTCCGCTGGCTCTGGAGATTCCGAGGCCGCGGGTGACGACGCATCGGCTTCGAGCTTCGATGGCGGCGGTTGAGGAATCCCGAGCCCATGGTTCATTTCTAGATGATCCTTGGCGCACGCCGGGCAGTAAACCTTGCCCGTCTCTTCATCGCGAAGGCTGGCAAGTTCATAGCAGCCATGGATGCAGTCGCAATATCCGGTATTACTCGAAGTCTTGATCGCCACCAACGCCATCCGAACGTCCTCCAATGCGGATACTATCTACGTTCCCACGCACACGCAAGTGCGCCCGCATAGGAAACACATCTACTTTCGGTGGCTTCTGTCGTGAGTGAAAGCAGTGCCCTACGTTCGCAGTCTGTTTGCGGGCGTCAGACGCGTTCCTGAGGCATTAATTGGAACGGATTGACTGTGTTGTCATGCAAGTCTTGCCAGATGCGATCAGGAACGGACAGAAAAACGGCAACGACCCGAGGGTCAAATTGTGTTCCCGCATTCTTGCGAATTTCTTCCCGCGCGACGGAGATAGGCAGCGCCTTGCGATAAGGCCTATCCGAAATCATTGCATCGAGCGTGTCCGCGACTGCGAATATCCGTGAGCCCACGGGAATGTCTTCGCCTTTGAGGCCCTGCGGGTAACCGGTGCCGTCGTAGCACTCCTGATGGGTGAGGACTATTTCTGCTGCTTCCTTGAGGAACGGAATTCGTTTCAGCACGTCGAAGCCGATATCGCAATGGCGACGCATCACGGTACGCTCATCCGCGGTTAACGGCCCAGGCTTGCGAAGGATAGAGTCCGGGATTCCCATCTTGCCTATGTCGTGCAAGAAGGCGCCGCGCGCGATATGACGTAATGCGACCTTGTCCACGCCCATCGCCTCAGCCATGCGGATTGTGAACGCCGTGACGCGCTGGCAATGGCCTTCTGTTTCGGCGTCTTTGGCGTCAAGCGCGCCGCCGAGAGCTTCGAGGGTGTGATCGTAGGATTGTTCGAGATCGCGCAACGCAAGCGAGAGCTGCTGCGTACGTTCCGCGACCAATTGTTCGAGATCGCTTTGATACGAGCGATTTTCCATTACCAACCGGCGATGCTCGAGCGCGCGGCCCACGCTCATGTAAAGCTGGTCTTTCTCGAATGGCTTCAGAATGTAATCGTAGGCGCCATTGCGGATCGCTTCGAGCGCGATGGCGATATCATGCATCGCGGTCACCATGATGACCGGAACATCCGGGTCCAGCTCGCGGAGCCGGGCGAGCAACTTCAGTCCGTCCATCTCGGGCATCACGATATCGCTCAAGACAAGCGATGGCAGCTCTTTCTTGAAGTGCTCGAGTGCGACTTGCCCATTCGGGGCGATGTCGCACTGATAGCCTTTGGCTTCAAGGAGCGTTGAGATTACTTCGCGGATCGCTTCTTCGTCATCCGCAATAAGGATTCGTTCGTTCAGCACGGATTTGGCCTCGTTGGATTGCGCCCAGACCTCGCGTGTTCGCGAGTTACACGTATGCCGCCCTACTAAGTCAGGACCCCGTCAAAGAAAATGCACTCAAGGTGCCAGGTCTAGCGCCATTCTTCGGTTGTGTCCAAACTCTACTAAGTGACGTTTTTTCAGCTGATTGCATCGAACTGGAGACCACGAACTAAACCGTCCGGGGGCATCACGCGTCTCAAGGTGGGGAGATTTGGCGCGGAAGAGTCTCACCGTGCGACGGTGAGTCAAGTCCGCTTCATTTGCGGGTATTTGCCGGAGATTCAGATTAGGATTGCAAACGGTTTTGCGCGGGCCCCTCAGGAGCAAGCGTTTGCAGGGTTGCCATCATCGCCTCCACCTGGCGCGAGAGTCCGCCGACTACCCCGCTGAGGTGGGCGACAGCATCAAACGGCAGACTCCCAACCGTTCCGAGGCGAAACAGCGCGATACGATAGAGAATTCGAAACCGGACTTCGAGTAAGAGGCGCTCCGTTTCTTGCCGGTGTTCGATTTTGGGAGAAAGGGATGCGACTTCACGGGCAAGACGATCGAGACACGCGAAATCTTCGCCAATTCCCACGAGATACTTACGCAGTGCCGTTCGCCGCTCCACGCGCAGGCGTTTTGCGCTGCCTTCCGGAAGGCGACTGTCGATAAAAACTCGATCTTCGTTTGTAAGCGCACGGCGGATCTGGGCGAGGTGGCGGAAATGCTTTGCGGTGAGCGATTCGACGCTGACGGACGTAACAGGCCGTAACGCCGACTCGGCTTTCAGTGGCCGAATGAGCAATCCGAGACCCACGAGGAGGAGCACGGATGCGATAGTGGCGAAGATAAGGGGCCCCAGCATCATCGCAGGATCTCCAAGAGCCGGGAGTTCAACTCGCGCAGGCGGAGATTCACCTCGGGCATAACCTGGCCGTACGCTTGCGCTCCGAGCATGGCGGTGGAAGGAGCTTCGGCAGGCACGGGCTTCCACACTGCCGCGAGCCAGATTAACATCGAAATCGCGAATGAATTGACGACGATTTGTGCATACAACGGGTAGAAGCCGGTTCTGAAAACAGAGATAAACTCGTGATCGGCGACCTGTACCGCCGAATAGAAGACCAGTCCGGAGGAAATCCAAGCGATCAGGCGGTCTACACGGATGATGTAGTAGCGGGTAAACATGAACGCGAATATAAGCGTCCCAAGAATCGCGAGTTCGAGGTCCCTCTCCAGGATTGTGATCAACGTGGTGACGTGATTCTGATTGTGCCACGCGGCGACCGCTGCGTTGGCGAAAAGGATCCCGGCTATCCCAGAAAGAATGATCCGGCATAGACGCCAAATCCCAATATTCTTTCCGAGAACTTTGCAGCAAATCTCACCCACGACCATGCCTCTCAAACCAATGAGTACCGCCTGGGTCAGCCAGTAACAGCGGAAATACGCATTTGAAACAAAACCAAGCTCTGAAATAAGGCTCCAGCGGATAATTTCCACCAGGACGACTGAAATTAAATAGGCCGTGAAGATGGGAAGTCTGCGAAACAAACCGTGACGAAGTGCGAGGACCATTACGCTAAACTCGAGTAGCAACGCCGCGATCCAGCGGCCGTTATGCATCAAGTCGAAAAGCATGGAGGCCAGACGTAATCATAGCATAGTATTATCGTACCGGTAAACTATGATGCGCAAGGCCTCCGCCAGGAGAGAGACGTTCGAGATCAGACTCCCCGTGCGAGCTTACCCGACGATTCCAGCGCTCATCGGAGGAAACGGCGGCGGTGGTGATGCAGCTCCGTCTGCCCATAGACTGTGGGGAGGGAAGGGCGGCGGCGGTGATGCAGCTCCGTCCGTCCATTGAGTTTGGTTGTTTACCGATTGAGCGTTGACGTGGCTGACTACTGGGAGTAGCATCAGTAGCGCAGCTAAGCTGAGCAGAACGAGGACTTTCGTTTTCATGTTTAGACTGCCTCCTTGGCAGCGCATGGCGGGGATATTTCCACGCGCTCAAAGGAAGCAGCCGCTGAAACAGAAAACGTTCAGAAATCGGAACAGGCGGGGCAATGGACTCGTGGGAAAGCTTCGAGCTGAATCAGCCAATCATTGATGATTTTTGTACTCGAACTCTTGCGGCGATCCCGAGCGATTTCGGCAGGGTGATCCACATCACTTTGCTTCGGGATTTTGCTTCAGGGTTATATGGTCACGAAGGGCTTGAGACGCTTTATTCCGCAGCCGGTGTTGACGAGGCGCTGCACTACTGCCACGAACAGGTGTTTCAAAAGTTGCTGGAAATGCCGCTCGAGCGTCTGGAGTCGGATTTAAGGGATTGCTTTGCAGGAATGGAAGGAGAGCCCGATCAGATCGCCGCAAGGTGGCTGGAACTCGAGTTCTATCGCATGCTTATGCCGTTCGGGCTGCCGGAATATTTGCGCGACCTGTTTTGCGCAAATCTGCGGGCCTTGCTTGAATTGGTTGTGAGGGACGAAGCTATGGTTCGGTCAGCCGCATAGCGACTCCCACCACTCGGCCCACGATTTCTGCCTCTTCTGGATAGCGGTGGCATTCCGGGGCCGACGCTGACAACGGGTGCGGCTGTAAGATCAATCTACCTCGATCGCGCGAACACCACGAGCACCTGTATCCTCGCCGGAAATCCACGAAATATAGGGGCCGATCGTACTCGTTTCGCCAGCCTCCGTCCTCGACGATCTGAACAGAGGGATCGATCAAGACGAGCGATCCCGGCCGCACCAGCGGATCCATCCAGCGGTCTTCAGTGCCGATATACCCATAGCGATGCGTCGTTCCGTTAAGGAGTGCGCCTTCGAAATGCTTCCATGATTCGACGACCCGAGTGAGGCTGTCGGTGCGGCGAGCATCGAAGGCCGGATCGAACCGTAGTGGGATGCGCAGACGGCGAGGCGCAGTCCCCAAGTGCGTATTCTTAGTGCCGTGAGCGAAGCTGTCTCGAAAGTGCTCGTCAAGCGGGATGTTGTACCATTGGCAAACTTCGAAAACATCAAGGTGGTAAAGCGTGCACAGTGTGTAAAGCTTGTGCAATGTCGGCGTGACGTCCGCGTTTTCGATATCCGCCAAGCGGCTGATATGAATGATGAATTCCGGACGCCCGTGCTTGCTTGCGAGTTCGTAGCTGGACTGTTCGACATCTCGGTACGTGAGTCCAAGACGCTCGCGCACCTGTCTGAGGCATGACCCGGGCTGCATGAAATCTCCTACGAACGTCTCGGGCCTGTAGCACCTAGCAATTATATCAGATGGCTAACATTATGTTCCGTTAACGGAACACTCGCTCCAACCGCTACTCACTCTTTGACGGAAAAGCCGCCAGAGCTTTGATCCGAAAACCTGATATTCTGAATTACAATCCTATGGCATCGAGGGCCCGACCTTCATGAGGCGCTGGCAGCTCACGCTTACCTCCGTCGTTGCTTCACTCGTAGCGCTGACAGGTTTGACGGCGCCACGAGCTCGTTCGTTCGCAGTGACGCAAGATTCGCCCGCTTCTCCTGGCACGGCGAAGACGCCCCCACAAACGGTGGAACACGGAAACCCCGAATTTCTACGGACAGCCGATGAAGTCCTGGCTCAAATGAGCCAGCTTCTCGATCTTCCTGTGAAGGCGCCACTTAAAAAGAGCCTTCGATCAAAAAAAGAAATCCGGGAATACCTGATCCGCGAGGATCGGGACGACAAGAGCGACGAGCAGCGGTACGCTGACCAGAAGGCATTGGAAGCCTTCGGACTGATACCCCCCAATTTCCCCTTGGATGCATTCATGCTCGACGTGCTCACCGATCAGATCGCCGGGCTTTATGACGCGAAGGCGAAGGAATTCTACATTGCGGACTGGATTCCTGTCGATGAGCAGCGGAGCGTGATGGCGCACGAACTGACTCATGCGCTGGTGGACCAATCGTTTCGTTTGGATGACTGGATTAAAGCGGCTCGGCCGAACGACGACGCCGAATTGGCTCGGGATTCTGTGAGCGAAGGCTCCGCTATTGCGGCAATGATCGATTATTCGTTGCTCGACCAAAAAATCGGCGTGCGGGATCTGCCGGATGTAACCGGAATAATACGGCAAGGCGCAATCAGCGAAATGGAAAAGGATCCTCACCTTTCAAAAGCGCCAGCGATCATCCGCGACGAACTGCTGTTTCCATACTTAGCCGGAACTTCGTTTACGCAACAATTCTTGAAGGCGAATAGCGGCTGGAAGGATCTTCCGAAACTTTTTGAAAATCCGCCCGTTTCGAGCCAGCAAATCATTCATCCAGAACTGTACCTCAAGGGAGTCAGACCGGAGACGGTTACGCTGCCGAAGTGGACAGGAATTGTGCCGTCGGGTTGGAAACCACTCGAAGAAAACGTATTGGGTGAATTTGGATTGCAAGAGGTCCTGAAAGAATTCATCGGAGACGAAATGGCGCAGCAGACTGCGCCTTTCTGGGCGGGCGACCGATACTCGGTTTTCGAAGACCAAAAGACGAAGATCACCTCGCTCATCGTTCGTTTCCACCTGGATAGCGAGGAAGACACCGCACGATTTTTCGGGAAGTATAGTGAAGCGCTCGAGTTTAAGCACAAGACGCGAGTCGAACTGATTCGGCGTCCGAACTTCTTCCAATTCAAAACGGACGGCGGAAAGGTGTTTCTACGGTGCCTGGCAAGCGACTGCTTGTCAGTTGAACAAGCCGACCGGGACACCTTCGACAAGATAAATCATGCGATCGGCTGGCCCCCTGCGCCCGCTGAGATTGAGCCGGTAGCCAAGCCAACCGTAACCCAGCAATTTAAGCTTCAAGGCACCGCGAACGCTGCGCCTCGAAGTCTCTGAGTTTCTCGCGCCTACGAATCCAGACGACGAATTACCATCAGCGTCAAATCGTCGGCCGGCTGGCCGTCCGCCGAATGGGTTTGGAGATCGTTCAGAAAAGCTGCCGAGAACTCGACCGGGTTCAAGTGGCATTGAGACTCCACGAATTCGCGGAGCCTCCTCTCACCGTATTCGATTCCGTGCGCGTCGCGCGATTCTGAGATACCGTCCGTGTAGAGGACCAGACTTTGAGCCGGTTCGAGTCGCAGCGTCTCGGTCGTATATGTCGCCGACGAAAACATCCCAAGCGGCAAGCCCGTAGCGTCAATGGATTTGGCATTCATGCCGCCTACGACCCAGACGGGCGGGTGCCCGGCGCTGCCAATCTCCACGTCGCCGTTTTGGCGTACACGGCCACAGACGAGTGTGGCGTAGAGGCCGCTAATCGTGCTTTCGCAGAAGAGACGATTCGCCAATCCAAGAACATGAGCGATCGGACGCTCGAGTGGAATCAGGCTGCGAAACATCGCGTGCAGGTGCGCCATTAGCATCGATGCCGAGAGACCCTTGCCAGTCACGTCGCCGAGCAGGAACACGACCGCGCCGTCGCCGTTACTGGACTGAATCACGTCGCAGTAATCGCCGCTCACGACTCCCGCGGGCTTATACCGATAATGGAAGTGCCAGCCGGATGATCGAATCTCAGCCGGAGGCAGCAACGACCTCTGAATGCTGGCCGCCATCTCTACATCCTGCTCAAGTGCGCGACGCTCTTTGGTCGACAAATGGTCGAGGCAAAAGCGGATGAGAGGATCTGCGGTCAGCCGGTCAAATTCCACAGTGTCGTGACAGGTTTCGCAGATCCCGAACGTGCCCACGGCGAGGCGCTCAAGAGCCGAATCCACTTCGGCGAGAAGGCTCGTGATCTCGGCGGTTGGCGAGGTTTCTATTGCAGATGTGAGTCGCCGCCGGCGCGTCTCCAATTCTGTTTTGAAATACCCGTCACTAATGCTGGCCATGTGCACCTCCAGGGAGAGTTTGATTGGCGCAGGCCATTCCTGCCATCCGATTCAGGCGGCCAAAACTCAGGCCGTATCGCTATTTCGATTCGGTGACGAAGCCGGGCGATTCAGTCAAATTGGCCTCTAAGAGGGCCTCGTTTTGGCTCGTCGAACACTTGTTGCGAAGTCGGGCCAGACGATTGTCTAGATCCGTTCGCCATCTGCCGGTGCGCGCCGGAGAAACAAAGTCAATGCTTCGCGAGCGTCGCAACTCTGCGAGCGCTTCGCCAATCAATTCGGCGGCGCGTTCGGGGTGCCGCGCCCGATGTTCATAATATTTTGCGAGTTCGACATACGCTTCCAGTCCCTCACGTGACATTCCGCGCAGCTCCATCCAAAGCGATGTCGCGCGAGCAAAATCACCTTCGCGTTTTGCCAGTCGCGCGAGCGCGGCGCGAGCCGTCCCATCCGCCGGCTTCGGTAGTACGCGGGCAATCGCGTGAGCGTAAAGATCGCGCGCCCGCGACGATTCTCCACGGCGATCGCAAATTCTCGAAACACCGAATACCTCAAGAGCATCTTTGCTCTCCAATTCGGGCGCTGCTAGAAGCGAAAAAACGCGGCCGGTTAGCGCGGCAAGTCCAACGAGGTCCATCTGATTGTGGTAGAAAACGGGCACAAGTTGCTCGGCGCAGCCGCCACGCAGGTAATCGAAATAGATCTGGGGGATCAAATCGGACACGATGTCGTCGCCGCGATTTCGACCGAGAACATGGCGTTCGAGTTCACACAAGCGAACGGAGCCAATTCGCGGCCGCCATAGGTGTCGCGAGGTATGCAACAGATCGAGATGCGCGCGGGGAACTTTCGGAGAGATCGAGCGCGTCATCCGGAAGCGCGTCTCGAGCAGCGGCCAATCAAACGACTTGCCATTGAAGGTGACAAGGATGCGCCGCTCGGCGAGTCGCTCTTTCAGCGTAGCAAGAACGGAATGCTCGTCGCTGTGGTCGCGCATGAAGAATTGCTCGACCTCGAGGCCGCCCGCATCCCACCACGCGACGCCGATCAGGAACGCGTAGGTGCCCGTGCCCCCCGAGATGCCCGTAGTTTCAGTGTCGAGGAAAAGCCAATTTTTCTGATCGGCCGCTTCTGCCGGAGCCTCAGGCGCGAGCAAACGCAACGCTGGCATTGTGACGTCGCCGGGACAAGTATCCGAAAACCAGCGCCGTACAGACAGGTGCTCGCCATGGCGCGTTTTTTGCAGCGTAGCGCCTAGCAGGCGAGCGAGATCTTCCGCGCCTTCTGGAGTAGCAGGCGCGTAGCCGCGCGGCTTCACGTCGGCCCGTTTTGTCGCGGGCTTCAGTGCCGCTATGCGGTTGAATCGATCTTCGTTCATCAGAGTCATTTTCGAGTTCTTGCTGCTAAGTTCGTGATGCGACACGCGACAGAATTGTCAAAGCAACCTCTTTTGCCTTGTCGCTCTTTTCGCCCGCTGGACCGACACACGACGGACAGCCGCTCGCGCACGAGCATGCCGAAATGAGTTCGTTTGTGCGATGGAGTAGCAGGTCATAGGCGCGAAAAAGCGGCTCGCTAAAACCGATACCGCCCGGATACGCGTCGTAGAGATAGAGGTTGGGCTCAAAATAATCGCGCGGCAGTTTTGGATCTGGCGCTATTTCGGCTTCGTCATGCCAATCGGGCGCCACGCCCGGACTCGGAGGCCGCTCGCCGATTGCCGTCCCGAGATCGCGTGGGTCGCACATCAACAGCAACGAGGCGATCGACTCGAGCGCGCGCAACAAGCCAAACATTCCAGCCTGCCGATCGGATAACGAATAATCGAGGCTAGCAACGAGCGAGCGATTGAGCGTGATCCAAAATGAAGTCGTATGCATTTCGTTTTCGGGCAATTCGAGTTTGCCGGACCCGACATTTTCGTTGGTAAAGAATTTAATTTTCTTGAAGCCAACAACTTGCGAGCGGACCAGGACATCCCCGTGGACGCGCATGGCGGGCCCGGCAATGGCGTCTTCGTCTGCGATCTCGAGCACGCGCACCTGCGTATAGCGAATTGCATCGGTGAAATAGTCCACGTTGACGCGCTTGACGTACGCTTTGCGCTGATCGAAATCTAGTTTCTCCACGTGATACTGCTGGCCCTGGTGGATGTAGATGGCCTTCGGATGCACAGTCGTCAGCGCACTCGAGAAGTCCACTTCGCCGATAACTTCCGGTTCGCCTGAGACTCCGTCGTCCACGCTTTCATTGCCGGTGACGTCAACGATTACAAAGTTGTCCGACGTGACGGATCGCAAGCTAACGGTATCTGCGGGATAGGCTTCTTGCACCCAATGCCAATTTTCACCGCTCTTGTGAAGGAAACCCGCCTCGGTCAGGCGATCGCAAATGGACGGCACATCCACGCCACCGAATTTTTCTTCCGGCGATATCGGCAGTTCGAATGCAGCACACTTGAGATGATCGACGAGGATCTCCAAATTGTCGGGCTGGACGTAAGCGTGTTCCGGCGAGCGCCCGAAGAAATAATCGGGATGCTGGACGATAAATTGATCAAGCGGCGAGGATGAAGCGACCAGAACGGCGCATGCTGCGCCGCTGCGTCGCCCTGCGCGGCCGGCGCGCTGCCACGTGGATGCGATTGTTCCTGCATAGCCTGCCATTACCGCGGCATCGAGCGAGCCGATATCGATTCCAAGCTCCAGCGCGTTCGTGGCAACAACGCCTCGGATACAGCCGTCGCGCAAACCGCGCTCGATGGCGCGGCGTTCGCCGGGAAGGTAACCGCCGCGATAGCTGCGGATGGGCTCTTCGCTGCCCGGGGGTGCGGGATTTGCCTGCTTTAGGTACGTGAGCAGGACTTCAGTGTGAAGCCGGCTGTTCGCGAACACGATGGTCTGAAGCTTTTGCTTGAGAAATTCCTTCGCAACGCGGGTCGATTCGTTGAGATAGCTTCGTCGAATTCCAAGATTGCGATTAACGACCGGCGGATTGTAGAAGGCGAAAACTTTCTCCGCGGAAGGCGCGCCATTTTCATCGAGCACTTCAACTCGCGACTCCGTCAATAGGGTAGCTAGCTCGCCGGGATTCGCAATTGTTGCCGAAGAGCAGACGCACTGCGGCTCCGAGCCATAAAATCTTGCGATTCGTCGAAGACGGCGAAGAACGTTCGTAAGATGGCTCCCGAAGACTCCACGATAAGTGTGCAGCTCGTCGAGCACGATATAGCGCAAGTTTTCGAAGAGTCGCAGCCAACGGGTGTGGTGAGGCAGGATACCTGTGTGCAGCATGTCGGGATTCGACAAAATCACGTGGCCCCGCTCGCGGATAGCCTTGCGCGCGTCGCTTGGAGTATCGCCATCGTAGGTAAAGACGCCGAACGAATCATCGAGACGCGTGGCGAGATCGTGCAATTCGGTGAGCTGATCCTGCGCGAGAGCCTTCGTTGGGAACAGGTAAAGCGCGCGCGTATCCGGATTTTCGAGGATCGCGTTCAGCACTGGCAGGTTGTAGCAAAGCGTCTTTCCGGATGCAGTAGGCGTGACGATGACGACGTTCTTGCCCGCGCGCACTGCTTCCGCAGCCAGTGCCTGATGTGAATAGAGTTGCGTGACGCCTTTTGCGCGATAAGCCGCAGTCAGCTCCGGGCGGACCCACTCGGGCATCGGCGCGAATTTGGCCTCGCGAGCAGGGAAGTGTTTGATGGCGGTGAGAACTTCGCCTGTGCGGTCGAGAGTGGCCAGGCTACCCAAGGCATCGCGAACGGCCTCAAGGGTCGAGCGTGAACGAACGGCTAACGATTGGGGCAAGCGCGACCTCCCGTAGAGCTTGACTCTATTCGCTTTTTGTTCGCTGAGGCTAGCACGCTGGCAATGTCGGCGCAATACCAATTTCACGAGCAGATTCAGATTTGCGCAAATGCAGCTTCGCGGCTTGACACGGAAGCTCAAAGGCCGCTATAGAGAATGCATGGCGCATACATTCATTGTTTTCGATTTCGGCACGAACGAGGAAGCCTCGCAGCAAGCCCGGCACCGCGTTGAGGGCTGGAAGCAGGGCTACCGGCTGGGCAACAAGCTTCTGATAAAATTTGAGAGAGAAGGCGGCGCGAGTAAGGCCGATGCCGACGACACCAACGACAGCGGCAAACCGAAGAAGAAAATCGACACTGGTAAGCCGGAGAAAGTCCGCGTGCTCATTCGGCTCGATTTTTCCGATCACGAGAAGCTCTCGTTCAATCGATGGCTGGAGCGGATTCCGAAAGAAGAAGCGTTTAAGCTGGCAAAGAGCAAAACGGTTAAACAGGGCGAAACGGAATTCGAAGAACTTGAGAAGCTATTCGACTCGCTTGACTAGGTGTCTCTTCTTAGTGCACCTTTTCACCTCGGGCTTTACGCCAAGCGGAATCATCGAATCTTTTCCGGCGCCGCCCGGTTTTGATTGGCTATAATTGAGTGAACCCGCAAGATACCCTCTCACTCTCGGCGGAGACGATGTCGTCCCAGACACGCACAAAGGTTGCACGATTCGACGCGTCGAGATACCACGGCCTGGACCGCGAATCTTTGGTCCGAATGTACCGGACCATGTTTCTTTCCCGGCGGCTCGACGACAAGGAAATTCAGCTCAAGCGGCAAAACAGGATTTTCTTCCAAATTAGCGGCGCTGGGCATGAAGCAATCGGCGCTGCGGCTGGGCTTCTTCTCCGACCGGGCTACGATTGGTTCCACGCGTATTATCGCGACCGCGCGCTCGCTTTGATGCTCGGCATGACGCCGCTCGAGATGCTTCTCGAAGCGGTGGGCGCGAAAGATGGCCCGGGCTCAGCCGGCCGTCAGATGCCGTCGCACTGGGGGCACCAGAAGATCCACTTGATCACACGGTCGTCGCCGACGGGCACGCAGTGGGTTCAAGCCATCGGCACGGCAGAAGCCAGCTATTACTACGACGAATTTCCGAAAGCGCTCGACCAGGCAAAGGAGGGCCCTCAAGGATTCGCCGTTACTCATGAGCCCGATGAGATTACCTATACGTCGGGCGGTGAAGGGGCCACGAGCGAGGGAGAGTTTTTCGAGGCGCTGAACGTCGCGTCCAGCAAGAAACTTCCGCTGCTTTTCGTCGTCGAAGACAATGCCTACGCGATTTCTGTTCCCGTCGAAGTGCAGACCGCAGGCGGAAACATTTCCCGCCTCGTGGCAAATTATCCAAGCTTGCATGTCGAAGAGTGCGACGGCACGGACCCGATCGGCAATTATGCCGTTTTCGGTCGCGCCATCGAACATTGCCGCGCCCGGCGCGGCCCCGCGCTCGTACATGCACACGTGATTCGTCCCTATTCGCATTCACTCTCCGACGACGAGAAACTCTATAAGTGCGAAGACGAGAGGGAAGGCGAAGCGCGGCGCGACCCGCTTCCGAAGTTCAGCCTGTTCCTCGTGCGCGAAGGAATTCTCGAAGAACACGAAATTGAAGAGATCGAAGCGAGCGTGGACCGGGAGATTGGGGAAGCCACCGACAAAGCACTCGCGGCCGAGTTGCCGTCGGCCGATTCAATTTACGCCAACGTCTATTCGGCGGATGTAGACCCCAAGTCGCAATCTTTCGAATCTGAGCCGAGCCTACACGGCGCTCCAAAGACGATGGTGGACATGGTTTCAGCGACTCTCGCCGACGAAATGGCGCGGGACGAGCGGATTCTCGTGTTTGGCGAGGACGTGGCTGACGTTAGCCGCGAAGACACTCTCGAGAAGGTGAAAGGGAAAGGCGGCGTCTTCAAAGCGACGGCGGGCCTGCAGCGACGCTTCGGTTCGAGCCGCGTTTTCAATACGCCGCTGGCCGAGGCGTGCATTATCGGGCGAGCGATCGGAATGGCGCTGCGCGGCTTAAAACCCGTGCCGGAAATCCAGTTCTTCGATTACATCTGGCCGGCGATGATGCAGATCCGAAATGAACTCGCTACGATTCGGTGGCGATCGGCCGGCGCGTTCAAGTGCCCGGTGGTTATTCGCGTGGCTATCGGCGGCTATCTCACCGGCGGCGCAATCTATCATAGCCAGTGCGGTGAGGTGACCTTCACGCACATTCCGGGCCTGCGCGTCGTAATGCCTTCAACCGCGCTCGATGTCAGTGGATTGCTGCGCACCGCGATTCGCTCGGACGATCCCGTGCTCTTCCTCGAACACAAGCACCTCTACCGCCAGCCGTACAACCGGTCGCTATATCCGGGCAAAGATTTCACAATTCCATTTGGCAAGGCAAGGGTTGTGCGCGAAGGCAGCGACGTCAGCATCATCACGTATGGAGCGGTGGTGCATCGTGCGGAGGTTGCTGCGGCGGAACTGGGCCGGCAGGGAATCTCGGTAGAGATTGTGGACCTTCGAACGCTTAGTCCGTATGACTGGGACGCGGTTGCCGCGAGTGTCCGTAAGACAAATCGAGTGATCGTGGCGTATGAGGACACGCGCTCGTTTGGCTACGGCGCAGAGATCGCCGCACGAATCGCAGACGAGCTCTTTGAGGAACTTGACGCTCCGGTGCGGCGCGTCGCCGCAACCGACACATTCTGTGCGTACCAGCCGAAACTCGAAGATGCCATCCTGCCCCAGACCGAAGACATCATCCGGGCCGTCAACGACATCGTAAAGTTTTAGAGCCGAAAGGAAACTTTTCGGTCTCGGAGTTCGTAACTTAGAGTAGACACCTTGGTGGGAGGTGCAACATGGTTTGTACAAATTGCCGTCGCGACATCGCCGAAGCTTCGAACTTTTGCTATTTCTGCGGAGTACGCCAGCAGCCGGTTCCGGCGACGGGCAGCGCACCGTGGACTGGGAAGCGTCTGATGCGCTCATCGACGAATGTCAAAATTGCCGGGGTATGCGCGGGCATCGCGGAGTATCTCGATTGGGATGTGACGCTCGTCCGGCTACTGTGGGTGTTGCTTACAATTTTCCCAGTACCCTTGTTTCCCAGCGTTATCGGGTACGTGGTCTGCTGGATTGTGATGCCTGTGGCTCCGCTTCCGCTGCCGGCAGCAGCGCCAGTCGTGGCGCCATCACCGCAGACTACTCAGACGGCCTAGCTTTTGTCCTTCGCGCGGCGCGGAGGTTTGCCGCGTGAGTCAAAGATTGCATTGTCGAATGACAGTACGCCCGCGCCCACCGCGGCGAGCGCAAAGGTCCCCACAGCTAGCGCCAGAGGGAACTCGTAGTTGTGAACCGCAAGAACACTTCCTTGAGGCAGGTGCACCCTCCAGATTGCGATCGCCATTTCGACGGCGAGTAGCAGGCCCGCAACCTGCGTGAACAGTCCCGCTATCAAGAGCAATCCACCGAAGAATTCCAGAATTCCCGATATGTAAGCGAAGTAAGGCGGAAAGCCCATGTGTTGGAACGCCCCCATCCATTGCTGCGAATGTCCGAACAGCTTAGGATAGCCATGACTTACGAAAATGATTCCCAGCCCGAGACGCAACAGGAGCAGCGCCAGCGGCCTTAGCCTCTCCAGAACTTGCATCAATCCCCCTAAGAAAGCCCCTTCAGCCAGTCGTTAAAATCAGCAGAATTCTAGCAGATTCGTAGCCATCAATTTTGCGCGCGTTGACTTTCATCTCACGATATTTATCCGGAGCGGAACTGCATTCTCGGGATTGTTGAGTTGAACCGCAGGCTGGAGAGGCAGCGCGAGAGAACAGTAGCTTTCGGGAACGGCGTCGATTCGTTCGGTGTTGTAGAATAACTGGTTCCTTTGAGGAGAAAGAGTGCCGCAATCCCGGCGGACGATTGGCGTATGCAACGGCGTAGGGAATTTCCTTGCGCTGAATGCTATTGTCCGGGGCATTGTTCGCCCGGTAATTCGCGTTTACGCGGCGCGGACGGCCGGAATTGATTTCGAGGATCTTCGCTGATGCGTCGCGTCTTCCTCGGCATTGCCCTCCTCCTGGTTGTGGGTGGAGTGGCGTATTGGAGCTCGCACAGAAACGCAGCGCCGCCTGAGACAGTTTACGCGATCGATCGAAAAGTGACAGTCTGGAGCAGCAATGCGCAAGTTCGTGAGCCGGTTCAAACTGTCAATTTCGGCGACCGGTTAGAAATCGTAGGTCGATCCGGCGACAACGCGGACATTCGCACGGCAAGTGGTATCGAAGGATGGATCGCGTCAAGAGAAACCGTGTCCTCGGACATCTGGAAGCGCATGACTTTACTTTCCTCACAGGCGCGAACGATGGCCGTCCAGGCGCGCGCGCATACCAAAGTCTTGAGCAATTTGCGCCTCGAGCCAGGCCGCGACGGGGCGCGCATTTTTCAGGTTGGCCGTGACACTAAAGTCGCAATCCTCGCGCGAAAAGTTCTGGATGTAGCGGTTAAACCTGCGGGAGCGGCTAACGCGAGCAATACCGAGGCTACTGACGATGACGCCGATTCGCAAGAGCCCCCGACGACCAAGAAGGAAGACTGGGTGCTCGTGCTAGCTGACGCCAAAGTTGCTGGCGAGATCGCAGGCTGGGTGCTTTCGCGCTTCGTTCGAATGGACCTTCCATCTCCGTTGCCGGATTATGCGAGCTCGGCGGGAATGCGCGTGTCGGCCTGGTTTGAATTGAACCGCGTGACCGCTCCGTCCGGCGGTTCGAAGCCGCAGTACATCGTGTTTGGTACGCGTGGGCCGGAGGGCGACGTTTGCGATTTCACGACGATGCGAGCGTACACATGGGGCGCAAAGCGCGAGCGATACGAAACCGCGTTTGTCGAAAGCGGATTTTGCGGACTGATGCCGGTGCTGGTGACACCCGCCACGCAGCCGGGGAGCGACGCTACATTCCGCTTTGAGGCAGCGAGCGATTCGGGAAAAGAAGAACGCGTTTACCGAATGCACCAAACGATCATTCGCCGGATCGATACAGGATATACGGAGCGGCATGCGAAGCGGCGGCCGCGAGGGCATTAGATGGCGATGATCTCGAACCTCGCGGTGAACTACTCCTCATCTCGCGCGCCGGCGCGACGATTATTGGCCGCCGCGTTTTCATTAATCGCTCTAGCCCCCTCAGGCTGCGCTCGCACGGAGGTTACTGTTACCGCCCAAACTCCGGCACCTCCGCCGCTGACGTTTCTGGCCGAGTGGGGAACGCACGGCCACGAGCCGGGAGAGCTCGGCCGCCCTGAATGGCTGACGACCGACTTCACGGGAAATGCTTTCATCGCGGACTCGGGAACTGGAAGCATCGAAAAATTCGGACCGACCGGGCACCCCCTGCTATCGTTCAATGACCGCGTTCCGGAAGATCCGTTTCGTGTCCCCGTGGATTCGGGAGCAAGTATCTATGTGCTGTCGCCAAATGCCAACTCAGTTTTCATTTTTTCGCCGGAGGGCGAGCCGTTCCGTCATCTTCTGCTTACTCCGTTGAAAGCACGCCAGAGGCCTGAATCAATCGCCGTGGATGTCGCGGGAGACATTTTCGTAATTGTTACCGTGGACAAAGCCGGCGGCAAATCCGACTCCGAGCAAAATGAAATCCGTGAGTACAATGCGCGAGGGCGATTTCTGAAGACGCTAACGCCAGCGTTGGTAGCCGGCGAGCCATTCGTTGCGTCGTCGCTTGCCGCGGGGCCGGACGGGAATCTTTATGTCTTGGACGTTTCTAGCTCACGCGTACAAAGATTTACTTTGGATGGAGACTACGTCGCTGCCTGGGGAGGCACGCCGCCGGGCGCGACTAGCGGTTCGGCTCCCGCCGGTTGTGGAATCGGCGCCACATCGAAATACGTTTTCACTCCGGACACCGCGATTCGAGGCGTAAAAGTTTGGACGGCCGACGGGCAATTGAAATTCACCGATCCGCTCGACAACAGGCTGCAGAATGGAACCGGGCATTTTCAGATCGCCGTGAGCAACCGTGGCGAACTGCTCGTTCTCGATGTCGTAGGAACGCGCGTTCTGCGCTTTCGAATCAATTTCTAACTCTTCAGCGTTGAAGTTTCTTACTCGCAAACAGGTGAAACCGAATGGCACTTTTGCTGACGGAATCGGATGTGCGGCAGTTGCTGACGATGGAGGTGGCGATTAGTGCTGTCGAAGAATCATTTCAGCAGTTGGCCGACGGTACGGCGATCTTGCATTCGCGCCAACGCCTTTTCGTTCCTGGCGGTTCGTATCTCCATTACATGGCCGCAGCCGATGCGCGACGCGGTTACATGGGCTTGAAAATCTATACGAGCTCCCGCGAAGGATTGCGATTTGTCGTCCCTTTGTTCAATTCTGTTTCCGGAGAACTCCTGGCGCTCATCGAAGCCGATTACCTGGGGCAGATGCGCACGGGCGCGGCGAGTGGCGTCGCGACCCGGCTGATGGCTCGTGAGGACGCAACGAAAGTTGGGCTCATTGGCACTGGGCTGCAAGCGCGTACTCAACTCGCTGCGATAGCATCAGTCCTAAAAATTGAACGAATAAGAGTTTTTGGACGCGATCCATCGCGGCGCGCAAAATTTTCGAACGAAATGGCCGAGCGATTGAAGATTCCGGTGGACGCGGCTGACACCGCCGAGGCAGCGGTGCGCGACGCGGATATCGTTGTCACATCCACGACGGCCTCACAACCGGTCCTGAACGGCGCGTGGCTGCGTCCTGGGATGCATATCAACGCGATCGGCGCAAACTTTCCACAGAAGCGTGAACTTGACGGCACGGCCGTGCTTCGCGCCGATATCATCGCGGTCGACTCATGCGAGCAAGCAAAGATCGAAGCGGGCGATTTGATTCAGGCGTTCGAAAGCGATCTGTCGCGGTGGGACAGTGTCCGGGAGTTGGCCGAAATAGCCGCGGGTCGCACCCCGGGCCGCGCGTATCCAAACGACATCACTTTGTTTAAATCCAACGGAATTGCAATTGAAGATGTCGTGACGGCGAGTCGTGTCTACGAAAAAGCTATCGAGATGAAGATCGGGCAGCAAGTTCCTCTGTGGAAAAACGAGGAGCAATTCGGCCAGCGGCCGCCGCGTCCGTGATGCCTCTATCGGCGGCTCTGTTGCAATCGTTCCCGCAACGCACTGTGCAGGCGCGAACGGGTTTCGTCGGGAAGGGGCACCGGCTCGGAATTGCAATAGATATCAATCGTCTTCTTACACGTATCGACGACCAGCCGGCACTTCTTGCACTTCTTCAAATGCTCTTCGAGTTCTTGCCTTAGGACCGGATCGAGGGCGTTATCGAGGTAGCTTGTAAGCTCTTCAATGATGTTGTTGCACTTCACTGTTTATCACCCTGCCGAAAGTACCGGTTGAGCTTTTGGCGCAGTTTAAGCCGTGCTCGCAACAACCGGGATTTTACCGCGGGTACCGAGAGTTTCAAGATCTCCGCGGTCTCTTCCGTGGATAGTTCTTCGATGTCCCGAAGCTGAAAAACGATTCGAAAAGATGGATCAAGGTCCGAGATTACTTCCGAGAGGATGCCTTGTAGCTCGGCCTGACGGTAGCGTTCCTCGGGCGACGGGCCCCAGTCCTCTACATCGCGGAAGAAAGAGTCCTCTCCCGTCTCGATTTCCTGGTTGAGCGACGTCTCGTTCGGCCGTCGCTTGCGGAGCTTCATCAGCGCCTGATTGACGGCGATGCGAACCAGCCAGGTGTAGAAGCGTGAGTTTCCTTGGAACTCCGGGAGATGCTCATAGGCCTTGAGGAAGGCCTCCTGCATCACGTCCTCGGCGTCCTCGCGGCTTCCAGTGATGTTCATCCCGAGCCGGAAGATTTTGCGTTCATACCGGTTGACGAGGGTCTCAAAAGCCGAGACGTCCCCGGCGCGTGCCGCAGTAACCACCTCAAGTTCATTGTCTGCGGGCGGAGTTTGCGTCGGCGCATTTCCGCCAGCAGCGCGGGAGGCCCCGGCAGCAGGCGCGGCATTTACAGGGTCTAGTTTGGGTGCGTTCATAGTTGTTACCTGCGTTTGACGGTCAGGTACTCAAATAGGGTAGCACACACGGCAAGCCGCGTTACGCTCCGTCCCTAAAGACCAATTCGCCGGTGAGAGACTTTGAGTTTTTCGCGTTACTCGATATGCTAAGTCGCTTAGCGTGTCAGGGGAGAACGAGGCTGCAGAAAGCCTACGTTGAGAAACGTCCGCCTCAATTTAAGGGACGGTAGCGCGCCAGTCTGGACGGCCAGGTAAATGGCGCGGAACGGGTCAAGGCACAAATTTTAATAACAACCCCGCCGCAACCGCGCGACGGCGATAGAATGAACAGGGCGCGGCAACGAACTGCCTACAAGGGTCATCCACAAACAGTCGCAGTCATGGGTGAAACGTGGGTCCTCCAAATAATGGCGGCCCAAGAAAGTTTGAATCGCGAGATTGAAACCGATGCGGACGCTGCCTGATTATCTCCGGAAAGGCATGAAGCTGATCATCGTCGGGTGCAATCCCGGCGAGCGATCGGCGCGTGTCGGGCACTATTACGCGGGCCGCGGCAACCAGTTCTGGCCGCTGCTTTACGAGTCGGGGGTCGTGCCCGAAATGCTTAGCTACAACGACGACAAGCGGCTCGTGGAATTCGGCGTCGGGCTGACGGATCTGGTGAAACGCCCGACGAAGAGCATGGAAGAAATTGAGAGGCAGGAATTTGCTGAGGGCCGCGTCCTCCTCGCACAAAAGCTCGAGGAACTGATGCCGCGCGTGGTCGCTTTCAATGGCAAGGGCGTTTACGAACGCTTTTCTGGCCGGGCATGCAAGCTTGGACTTCAAAAAGAAACACTTTATGGAGCGCGCGTATTTGTCCTTCCCTCGACGAGCGGCCTGAATGCTGGATCGGAGCGCGGCGTGAAGATGCGTTATTTCAAGAAGCTTTCGGCACTTTTGAAGAGTTTGAAAGGCTGACCGAACGGCGATCCGCGGAGGCGACTCGGTGGCAGAAGCAGCAAAGACGCTTAGCGCAAACGTTCTAATCGAAGAGCGTGAGGGCGGCGTTCTCACGCTGCGGCTGAATCGTCCCGAGCGCTTGAATGCGCTAAACGTCGAACTTGGCGAAGCGCTCGTAAACGCCCTGCGTCATGCCGCTGACGAAAATGGGGTGCGCGCGATCGTGGTGACGGGATCGGGACGCGCGTTCTGCGCTGGCGGCGATCTCGCCGTACTTCGGGATGCGCGCGCGCGTAACGCCGGGCATGAGCTCGAGAGCCTAGTTCGTTCGGGAAAGGAAATTTCTCTTCTCCTCGCCACGATTCCGAAGCCTGTCATGGGATCGATCAATGGATCCGCGGCAGGAGGCGGAGCCAACCTTGCGTTGGGATGCGATTTTCGCATTGCGTCCGATCAGGCAAGCTTTGGCGAGAGCTTCGCGAACCTCGGTTTGTATCCCGATTTCGGAGGAACCTACTTCTTACCGCGACTCGTCGGCCCGGCGCGCGCCGCCGAGCTTTTCTACACTGGCGAAATGATTTCCGCGAGTGAGGCGCTTCGGCTGGGAATTTATAATCGCGTCGTTCCCGCGGACCGTCTTGCAGACGAAACGCGCTCGCTTGCGGCCCGCCTCGCCGCGGCGCCGCCGATAGCTGCGCGCTTTGTGAAGGACCGGCTTTTCGGAACGGATCGTGCCGCACTCGAGCGCGCACTGGATCAGGAGATCGAACGCCAAGTCCAGTGCTTCATGTCCGAGGATTGCGCCGAAGGTTTGACCGCGTTTGCCGAGAAGCGCCTTCCGGTATTTCGTGGAAAGTGACATCAAACCGACTAGGATCAGACGAGTTGAGTTCTGCCGCAGGTCTGCAGTAATGAAAGGCAAGACTTGGTCGTGCCAACCGCGATAGAAGCTCAGATTGCCGCACGCGGCTATACATATAGCGAGTTGATGGTCGCGGCAGCCGCGCGCGAAATCGCAGATGGTGAGCTGGTGTTTGTCGGTATGAGACTGCCGATGCTCGCATTTCTCGTCGCCAAGCGAACCCATGCGCCCAATGCGGTTGGACTCTACGAAAATGGATTGATCCGGGAAACACCTTCTCCTCAATTGCTTTATACGATGGGCGATCCTCCGAATTTGCGTGGCGCAACGCAGAGCGGGCAGATGCTCGATGTCATGGCGTTGCTTCAACAAGGCCGCGTGCACGTCGGATTTCTCGGGGCAGCGGAAGTCGATCGCTTTGGGAATTTGAATTCAACTTGGGGCGGCCGGCATGGCGAGACGCACAGGCTGCCGGGTTCGGGCGGCGCGTGCGATATTGCTTCGTTGGCGAAGCGCACTGTTGTGTTGCTCGCGCACGAGAAGTCGCGGTTGCGTGAGCGCGTGGGGTACATCACATCACCAGGATACGGCCGCGGAAATGGCTGGCGCGCTGCACAGGGACTCCCGGGCCATACTGGCCCGTCGGCGTTGATCACGACACTTGGCGTACTGCGTTACGGAAGCGACGGAGAAGCGTTTCTCGCCTCCACTCACCCTGGCGTCGCGGTCGAAGACGTGCTTGCAAACACAGAATGGACTTTGCGCGTCGCCGACAATCATTTGGAAACTCCAGCGCCCAGTGACGCGGAGCTTGCGGTGATGCGCTCGCTCGACCCCAACCATTTCTGGACCAAATAGCTTCAGCGAACACACGCGAAAATGACTGCTTCCAGCAAATTGATGACGATGCGCGACGCGATGTCGCAGCACGTGCCCTCGGGCTCGATGGTTCTTCTTGGCGCGCAGTTGGAGCAGATGATTCCATTTGCCGCAGGACACGAGCTCATCCGCCAGGGTCGCCGCGATCTGACCATCGTGGGCCCTATCTCGGACATCTTGTTCGACCAGATGATTGGCGCAGGTTGCGTCTCGAAAGTCATGGCCGCTTGGGTGGGCAACGTGTCAGCGGGCGTGGGGTACTGCCTGCGGCGCGCCATGGAGCAAAATATTCCCCGGCGAATTGACATGACCGATTATTCGAATTTCACGATGGCGCTCGCGCTTCATTCGGGCGCCCTCGGAATTCCATTCCTGCCGACTCATTCGACGCTTGGCAGTGACGTCCTAAAGAAAAATGGCAACTTGCGCGAGTTCGTGTCGCCGGTGAACGAAGATAAACTCGTCGCAGTTCGCGCCCTGCGCCCAGATGTTGCGATTTTGCAAGTACAACGCTCCGACGAATTCGGAAACGCCCATCTCTGGGGCAGTCTTGGAGTGGCGGTAGATGGCGCGCGGGCTGCGAGGAAGGTGATTCTCGTCGCGGAGGAAATCGTGTCGCCGGAATTAATTGCCTCGGACCCTAACCGCACGCTCGTGCCCGGATTTCTCGTCGCTGCGGTGGTTCACGATCCCGGCGGAGCGCACCCCTCTCCAGTGCAAGGTTACTACGGCCGCGACCACGAGTTTTTTACCGAGTATCACGCGCTGAGCCGCAAGCTCGAAGACTTTGAGCACTGGCTGGAAAAGTGGGTGGTGCGCGTGGCCGACCGGCGCGCCTATCTCGACCAGCTTGGAAATCCGCGATTTAATGGCTTGGGAGTTCGCGAGCACGCTTACTCGGCTCCCGCCGATTTCGGCTATTAGCGTTGACCGACAAACGATGACCACTGACCCGTTCGCAAATATTGAAATTTCGCCCCAGGAAGTGAAGCAACGGTTGGACCGGGGCGAAAAGCTTTTCTTCGTGGACGTACGCGAGCCGTGGGAATACGAGACTACGCGGATCGAAGGTTCGAAATTGATTCCCATGCGCGAGATTCCCGCGAATCTGGCCGCGCTCGAATCTGCCGAAGACGTCATACTTTTCTGCCATCACGGTATGCGCAGCCTCGACGCTGCGGCGTGGCTTCGATCGCAAGGCGTCGAAGCCGCTCGCTCGATGGCGGGCGGGATCGACCGCTGGTCAACCGAAATCGATCCACGCGTGCCCCGATACTAAGAGATTGAACATGGCCCAGCCTCCAATTGCTATCGTCGCGCCGGCATCCTGCCGGCGTTTTTTCCCCATTGTCAGCGCGCCTGAAATTTCCAATCCCACTTTTCCGTTTTCACTTTTTCCAGCCTTCCCATCCACAGACCCACTCACTTGCGCACCTCCCAACACGCTGCTATAAATAAAACATGATGCTAGTAAATGATAAAATGAATGGGAGAAGCCCCGGCCACCGGCCGGCGCCCGGTCCTGATTGGCGCAGGCTTCCAGCCCGTGCATTCTTGTTAGCGGCGAGTGACGGGCGAGATCAAGTAATTCGTGGCGCGGGCATCTTGCCCGCGACCCTCCGCGCGGTGGCGTTTCCGGAGAAACCTGAGCCCTCCAGTACCCAAATTCCCCCAATTTCTAATCGGGACTCGAAATTATTAGAAACGCCCGTAACTCACACAAAACAAACGACCGAGGTCACTTCTAATCGAGTCAATTTTCACCCTGTTTCAGAGGCCAATTACACCGTTCCCATAAAGGACATGCCACGCCTTGCCCCCCATCATTGATATTCATATCCACATCCAGCCGCTCGATCAATTCAAGCCGCACGCACTTAAATTAATTCAGCATGGGAGGAAGGATTACGCGGAGGTCGAGAAGTACTCGGCCAGTGCGACAGAGTTCCTGAAGTTCCTCGATGAAGCGGAGATTGAACGCGCGGGACTAATCAACTACGTCAGCCCTGAAGTAATCGGCTTCGGACCAGAAGTGAATGATTGGATTGCCAAATATTGTTCGGCCGAGCCGCATCGTCTTCTGGCGTTCGGTTCCGTACATCCGAAATTTGTCCCGGATGCCGGCGCGGAAGTCCAGCGGCTGAAGGACATCGGAATTCGCGGGCTCAAAGTACATCCCTCGCATCAATTATTCGCGCCGAATGCGTATCGCGATGGCTTCGGCCCTCTCGCGGCGATGTATGAGAAAGCCCAGGCCGTAGGACTTCCGGTGATGATTCACACTGGCACCTCGATTTTTCCCGGCGCGCGCAATCTTTACGCGCAGCCGATGCTTGCGGATGATCTCGGCGTCGATTTTCCTGACCTCGTCGTCATTCTGGCGCATGGCGGCCGGCCACTCTGGATGGAAGAGGCATTCTTTCTGGTGCGGCGGCACAAGAACATGTACATGGATATTTCAGGGATTCCGCCGCAGAAATTGATGGAGTATTTTCCGCGGATCGAAGAAATCGCCGACAAAGTTCTTTTCGGGACCGATTGGCCCGGCCCTGGTGTTCCGGGTGTGAGGGGCAATATTGCGAAATTCCGTGCGCTGCCAATCTCTGCCGCCGCGCAGCAAAAAATTCTTTACGACAATGCCGCGCGTCTCTTTCCCCTGCGGGCTTAGGCTGATTCGAAAATGGAAGTGAAGACGATCACGGTGATTGGCGCGGCCACAATGGGCCGGGGAATTGCGTGCGTGGCTGCGCAAGGGGGCTACCGCACGGTTCTCGAGGATGTGTCCGCGAGCATTCTCGAACAGGCGCTCGCGTGGATTCAGGAAAGTCTCGACGAAGGAGTCGCTCGCCGTAAGCTGACCGGAACGCAGCGAGACGCGGCAATCGGACTGATCCGTACTTCTCGTTCAGTCGATGAGTCGATTCGCGAGGCCGATATGGTGATTGAGGCGACTCCCGAAGAGATGGAGACGAAGCTCGAAATCTTCACGTTGCTCGACAAATTTGCCAGGCCCGGCGCGATCCTCGCGAGTACTACGTCCTCGCTTTCCGTTTCGGAAATAGCCACGATTACGTTTCGCGCCGAGCACTGCGTCGGAATGCACTTTTTCATTCCAGTGCCAAATACGAAACTGCTGGAAGTCGTTCGTGCGCTCGAAACTTCCGAAGAGACAATTTTCGCTTGCACGGAAGTCGGCCGGCGGATGGGCAAGGAAGTCGTGGTCGTAACGGAGTCGCCGGATTTATTACGAGCCGCATCAACACCTGCGTCAACGTCAACGCCATGAAACCCGCCATGAAATTTGCCAACCGCATCTTCATCCAGCAAGGCGATCTCACAGAGATGGATACGGACGCCGTAGTGAACGCCGCTAACAATGATCTGCAGTTGGGCGGCGGCGTCGCCGGCGCGATTCGCCGGAAGGGCGGCGATTCGATCCAACGAGAATGCAATGAAATTGGCTCGATTCCCATCGGCAGCGCTGCCGTCACAACCGGAGGGAACCTGAAAGCGCGGTATGTGATCCATGCCGCGAGCATGCAACTAGGCGGCGAGACGACTGCAAAGGCTTTGCGGAGTTCGACGGGAATGTCGTTGCGGCTCGCAGCGGACAAGAAACTTAAGACGATTGCTTTTCCTGCGGTCGGGACCGGAATCGCCGGTTTTCCCCTTGCTGATTGTGCGGAGATCATGATTGACGAAACCATGCGCCATTTAGAAGGCTCGACGACAATCGAAAAAGTCTACTTTGTACTCTTTGATCGCGAGGCTCTCAACGCATTTCAACGCGTCGCCAAAAAAAAGTTACATGCCGGGGCGGCGCGCGCGTGACTGCGGACGAAAAGGAGCGCGAACAACGCATCCAGAAAGTGTGTTCAGAGCTTGCGCGCTACGAGCATCCGTTGTTTGTGTTCGACGCGCGGCCAAGCGGCGATGGAGTCGAATTGGAAATTCGTTACAGATTCGCTGACGCCGCAATTCACATCTACCTCCTTCAGTTCCACCCGAGAGAAATCGATAACGCGCAGTTCCCGTGGATGTTTCAAAAGCAGCTTTACGACGGTCTGCACGATTACGTGATCGAGATGTTTACCAGCAATCCTCAGCGCCAGGACTGATGTTCTTGCGAACCGACAGTACGGCTCTTCACCGATTACTCGTCGAGCGCATTCATTCTACTGGCCCCATCACGTTCGCGGACTACATGGAAGCATGCCTTTACCACCCCGAGCTCGGTTATTACAGCGGGCGCTCCGAAACGCGGCGTGCCGATTACTACACAAGCGTGGATATGTCGCCCATTTTTGGGCGGCTGATCGCTCGGCAATTGAACGAGATGTGGCTGATCCTCGGCCGGCCCAACCGTTTCACAATAGGGGAATTCGGCTCGGGCACCGGGACTCTAGCGCTGCAGATTTTGGATTTTTCACGGGATCAGCTTCCGGAGTTTTACGAAGCAATCGATTACAGGGCGATCGAGATATCAGTAAAGCGGCAAGATGTTACGAAGAGTGCGCTTGCCGGTCACATTTCTGCCGGTCACGCATCAATTCTCTCAGAGATGGCCGAAGCAATTGCTCACGGGTGCGTTCTCACGAATGAGTTTCTCGATGCGCTTCCCGTCCATCGGGTCGTTATGGAAGATGGCAACCTTTTGGAAATTTATGTCGATGCCGCCGAGGATACTCTTATCGAACGAAAATTGCCGATTTCATCCCCCGAAGTGCGCGGATACTTTCGACAGCAGCAACTGCAAGAAGGCCAACACGCGGAAGCAGCTCTGTGCGCGTGTGCATGGATTGAAGACATCGGGAGAAGGCTTAGTCATGGCTTCGTTTTAACGATCGATTATGGGCGAGAAGCCCGCGAACTCTACGACGAGCAACACATGAGCGGCACGATGCTAGCTTACTGGCAACATAACGCGAGCGAAGAGTTTTATCGCGCGGCCGGGGAACAGGATCTGACGGCTCACGTGAATTTCACGGCGCTCGATTTGTGGGGAGCGAAGAGCGGCCTCACGCGAACTGGTCTGACGTCACAAACCAATTTTCTGTTGTCGCTTGCTCGTGAATTCAACTTCGCGGACCTAAAGGTGGAAGGCGCGGGCGAAGCCAGCCAAGTTCGTTCTCGCTTGCAGTTTAAAAGTTTGATCTTTCCGGAAGGAATGGGCGAAACCTTTCAGGTGATGGTGCAGCACAAGGGCATCGCTCAGCCGGTGCTTACGGGCCTAAAGCCGCTCTGAGTCAGAACGCGCGCTAAGATTTCGCCGTCGAGCCGTTCGAATCCTCGCCGTAAGGCTTCTTCAGATAACGATCAGCTTCTGCCTGAGCGCCGCCAGTGTCGTCCTTCAAGTGTTGCGCGCGGCTGTATTCGTTGACGGCACGTTCGCGTTGGCCCGTGAGATCGTAAATCTTTCCGATGTAAATGTGGCTCCAAACCTCGACCCACTTGTAGGAAGTGTCAAGATCGCCGTCAAGCGAGGCGCGAAACGCATTCGCGGCCGCTTGGTAGTTCTTCTGGTAAAAGAGGGCCTCGCCAACACGGAAGTGAGCGAGCGAATTATTTGCCTGCAAATCGAGCGCGTGCTGATACTCCTGAACCGCATCGTAGAACCTACCTTGGGCTGCCAGTCCTTCGCCACGCGCGATCGCCGCCCGGACCCGGAGTTTCGGGCTCGCCTTGAGGAGATTGTTATTCGGGTCGAGTGTAATTCCATTCGGCTTAGGCCTGCCGAACGTCTCCATCTGAAATTGCGAAGCCAGCCCCGCGACGTTGATTTTCTTGTATTCAGGATTGCCTTCCGTGTCCACGCGGACTTCCACCGGCATCCGGAACGTGTCGAGGTCCTGATTGACCTTGCCCACGACCTTAAATCCTTTTTTTGTCCGGTACACGATGTATTCGAGTTTGAAATCAGGAATGCCGGTCGAATTCAGCCATTGCGAGAAGAAGGCGACAAGATTCACTGAAGGTTGTCCGGGCGCTGGCGGAGTGGCCGGCTTTTTCGATTCCGCCATTTTCTCAAATTCTTCGAGCGTGACGGTTTTCCCGGCGTATTTCTCAAAAAAATCTTTAAGCAAAGAGCGGAACGCCGCGTCGCCAAGCTCATTGTGGAGCATGTGGAATACCATGCCGCCCTTGTCTTCCACAACCGAACGATACTCGTCCGAGTACGGTTGCAGCCGCTGGGCCTGCGAAATCGGCGCCGCGTCTTCGTACATCAGCGTGCCGACAGCGAAATCGTCGAGCGCCTTCCGCAACCCCGCTTCACCGCCAGTCTCTTCGGCGTAAAGCGCGCCGGAATAATAAGAAAGACCGTCGGAAAGCCATACGTCGGCGGATGACGCCGGCAATATCTCGTCGTTCCACCATTGCTCTGCCACGAGTTCGGAGATCAAGCGCTCATTTGGCCGCGGTGCCCATTGGCGCGCGCTAATCAGAATGATTCCGGGCCCCGCATATTCGCCCAACGAGCCGTCTGGTATCTGCGCGATTACGTAACTGCGTTCGGGCAGAGGGCCGAAAACGTCGGAGAAATACGTCACGGCGTGTGCGAGTGAAGCGCCATAAAGATTTGCCGTGCCAGCTTGCGCCGGAGGGGCGTACACCGGAATTGAGAAACCCTCCACTTTCACAGGGTTCAATTGCAGATTGCCGAAGACGAAAGTTCCACCCGGTGACGCCTGATCGGACTGAAATACGTAAATCGCCTGGCCTTGCTCTCCGGCCTTGGCTGCCGGCACGAGCTGCGGTGCTTCTGCTTTGCCGGTGCCGACTACGGCAAAAGTGTCAGGAACTGAAATCTTAAAGCGGTATGTGTATCGGTTCGACGGATAGTTCGTCAGCGGAAACCAGCGCGACGGCAATAAGAGATAACCGCCGTTTTTGTCCACGGAAGCCAGGCGCACGCCTTTGGCAGGACTGTCCTCTTCGAGCGAAAGCGGACCGGCATATTCAAATGTCACGGAAGTCGTATTCCCGGAAACAAGCGCATCGGGAAGATTGACGCGAAGATTGAGCGGGGGATTGTTATCGCGGCTAAATTCAAGCGCTTTGCCGTTCGCGCCGCGCACCGCTGTAACTTTTAGGTCCTGATGCAACTCGACGACAAGCGTGCGCGTCGGGGCGCCCGCGACAAAGTCCACTTTGGCGCGCGCGGACACGGTCTGTTCGGCAGGGTGGACTGTTGCTTCGACGTCGTAATGGGTCGCCCGCAGCGGAAATTTGGATGACGATTGCGCGCTTGCTGCAGGAGCACAAAAACTGGCCGTGAGCGCGAATGCCAGAGTGAAAACTGCGTGATGGGAGCGCAGGAATCGAGCGGTGTATTTAAGCAAGGGAGTAGGTCTCCGCATTTCTAAGATACCAAACGCGACGGTACAGTTGCTTGTCGAGTTTAGGGCGATAGCATTGCTGCGACGACATCTGCGGCCCGGTCGATCGCCCCGCCAGCACCGAGCCGCGCGGCCATATCTGCAAGGTCGCGCTTCATTTTTTCGCGATCTTCCATCGAGTTTAATAGCCGCCTAACTTCCGTCTCGACGCGGGGCCCTTTAAAATCCTCCTGAATCAATTCAGGCACGATTTTGCGGCCCGCGATGAGGTTGACCATCGCGAGGTGTGGCGCGCGAATCATCCGGCGGAGAATAAATGCGCTCGGAGCAGAGACGCGATACACCACAACCATGGGCGTTCCAAGCAGCGCCGCTTCCACCGTTGCGGTTCCACTTGAGACGATTGCGCAGTCCGCGCTCGCCAATATGTCGTACGGTTCTCCCGCAATCCGCATGATGGGGAGGCCTGGCCGCATATAGCGCTGGAAGAATTGCTCGGGAATCCCTGGCGCGGCGGCCATGAGGAACTGCGGCTTCAAATCGCGCGCAAGCCCCTCGCAAGCATCCAGCATGTCCGGCAAGTTCAAGCCGACTTCGCTCGGGCGGCTGCCCGGCAGGAGCGCCACGATAGGCCGCGAAGCGTCGAGCGCGTGCGCAGCGAGAAATTCCGCGCGACTCTTGGACGGACGCACGACGTCGACGAGCGGGTGCCCGACGAAATTCACAGGGATGCCGGCTTCTTTGTAGATTGCTTCCTCGAATGGAAAGATGACGAGGACACGAGTGAGAATCCGCTTCATTGCCCGAATTCGCCACGGCCGCCACGCCCAGATTTGCGGCGTGATGAAATAGACTACCGGTAAATTTAGGCGATGTAGCTTTTTGCCGAGAGGAAGATTGGTGCCGGGCGAGTCCACAAGGATAGAGATTGCCGGCTTGCGCCGAGCGGCTTCGTTGCGAATCCGGCGCAGGATTTTCAAGACTGTCGGAACCTTGTGAATTACTTCGGTGATTCCGAGAACCGCGATCTCCTTGGCATCGACGATAATTTCGACGCCAGCCTCACGCATCCGCGGCCCCCCCATGCCGAAGATTTTTGCGCCAGTTCGCTGTTGAAGCGCCGTGGACAGGCGCGCGGCATACATGTCTCCGGATGCCTCACCAGCGGAGATGAGAATTTGCGGCGGCTCTTTGGAATTCACGAGCGGATCTCAGTCATCCGCGGGAAGCGAGCCTGCAGGACCAGCAAAAGCGGGTCCGGCGACAGGAATC
>Ga0302177_10000250_pt1 | contig 43331 bp, 44 predicted proteins | sample I_Palsa_E1_2_FD_198780 | JGI IMG/M metagenome (GOLD analysis project Ga0302177, IMG submission 198780) | Peat permafrost microbial communities from Stordalen Mire near Abisko, Sweden - I_Palsa_E1_2 | ecosystem: Environmental > Terrestrial > Soil > Palsa > Peat permafrost | place: Sweden... | reverse complement strand
CGGTCCCGAGGGTCTGCCATTCGATGCGGAGATGTCTGATCGTGGGGGAGTCCATGGCGGCCACGATGAACGGTGGGGTTCATGAAAACCGTCATGAAAACCTTCATGACCGAAAGAAAATGAAGAATTCTTGGACGTCTCGTAAAACCCCAGGTCAGAGTGCTCGCGAGATTCGGCGACCGACAAAACACCAGATCAGGGGGTTCATGATTCAGTCATGAAGGGGTTCATGACTGCGGGACAGATTTGCCGCGTTGGACCACGGTGCTGGGCCGTCGGAACGAAGAGGACGGACATAACACCTCGTCAAGGGGTTCATGACGGCGACCATGAACCCTTCATGACCCCGCTAGTGGATTCACGGTGATGCAATGGCATCGACAACGGCCGGGCGCGTCACAAGTGAGCGCGATCATCATTTCCGCCGCCGAAACATCGGCAGACTTGTCGCTTAGCCGCCATACGGCGACATCAACGGGCCGCCGAACAAGGCTGCCGGATCTCGCTGGTGGCCGCACGGACCGCCTCGTGGTCAAGGCCCACAAAGTACCTGTTCAAAGGGTTCATGACGCACTCATCAGAGGGTTCATGATGATTCAAACGAATTTGGCCGCCCTGGCCCGCACAGCCCCGCTACCCGGGGCTAAGGACGGATAAAACACCTGCTCGGGGGGTTCATGATTGCAACATGAACCCTTCATGACCGCGCCAAGCGGGGTTCATGACGGCCCAATGAGTTAGAGGGCCATCGGTGCGCTCGACATGAGTGGGATCACCAATCGCGCTTCCGGCTTGCCGTCCTTATTCGGCAGAAACATGACCTCAACGGTGGACCCTCGGACTGACGATTAGAGAAAATCCTGCAGCCCATTCGGGGCCCCGATCGAGGACTTCGCATGGCGCCGGACATTCTTCGCAACATGCGCGCTCATCGCGTCACTTCGCGCCCCAGTTCCTTTGGTGAGACCTCCAACTGTGCCGGCCCGCTCGCCCGCCGGACGACCCGGCCGGGGTGCCGTCAAGGCCATCGGTGCGATGTCGGCGGAGCGGAGCGAGCCAACCGACGACATCCTCGGGGGTTGGCCGGGCTCGACTATCTCGGTCCGGTTAGTGGCAGGCATTGTTACTTCGACCGACAAGGTTGCGATAGGCGGATGCTCGCTCAGGCCTGTCGCTCCGACGGTAAATCTCGGATTCGGTACCGGGGCGAGGTCTCGGTCGCCGGGTGGCGCCGACGCTCTCTCCAAATCCCATTCGGATGGCTGGTACCTCGTCACGTCCCGGCCTACGCCCCCCTGCGACCATCTGCGGACGGACGCACCGCTGGCGCGGATCAGCTGCGGGGCCAGCTCGCTCGGCCAGAGATCAGGCGAAGTGTTCGAAGTGTCCCTCTCTTCGATGTGGCTGGCTGTCTTCAAGATGATGCACCGGTCCGGCGGGCGTCAAGGCTACGGACAACTTCTGACGGCGTTCGCTGGGCTCACTGACCGTGAACGGTCTCCTCAGAACTTCTCCTCGGCCCTTCGGGCACCCCTGACGCTCCACCTTTCCCCCGGAGCCGCCTCTTTCCAACACCAACCCACAAGAGAGGAAACAACATGAACACCGTAACGATCACCGGCCGTTTCACCGCCGACCCCGAGATGAAGATCACGTCCGGACAGGGCAAGGCCGTCACCACCGTGAGGGTGGCCATAAACGAGCAGGGACGGGACAAGACGGTCTTCATCGACCTGCAGTCCTGGGAAAAGACGGCCGAGTTCATCGCCAGCTACGGCACCAAGGGCCGGCTCTTCGAAGCCACCGCCCGCCTGGCCCTCGACCAGTGGACCGACACCGAAGGCGCCCAGCACTCCAAGCACTACTTGGTCACCGGGCCCTACCAGTTCCGGTTCCTGGACCGCTCAACGAGCACCGATGAGCCCGAGGCTCCAGCCGAAGATGGCTGAGCCCAAAGCAGAGGAGAGGGGGACCCTTCGGGGTCCCCCTCTCTTTTCGCGTTATGGACAACGGTCGTAAGCGCCGACGCGCACGGCTCGAGATCTTCGGAGCGCCCTCCGACATTGTCGTCGGCTCACATCAGGACAGGCGAACGTACGCGGCTCCATGGACAAGCAGTCACAACGGCCGCATTCGTTTCGGAGACGTTGACCGGAGGCCGCTCGCGGCCCCCACTGCAAAGGAGAGGTTCATGCACAACCCGCAGGACCCGTCGAGGATCACATATTCGTACCCCTACAAAACACCAGCCGAGAGGGTTCATGATTCGCGTGGCAGGGTTCATGATCAAACGACAAATTCACCGAGTCCGATGCGCGACGGAACGGCGCAACCAGCAAAGTGCCAGCTCAAAGGGTTCATGGTTCCGGGGAGTAGGGTTCATGATTGCCGCATAGCGGCCACCATCGCTGGCCCCGCGCAGCTTGAACTGAACACGGCACGCTCGTCGGTCCGGTCCCTGGCTCCTTCAATGCGAAGAACTTCCGGCGAACCGACTGCCGCCGAACGGCGGCCAGAGTTCAGGGCGCTCCCCGGGATCGCGCTGCACTCGCCTCCCCTTACCTGGTGGGGAAGGTATTTGGTTACCTCGCTCAGCCAACAAACCCTCGATATCACCGGTGCTAGTCTTCCTCGTCGGCCCCGCCTTTATGGCATCAATCCCTTCCGCCGCGATCGAACACGAAGGAAAGATGGAGAGCCCGTAGGGCTCGCTGTTTCTCTGGCCAGCGCGACGATCATGAAGGTCGCCGCGCGTCATGAAGCAGAGAGCAAGATAGACGTCCAGTATTACTGGACGTGGCGGCGGTGCCGTTGGCCCATGCAGTGGGCCTGTCCTCGAGCTTTGCTCGATGTCGCTGCGCTGGGCGAAAAGGCCTAGCCGATGACAGACGACCTAGACACCAGCGGGATCTCACCCGACGGCGAGAACCCTCGCGAAGGCGCGGTGAGCGTCCGCCGAGATCGGTTGCGCAGCATCCCCGGGGGACGGCGCCGACAGGTCATTGTGCGCTTGACTGACGACGAACACGCCACTCTTGAACGTCGGGCCCGCACGGCAGGCGTCTCGGTGCAGCGCTACCTGGTTGAGGCCGGACTGTCCGGTCATGCCGGGGATGGTGCCGCCCGCCGGTCAGCTGAGCGCGAGCTGATGCAGGCGCGAGCGGTGCTCCGAGCGGCGGGCAACAATCTCAACCAGTTGACCAAGTGGGCCAATGCCAATGGCGCCATCCCCGCTCAGATCGAGTCTGTACTGGCGACGGTGAGGAGCGCCACAGGTTTCGTCTCAAAGAGAGCCGACGCGCTCGTATCGACCTTCGAGACGTTCCCATGATTGGGAAGATCTCCAAGGGGGCGTCTGGCCGGGGCCTCATGCGCTATCTGTTCGGGCCCGGCAAGGCCAACGAGCACCGTGACCAACGGGTCATTGCCAGTGGTGTGGCCCTGTGGGCCGAAGTTGGGCGCACCCTCAGCGCACAAGAGATTGCCGACCTCGGGGCATCCCTCGATGCGGCCAACGACTCCTACGGCAAATACCCGACCGGGGGCCACATCTGGCATGTCTCGTTGTCGCTACCTCCCGGAGATCGACCCCTCATCGACGAGGAGTGGGGAAAGATCGCCACGAGTCTCATGGGGACGCTGGGTTTCGAACGCGAGACCCTCGCCCCCGCTGGCTGGGTCGCGGTCGGGCACGGGACGAGCGCCCAAAACAATCAGCACGTCCATATTGCCGCCTCTTTAGTCCGACTCGATGGCAGCCGGGTGGAAGTCTGGCAGGACCGAAAGACCCTTTCACGTGCTTGTGCCGAGTTCGAGCACGCCTACGGCCTCACCATCGTCGAGGGGCGCGACGGTAAGGGGATGCCGGGGTTGAGCAGAGCCGAGGTGGAGCGCACGGTCCGCGAGCACTTGGCTGAACCGCCACGGATCACCCTGGCCCGTCTGGTCCGCGAGGCCTCGGTCGCCTCCAAAGACGAAGCCGAGTTCGTACGGCGCCTGCGGGGGAGCGGGGCGCTCGTACGGCCCCGTTTCGAGACCGGTGGCCAAGAGGCTGTGGTTGGGTACTCAGTAGCGCTCCGGACCACGGGTGGCGCCGCGCCGATCTGGTTCGGCGGAGGGAACTTGGCCAAGGACCTGACCTTGCCGCTTCTGCGCCAGTTCTGGGAGGTGTCAAAAGACGATCAAAGGGCAGCCGTCGTCGAATGGAGCGCCGCCAAGTCGGTGGCCCCCGGCCGAGAGGCTCTACGTGGTCACCCGGAGGACTGGCGACGGGCCGTCGCCGGTGTCGAGAGGTCGATTGAGCGCTTGAGAGCGGTCCCGGCATCTGATCTCGCCGCCTGGCGCGGGGCGGCTCGGGAAGCCGCCGGGGTGTTCGCCGCCTGGTCGAGACGCCTGGAAGGGAAAAGTCCAGGTCCTCTTGCGGCGACAGCAGATGCTCTGGCTCGATCGGCGCAGATCCGACCCGGTGAGCCCGCGCCGGAGCGCGAAGCGGTGCGAGACTTCCGAGGAGTAGCGGCGATCGTCGCCCAGTCCCAACTGGGCAGAGATTCGCCCATCGCTTGGGCCGCCTTGATAGACCAGATGGGAAGGACACTTCGAGCCATCGCTGATGCGCATGCCGCACGGGGGGAGTTCGATACGGCCAAGGTGCTTGTCGATACCTTGTCGGCTGAGATCGCGACTCTGCACAACCGATTTGAGACGAACTCGGTACAAGAGCTGGTTCCGGGCGAGCGTACACACGACATTCGCATTCTTGCGGCGATGAGTAAGAATCTCCCGCACGAAGCCAAGCCTCACCGAGGACGCGGGCAGAGCCCGGGTCGTGGCATTGGACGTTGACCACCTCTCGCGGCGCCATGTTCGATAGAGGCCACCGGTCGAGTTGTTGGGGACCCGCCGGCTTCATTTCGCCCCCCGTCACCGGACACTTATCCGGGCAGGTCCTACGGAACGACCCCGGGCCGATCACTCGACGAAATGCGACCTTTGCTGTAGGGGTTCCGCTTCTGGGCCAGCTCGACGAGGGGTTGCTCCCGGCACGGCTGGTGCTCGTGTAACCGTCGATCTGCCGCGATCTGGAGAGCCTGCGCCGAGAGAGATCATGGCGCAGATCGAATATTTGGCATCCGCCGCTCGTCGCCCACGATCTGCGATTCGAACTCGATGAATCGGCCGAGCAACCCTTGGAGCAGCTCGAAGTCGGCGTCGAGCTGGCGGCGGCTGTGGTCGCGGAACCGTCCAGCCGCTTCGCTGGCAGTGAAACCGAGGGTGGCGGTGTTGACGAGACGTTCGGTCTGCGCGAGCCGCGGCTCAACGTGGACTATGCCCGATGCGCCGCCTGGTGACCCACAGGACGACGTGAACATCATAATTGTCAGGGAGAGGCTGCTCAACTACGGAGAAGACCGAGCAGTTTCGTCGCCGCCGGAGTGGAAGATGCCGGGTTCTGGCCGGTAACCAGCTTGCCGTCAACAACGACATAGGGGGCGAAGTCCTCGGCGCCCTTGCGGTAGTTGCCCCCGTCTGCCTTGAGGACGTCTCCGAGCAGCTCGGGGACCACGTCGGTGAGCCCGACGGCGGCTTCCTCGCTGTTGGAGAAGCCCGTGACATCCCTACCTTTGACCAGGAGCTCGCCATTGGTGGTCCGGACGTTCTTGAGGGCGATCGGCGCATGGCACACGGCGGCGACCGGCTTGTCCGCCGCCACGAACGCTTCGATCAGGGCAATGGACGTCGCATTGTCGGGCATGTCCCACATGGGACCGTGACCGCCGGGATAGAACACGGCATCGAAGGGGGCGGCTGACACGTCGATGAGCTTGGTTGTGTTGGCCAGGGCGGCTTGGGCATCAGGGTCATCACGGAACCGCCTCGTGGCGTCGGTCTGCGCCTCGGGGGCGTCGCTGCGGGGGTCCAGCGGCGGCTGGCCGCCTGCGGGTCGACGCCAGGGTGATCGTGGCGCCGGCATCAGCCAGTTCGTAGTACGGGGCGGCGAACTCCTCAAGCCAGAAACCGGTTTTCTCGCCGGTGTCACCCAGTTGATCGTGAGAAGTTAGGACCATAAGAACGTTCATGTGAAGGACTCCAGACACATCAAGAGTTCGTCAGAGCAAGCTGCCCGACAAGGAATCCCACGCTACCCTCTTGTCAGTGCGAAGCGGTCGGCCGCTTCCTCCTTGACAGTGCCGGGGTTCATGATCGGAGCTGTTCTTGAGCGTCTCGCTCGTTGACCACCAGACAGACCTTTGGCGCCATCGACGGCGAGCAGCTCGCCCCGATGTCCGAGATATAACCGAAACCTGTGGATGCACCACCTGAACGGAGACGTGGCGTACCTTCCTGTTTGACACAAACAAGATCGCTGGCGGTGGAACGCCGGCAGGAAGGAACGCCGATATTGAGAGTACATGTTGAGGAGGCCGCGAGCGCGGAGCTGGCGGTCGGCCTCGACGCCCTGGTGGCCGAAGGGGCCCGTCCTCACCTTCGGCGCCACCATGGAGACGCTGATGAGCACCGGCTACATCACCGCGCAGTTCTTCGCTGGTCCTGCTGCATCAACGGTCGCAAGGTCCGCTCGTCGCGGTTCAACGCGCTGACGATCGCCGTGCTCATCGGCGCGGTCCTGTTCGCACTGACCACCATCTATCCGATCGAGGTCACGATCTACGCCGTGGTGCTGTCCGCGGTCACCCTCCCCGTCATCTTCCTGCCGCCGCTTATCGTCGGCAACGACCGGCGTGTCATGGGCCCGACGCTGGTCAACGGCAAGCTCGCCAATACCCTCGGATCACTGTCGATGCTCGTCGTCGCGGCGGCGCTGCTGGCGATACCCCTTCTGATCGCAACGAAAGCAGGTATGGGATGAGTCAACACGACAAGACCCACGCCAGGAACCCGATCGCCAGCACGACCGTGCCGAGCACGAGGAGAGCCGGTGGGTCATGCTGGACCTGCTGGACCGTCAGATCATCGACGACGAGCAGCAATCGGTCGGCAAAGTCGACGACGTCGATTTCGTCGCCGATGGCCCCGGGCCGCCGCGACTGTCGGCCTTGCTGTCTGGTGCGCAGGCGCTCGGCGAGCGTATGGGCGGACTCGTCCGTCGGACGATGGCCGGCGCCGCTCGTCGTATGCTCATCGATCCTCGCGCCGGTGCCCGCGCGGTGCCCTGGTCGGACGTCGCCGAACTCGGGTACGTAATAGACTCGGGTACGTAATAGAGCTGCGCGCCGGCATCGCCGAACTGAACCTCGACCCGCCCTCGAAGTGTGGTTGCGCGACCACGTCATCGGCCCCCTGCCCGGCAGCGGTCATGCGCGCGGCTGAGCTGCTGGGCCGCCCGGTCCGCCACCGCGAGGGCACTGACCTCGGGCGCGTCCTCGACATCCGCGTTACCCGCACCCCCGGAACCCCCGACCCCGGCGCCTGGCACATCGACGGCATCGTCGTCGGGGCACCGCTGGGCGTTCGCGCGGGCCGGTTACGCCTACGGCAACGTCGACGGCCCGCTGCCGCTGGCCCTCGTGTTGCGCGTGCTCGGCCGCCACCTGCGCTTAGCCCGCTGGGACCAGCTCGACATCCCAGCCACAGATGCAGCTCTAACTCTGCGACCGGCGCTGGCCGAACTGCCCCACCCAAAAAAGGTCTGACCGATGCCGGCTGGTGGACTGGCCCAGCTATACGCGCTGATCGAAACTGGCGTCATCCTCCTCCTCTTCGCTGCGATCATCCTGCGGCGTCGCGGCTGACCACCCAGTGACCGTCTGACCGAGCAAGCGGCACCGCGAACAACGAAGAAGTGGAAAATAGAATGCGGCTGCACGTGATAGCGGCGTGAAGCACCTGACGGCGCACTAACCCAGCCCAGCGCGCGTTCGGGATCACCTTCGCCGAACGATTCCGCCGACCGCCGAAACCTACACGAAGGAGATCGGCGTGGCGGAGCCCGCGAGACCCGCCAGCACCCCGAGGACCGAGAAGATCCCGGCCCCGACCATGGCGCCGACTCCGATGCTGAGTGCAGCGATCACTCCGATGGACGATTTCCTTGTCGGATTCGTCATTGGCTTCCTTGACCTCTACGGCCAAGAACCACGTCTCTCAGTTCTCCGCGAGTAGTTCATCCTTGGCCTTATCGAGCACCACCAGGCTGTCGGCTGGCACTTCGGGGGGTTTCAGACCCATCTGGTCGATCGCGTCGACGACGATGCCGCCCACCAGTCCCCGCAGCGCGTACTTGTGGTCGGCCGGCACCACGTACCACGGTGCCCACTTGGTCGAGGTGGCGCTGAGCGCCTCCTCGTACGCGCCCTGGTACTCGTTCCAGAACTTTCGCTCGGCCAGGTCCGCCACGGAGAACTTCCAGTTCTTCGCCGGCTCGTCGAGGCGGCTCAGGAATCGTTTCTTCTGCTCCTCCTTGGAGACGTGCAGGAAGACCTTCACGATTCGCGTCTTACCGTGGTGCAAATGTTGTTCGAAAGCGTTGATGTCGGCGTAGCGGTCCTTCCAGAACTTCTCGGTCAGCCCACCATTCGGCATCTCGTGGCTCTTGTCCAAGAGATCGGGGTGCACCCGGGTCACCAGCACATCCTCGTAGTAGGAGCGGTTGAAGATGGTGATGTCTCCGAGTTCGGGCAGCACCTTTGAGCACCGCCACAGGAAGTCGTGGCTGAGTTCCTCGGCGGATGGCTGCTTGAAGGCCTCGACCCGACATCCCTGGGGATTGACCCCCGACATGACGTGCTTGATGGTCCCGTCCTTGCCGGCCGCGTCCAGGGCCTGGAGCACGATGAGAAGCGAGTACGTGCCGTCCGCCCAGAGCAGCTCCTGCGCCGCGGCGAGCTCGTCGGTGAACTCCTTGAGGTCCTTTTTGGCAACCTTCTTGTGGTGCTTGTCACGATCATCTTTGTCCGCGTGAACCAGCCAGTCGGCGGCCACGTGCTTGGTGCTGCGATCCGAGAGTCTGGCCGACTCTCCCGGCTTGACCCTCATTTCGTCCAGTACTTCCTTGTTGAGCTTCATGTTGTCTTCTCGCTCGGTACCGCATCATGTGCACCCTTGGTAGTGGCGTGCGCCTCGCACCATTCGCAGAGCCGCCGATCATCGCTGCCCGCCACGTCATGGCCGTCGCGGGTGATCTCCTGGCCGTAGGGGCACGCGCACAGATCGTGGTACACGGGGGTGTCGACGTACGTGTCGGTGTGAAACGGCGCCACGTCGGCGTGCGCCTCGCACCATTCGCAGCGCCGTCGATCATCGGTGGCCGCCACGTCGTGACCGTCGCGGGTGATCTCCTGGCCGTAGGGGCAGGCGCTGGTGTCGTGGTACACGGGCTCGTCCGGGCTGGTGTTGACGTCAGTGTGAAACGGAGCCACGCTGGCGGCCATCGCGGCCAGGTCAGAGCGAGAGCGATGCGCGCCACGCGTTCCCGATGTGTCCGCGGCCGTACCCGCGGGATCGAGGATCCGGTACCCGAGTAGCTTCACCCGGTCGGTAATAAGGAACCACACCAGCGCATAGCCCCACACGAAGGCCACCCAGGCCCAGCCGAGGGCCGTCATGAAGATCCCGAGCCCAGCGAGCAGGGTGGCGACGGTCTCGGCACCGAGCACGGCGAGCAACAGGATCCGCTTAGGGGGTATGGACCAGAACGGGCCTCGGGTCCGGGTGAGGAAGATCGTGAGTGAGCCGCCCACCGAAAGCATCAGGTACATGAGGGTCTGGAGATGGGAGTGGTCGAGGTGAAAGACGCGGTCGCCCAGGTAGAACAGCCCGAACGCAGCGATGGGGCCGACGATGCCGAGTACCGTGGCCATCCCGAGCACGAGGCGCATGTTCCATGTCTCGGGTTGCTGGTTGTAGTGCACATTGTCGTAGGCGATCGAGAGAATCGCTCCGTCGTTGAGCAATGCCAGGATCACGATCATGATGGCCGTGACCGGGAAGAAGTTGAAGATAAGGATCGCCGCGGTCACGAACACCAGGACGCGCAGCGTCTCGGAGATGCGATAGATGGCGTAGCTATTCATCCGCTGGATGATCCGGCGGCTCTCCTTGATAGCGTCGATGATCACCGACAGACCCGGGCTCATGAGCACGATGGAGGCAGCAGCGCGCGCCGCGTCGGTGGCACCCGACACGGCGATGCCGCAGTCGGCCTTCTTGAGCGCCGGGGCGTCGTTCACCCCATCGCCGGTCATGGCCACGATGTGGCCCCGTTGTTGGAGGACGTCGACGATGTGGAACTTGTGCTCGGGGAAGACCTGGGCGAAGCCGTCGGCCTGCTCGATGGACTTTGCCTCGGCCGCCGTGGCCTTCTTCTTCACGTCGCCGAGGCTGGCGGCGTCGAGGATGCCGGAGCCCATCCCGAGCGTCTTGGCGGTCTCCTGCGCGATGGCGATGGCGTCACCGGTGACCATTTTCACCTTGACGCCCATCTGCTCGGCAGTGGCGATGGTCGCTTTGGCGTCGGTGCGAGGCGGGTCGAAGAGGGGCAACACCCCGAGGAACTGCCAGGCGCCATTGCCCTCGGCCCGGGCCACGCCCAAGGAGCGAAAGCCTCGTTTTGCGAATTCGTCTACCGCCGCCTCGACGGCAGGTTTCACGTGCCGGGCATTGCCCGACAGCGCGAGGATCACCTGTGGGGCGCCCTTGGTCACCTTGAACTCTGCGCTGCCTCGGGCTTTGACTGTGGCCTCCGTGCGCTTGCCGACAGGGTCGAAGGGCGCGAAGTGGACCACCTTGTACCCGTGCAGCGCCTTCTTGTCGGCCAAGCCGGCGAGGACGGCCAGATCGATGGTGTCGTTGTCGTCGGCCCGAGACGCCAGCGCTGCGCTGAGGATGACCTGATCGACCGGTACTTGGTCCACGGCAAAGGGGTCGCCGAGGGTCAGCTTGTTCTGGGTCAGGGTTCCGGTCTTGTCCGAGCACAGCACGTCCACGCCGGCCAGCTCCTCGATGGCCACCAAGCGGCTCACGATGGCCTTTTTCTTTGCCAATAGGCGCGCCCCGACCGCCATCGTCACCGACAGCACCGTCGGCATCGCTACCGGGATCGCCGCTACCGTCAGGACCAAGACGAACTGCAACGTGGTGAGGAACGGCTCGCCCCGGATGATCGAGACGACGACGATGATCGCCACCATGCCGAGCGCCAGCAGGATCAAGAACTTGCCGATCTTGAGCACCGCACGTTGGAAGTGGCTGACGGACTCGACGTCTTGGACCAGTTCCGCCGTCTTGCCGAAGTAGGTCTTGGTCCCGGTGGCATAGACAAGGGCACCGATCTCGCCTTGCCGGAGAATCGAGCCGGAGAACACCGCGTCGCCGGGCTGGCGGGTGGCGGGGAGCGACTCCCCGGTGAGAGCGGATTCGTCCACCTCGACCGGGTCGCCCTCGAGCAGGCGGGCGTCGGCCGGCACGATGTCGCCGAGCCGCATGCGGATGACGTCGCCTGGCACCAGCTCGCGCGCTGGGGGCGTGGTCCATTTGCCGTCGCGCTGCACCCGGGCATTGACCGCCAGTTGGGCCTTCAGGGCATCGATGGCCTTGCCCGCGGATCGTTCCTCGGTGAACCCGACGACGGCGTTGGCTACGAGCAACACCAAGATGATGAAGAAGTCCGGCCAGTGCTTCAACACGCCGGAAAGGACGACGGCAACTTCGATCATCCATGGGATCGGCCCCCAGAAGTAGCTGAGAAGCTTCAAGAGCGGATTGGTCTTCTTCTCCTCGATCTCGTTCGGCCCGTACTGGGCGAGGCGCTTGGTCGCCTCGGCTTGAGTGAGACCGTTGGGCGAGGACCCGAGCCTGTTCTCCACCTCGGCGATGGGCAGGGATTTCAAGTCGTCGTCCGCGTCCGATTGTGAGCCCGATTTCGGCTCCGGCGCCTTGGTGCTTCCTTTACTGCCAGAATCGTTCTTGGCCTCGCTGTGTCCGAGGTGTGCCACCTTGTGGACAAGTTGATTCATGCTCATGTGCTCTCCATAGAAGCCGTGTACTCGCCGCGCCTCGCCGCCCGATTACAGCTGGCTCGGTGACAGAGTGCTCGCTGCGCCGCCACCACGTGGGCCTCCTCGCCGTGCCAGATCTCAAGCGCCGGGAGCTGGATTGCCCGCCCGAAAGAGAACGACAGCGCCCACGGGAGGGGTGGCCCAGACGTCTGGTTCATCGCGTTCAGGCGTGCCGAAGCCAGCACTGCGGGTTGGCCGCCGGACAAGAACGCCACTCCGGCAACGGCCGGGGGAACCGTTTGCAAGAGGCACCTCACCGTGGCCCTCGCCACCTCGGCTACCGGGGCTTGGGTGAGACAGGTCGATCCCGAAAGAACCATGTTGGGCTTGAGAATGATGCCCTCGAGCACCACGCCTCGTTCGTGCAGGGCGCCGAACACCGCACGAAGCACGTTCTCGGTTACCTCGCTGCACTGCTCCAAGCTGTGCGGCCCGTCCATGAGCACTTCGGGCTCGACGACGGGGACCAGACCACCGGCCTGGCACAGCGCGGCGTAGCTCGCCAAGGCGTCAGCGTTGACCTCGATGCAGGGCGGACTGGGTTTGTCGTCACCGATGGACAGCACCGCACGCCACTTGGCGAAACACGCCCCGAGCGCTGCGTACTCAGCCAGGCGATCGCCTAGTCCGTCGAGACCCTCGGTGACCGTCTCGCCGGGATGGGCGGCCATGTCAATCGTGCCGGTGTCGACCTTGATACCAGGGATGATCCCTGCATCGGTGAGGACCTCGACGAAGGGCGTGCCGTCCCGGGTCTGCTGGCGGATGGTCTCGTCGTAGAGGATCGCCCCGCTGATGGACGGCGAGAGTCCGGGCGTGGTCACGATCAGCTCTCGGTAGGCACGCCGGGCGTCTAGGGTCTGGGGTATCCCCACCGTGGCAAAGCGCTCGTCGCACGTCTGCGTGCTCTCGTCCATGGCCAGCAATCCCTTGTCGCCGGCAACGAGCGCTTGTGCGGTGGCGAGGACCTCCGGCGCAATCGCCGCCGTGCTGCCGGGCGCAGTCATGGCGAGTCGTTCCATTTCCAGTCCAGGATCTCGGGCATGTCCTGGCCATGGGCATCGACGAAACGAGTGTGTTCGACGAGCTTGTCCTGCATGGTCTGCTTCAGGTAGCTCCCCGTGGCCCCCAGCTGCGGGAGGCGATCGATCACGTCTTGGACGAGGTGGAACCGGTCGAGGCCGTTCTGCACCCGCAGGTCGAAGGGTGTGGTGATGGTGCCCTCCTCTTTGTAGCCCCGGACGTGGAGGTTGTGGTTCGTTCGCCGGTAGGTGAGACGGTGGATCAACCAGGGGTAGCCGTGGAAGGCGAAGATGATGTGCTTGTCCTTGGTGAAGATCGAGTCGTAGTCGGTGTCGCTCAGTCCGTGTGGATGCTCGGTGCTGGGTTCGAGCTTCATGAGGTCGACGACGTTGACCACCCTGACTTTCAGTTCGGGAAGGTACTGGCGCAGGATCGAGGTCGCGGCCAAGACTTCGAGGGTGGGGGTGTCACCGCAGCAGGCCAGGACCACATCGGGCTCGGCGCCCTGGTCGTTGCTGGCCCACTCCCAGATCCCGATTCCTTCGGTGCAGTGGATAACCGCCTGGTCCATGGTGAGCCACTGGGGCATGGCACGCTTGCCGGCCACCACCACGTTCACGTAATTGCGGCTGCGCAGGCAGTGATCGGCCACCGACAACAGGCAGTTGGCGTCGGGGGGAAGGTAGACCCTGACGATGTCGGCCTTCTTGTTCACCACGTGGCCGAGAAAGCCCGGATCCTGGTGGGTGAAGCCGTTGTGGTCCTGCTGCCAGACATGTGACGCCAACAGATAGTTGAGCGAAGCAATGTCCCGGCGCCAGGGTAGCTGGGAGGTGACCTTTAACCACTTGGCGTGCTGGTTGAACATCGAGTCGATGATATGAATGAAGGCTTCGTAGCAGTTAAACAGGCCATGACGTCCAGTGAGTAGGTAGCCCTCCAGCCATCCCTCGCACTGGTGCTCGCTCAACATCGAGTCGAGCACGCGTCCCTCAGGTGCGAGGAACTCGTCGTTGTCGACCGTCCGAGCGTCCCACTGGCGGTTGGTGGTCTCGAACACCGCGCCGAGGAGGTTCGAGAGCGTCTCGTCGGGACCGAAGACCCGGAAGTGCCGGCGGTCGTCGTTGAGGGTAATCACGTCACGGAGGAACTCGCCGAGCACGAGCGTGTCCTCTCCGTCGACCGCGCCGGGGGAGGGCACCTCGAGGGCGTGTTCACAGAAGTCCGGCATCCGCAGATCTCGCAGCAGCATGCCTCCGTTGGTGTGAGGATTGGCGCCCATCCGCCGGTCGCCCTGAGGCGCCAGTTCGGCCAGCTCGGCCAGCAGCCGGCCGTCCTCGTCGAACAGCTCGTCGGGCTTGTAGCTCTTCATCCAGCGTTCGAGGAGCTCGACGTGCTCGATATGGTCTGCGTCCACTAGGAGCGGCACCTGGTGGGCTCGGAAGGTGCCCTCGATCTGGAGGCCGTCGACCACTTTTGGCCCGGTCCAGCCCTTGGGTGAGCGCAGCACGATCATCGGCCAACGGGGCCGGACAGTGGCACCGTGCTGGCGGGCGTCGTCCTGGAACTGCCGGATGTCGGAGATGACCTCGTCCAAGGTGTCGGCCATGAGCTGGTGCATCGTCTCGGGGTCATCGCCTTCGACGAAGTGCGGCGTCCAGCCGCAGCCTCGCAGGAACTGCTCCAGCTCCTCGGGTTCGATGCGCGCCAGCACGGTCGGGTTACTGATCTTGTAGCCGTTCAGGTGCAGGATCGGGAGCACCGCCCCGTCGGTGATCGGGCTGAGAAACTTGTTGGAGTGCCAGGCGGTCGCCAAAGGACCGGTCTCGGCCTCTCCGTCGCCGATGACGCAGGCGACGATGAGGTCGGGATTGTCGAAAGCGGCCCCGAAGGCGTGACTGAGCGAGTACCCGAGCTCGCCGCCCTCGTGGATCGACCCAGGGGTCGTCGGAGCGACGTGGCTGGAGATCCCGCCGGGAAACGAGAACTGGGTGAACAGGGACTTCAGCCCGGCTTCGTCCCGGCTGACGTCGGGATAGATCTCGCTGTAGGTGCCCTCCAGGTAGGTGTTGGCCACCAGGGCCGGGCCGCCGTGCCCAGGACCGGCGATGTAGAACATGTCGAGGTCGTTTTTCTTTATCACCCGGTTCAGGTGCACATAGATGAAGTTCTGACCCGGCGTCGTGCCCCAGTGCCCGACAACTAAGGGCTTCACGTGGTCCAGCTCCAGCGGCTTTTTCAGCAGCGGATTGTCGTAGAGGTAGATCTGGCCGACCGACAGGTAGTTGGCCGCGCGCCAGTAGGCGTGCATCTTGTGGAGCAGATCGGCGGACAGATCGGCCGTCGCCGAGGGACGAATGCCGTCTCCATTGAGGGTGGGAACGTCACTTTCGAGTGACAGTGAGGAATTCGACACGATGTCGCCGCCTCCGAGATTGCGGCGGCACGGGCCACCAGCGAATCCCTCGCTGCCGAAGGTGACCATGACTGTACACCCGTCGGCGGGTGGGTAATCACGGATCATGTGGAGACGCTCCCACTGTTCGCCGGTCACCTTCCATAGGTCTGCGACATAGCCATGTCCACGGATGTGCCGCGCCCAATTTCGGTGGAGCCGGCCCTGCCTCGGGACGACACTCTCTCGGACATAGATAAGGTGCACGACCGCCCAGCGGAACGCCTCAAAACGGCTGCACCACTGTCGTTTCGTGGTCGAGGTCCATCTACGGAACGGTACGCTCTGGGACCATTCGGGTGCGCGAGGAGTAATTGTGGAGCTCGTAATTGTTCGTCATGGCGAGACCGAATGGACGATCTCCGGGCAATATATGGGCAGTACCGACATCGGGCTCACCTCGAACGGTCGTCGGCAAGCCGCATCGCTCCGTCTTCTACTTGATGGTGTCCTGCGAGGAGGGACAGCGGTCGTGTACTCGAACCCCCGCAAGCGAGCGATCGAAACGGCCAAGCTGGCTCTTCCACAGGGCCGGGCCGCGGTGGAGCCGCTTCTCTCAGAGTTCGACTACGGGGCTTACGAGGGCTTGAGTCCTGACCAGATAGCTGTACTGCGTCCTGGGTGGGACATCTGGCGAGACGGCTGCCCAGATGGAGATTCAGCTGCGGATGTCGGCTCCCGCGCCGATCGATTTCTGGAAGGGTACGTCGAGCGCTCACTTGGACCGGTCGTTGTGGTCTCTCATGGACATTTCTCCCGAGTCCTTGCCGCACGAGCGTTGGGGCTTACGGCTGGTCGAGGTGATCTGTTCGCCAGTGCCACGGCGTCGGTCTCGGTGATCGAAGATCACCACGGTAAACGGTGCATCGGGCTCTGGAACGCCTCGGCGGACTTGATCAACAGCGCCATCGACGGCACGCGAGCAAATGCTCGGCCGACTGCACCATAGGCACCAGCGTGGCTTCGTCGACCATGGCGACGAAGGTTGCCCGGCTCGGCAGCGTTGGTCGGTGACGTCGCTCGCCCATCCGGGCAACGATCTGAACGATGTCAAGTTCGCTCCCAGCGATCTCGGCGGGCGGCCAAAAGCTCAATCTGTGCAAGAGCCGCCGGGTGCGCCAAGTGCCCAGCTCGATCCAAGTTCGCGCGATCTCGGCAGTGGGCGTCTGGACGTCGTTGCCTGAACTCAGTCGCGCGCGCTCACGATCCCGAAGAACTGCGCAGCGTCGAGGCTTTCCGCTCCGACGAGCAGGCCGTCAACGTTTTCCGCTGCGAGGAGTGGCCCAGCAGTTTCGGGGGTTACCGAACCGCCGTACTGGAGGCGGATCGACGCCGCAGCCCGGGCTCCCGAGAAGCGTTCGACCTCTTCCCGGATCGCCCGACACATCGTCTCGACGTCTTTGGTGCTGGCCGTCTGGCCCGCCTCGATAGCCCATAGGGGCTCGTAAGCGACGACTACGTTGGCGACCGACTCGGCGGAGCGATTCGAGAGTACGGCGGTAACCTGCTGCTTCACGAACTCGAACGCATGCTCAGCCTGTCGCTCCTCCAGCGACTCGCCGACACAGAGGATCGGCGTCATCTGATGGGCCAAGATGGCGTCCACCTTGGATCGGACGAGAGCGTCCGTCTCACCGTAGCGGGCCCTCCGTTCGGAATGTCCGGCAATGACGTAGGCGACGTTCATCTTGGCCAGCATCGTCGCGCTCACCTCGCCCGTGAAGGCGCCTTCGTCTTCATAGTGGCAGTTCTGCGCCCCGAGGGCCAGCGGGATGTGCTCTGATTCCAGGGCGATCTGCACGGTTCGGAGCGAGGTGAACGGCGGGTGGACACTTACCTCCCGGCCTTCGGGGGCCCTGGTCACCCGGAAGAGGGCAGCGAGATCCCGCACGAGCTTCAATGCCTCCAGATGGTCCTTATGCATCTTCCAGTTGCCGCTCACGAGGGTGCAGCGTTCGTCACTCATCGATGGTCCTCCCGAACTGCCGGCTTACGGCCTGGCCAGTGTGCGACGGGCCGCTCGACCGGTTCTTTGGAGGTTCCCGAACAAGGGCGCCTGACACGAAGTTGTGGGACTGGAGACGGCACGGAGCGGAGCGCCTGTGCTGCCCTCGCTGTCGAAGGTGACGGCGACGTTACGCCTCGAAGCCCGAACACGCAACGCTGAGAGTGTCGACGCTCCGAGGCGACCGGCCACCGCTGGCCGAACCTCGACCTCGCATTTCCCCTCTGGCTAGTTGAGCAACTCCCGCACATGACGAGCGATCTCGAGATCCTCTCGAGCCTGAACCACAAGCACTGCTGGCATAGCCCTCGGCCCAGACACCAGCCCGTCCCCGGTGCGGGTTTGGTTGCTCTTATCCTCAAGGCGAACCCCAAGGAAGCCGAGGCCGGCGCATGTGTCGGCTCGCAGCCTCGATGACGCCTCACCCGCCCCTCCAGTGAATACCAGACCGTCGAGTCCATCCATGGCGGCACACATGGCGGCGACGTTGGTCTGGATTCGGTACACGTAGACCTCGTAGGCGAGGCGGGCCTCGTGATCGCCGGCGTCTGCTGCCTCGATGACCAGACGGAGATCACCGGATTGGCCGGAAAGCCCGAGCAGTCCCGACTGGCGTTCGAGACATTGTTCGACATCGGCGGCCGAGAGCCCGCCTCGTTGCTGTACCCACAGGACGAGCCCAGGATCGACACTGCCCGAGCGGGTGGCCATCACCAGGCCCTCCATCGGGGTGAATCCCATGGTGGTGTCGACCGAGTGTCCGAACGCCACCGCAGCCAGAGAGGCGCCCGCGCCGAGGTGGGCCGTGACCAAACGGAGCTCGGCCCGTGGGCGTCCCAGGAGTTCGCTGGCCCGAGAGCTCGCCCACGCGTGACTCAGTCCGTGAAAGCCGTAGCGGCGGATGCCCCACCGCTCGCGCCACGACAGCGGTAGCGCATAGGTGGCTGCCTTCGCGGGCATGTCGATGTGGAAGCAGGTGTCGAAGCAGGCGACCTGGGGCATCTCGGGACGCAACGACTGCAGCGCACGGATCGCCGCCAGGGAGGGAGGGTTGTGGAGCGGGGCCAGATCGGTCAATGCCGTCAGGGCCTCATCGATGCCCTTATTCAGGAGGACGGGACGAGTGAACGCCGAGCCACCGTGGACGACCCGGTGACCGACCGCGTCGACTGAAGGTGCCTCGTCGAGGAAGTCGCCGAGTAAGCGGCCGAGGTCCTCCGGACCCGGGCTGGACGAGTCCTTCTTGGCCACCACCGCATCGTCGTCATCGAGGACACACAGCTTCATACTGCTGGAACCGGCGTTGACAACCAGGATGTGCACGCTCCCACCTTGCCAGACGGAACGGCCGGACCGGCCAATCGACGCCTCCGACGAGTGGTTGAAGGCACTAAAAATCATCAACCGCATTGGCTGTCCGTAGTGAACCCGAATTGAGTGCAACGTGGGTGGATCGAGCTGGTATTGCCATTGGATCGGACTTCGATGACGGCGTGCTTCATCTCGATCAGAACTCCGGCCAAGCCGTGGGCCATCCCTGTCTGACTCGATGGTGACCGCCTTTACTCACCTCCAACTTTCCTGTTTGACAATCGAACAATCAGGTGTACGGTTCTGCTGACCTTCGGCATTGAGGGACGTTTGAGGTAGCTGCAATGCAGCCGCCGTGTGAGAGGAACGTCATCGTGTCGAATCCCCTGCGGACTTCCGAACATCGGGTCCGTGCTGTTCACCCTTCACTCTTGCGCCGCGCCGGCGCGCACCTCACCGTCGGCCCGCGCCGTCCGAGGTTCCACCTCAAGGGCAGCGCTCCTGGGCGCGTGCCTTCCAGCCGATGCGCCAGATGTCATTTCGCAATCCAACTGGAGGAAAAATGAGTGATCTGGACTACAGAGGACTCTTCATTGGTGACGAGGCTGAGAACGGTGGGATCTTCAAGGAGTTGCTGGGTCAACTTGTCGATGACCACCTCGGCTGGCGAAAGAACTACATGCCGGGTGACCACCCTGGCATCGTCCTCCACGACAAGTCGACTCCCGAGTACAAGCTCAGTCAGGAACGACTCCGTGAGGTGATGGCCGAGTTGTCTCAGCGCATGCGCTCGGGCTCTGTCCCGTGGAACAGCGCCGGCCGGTACTGGGGCCATATGAACGCCGAGACCCTTATGCCATCGATCCTGGCCTACACGTTCGCCATGCTGTGGAACCCCAACAACGTCGCCTTGGAGTCGTCGATGGCGACGTCGCAGATGGAAGCTGAGGTCGGCGACGACTTGGCGAAGCTCTTCAGCTTCCCAGACGGATGGGGCCACCTCTCCGCCGATGGCTCGATCGCCAATCTCGAGGGTATCTGGTACGCGCGGTGCTTCAAGTCGATCCCGCTCGCACTCGCAGAGACTATGCCTCACCTCATGGATGGAAAGACCCACTGGGAGCTTCTCAACATGTCAGTCGAGGAGACCCTCGCGCTGCTCAAACAGCTGAGCCCGGACGACTACGACGTTGTCAAAGCAGCTTCCTCCCGCTCTGGCAGGAACCTGTCGAAGCTGGGTAAGTGGATCGTGCCGGAGACCAAGCACTATTCGTGGGTCAAGGCGCTCGACATCATCGGGATTGGCCTCGACCAGATGGTCGCCATCCCCGTGACGGAGAACTACCGGATGGACGTCGACCTGCTCGCGTCCAAAATCGACGAACTGGCTTCGTCGCATACCCCCATACTCGGAGTCGTCGCTGTCGTGGGCACCACGGAGGAAGGTGCGGTGGACGAACTGGACAAGATCGTCGCGCTCCGTCGAAAGATGCACGAGGCGGGCACCTACTTCTACATTCACTGCGACGCCGCCTACGGCGGTTACGGGCGCAGCCTCTTCTTCGACACCGACGGTCGCTTCGTGGACTTCAGTGAGCTCACCGGTCTTCTCCGTCAGCACGAGATCCTGGTTGACGAGAACGCGGCGGTGTCTGAAGACGTCTACAACGGATTCAAGGCGATCTCAGAGGTCGAGTCCGTCACCATCGACCCCCACAAGATGGGTTACGTGCCCTATGCAGCAGGAGGAATCGCCATCCGACTGAAGGAAATGCGCAACGTCATCTCGTACTTTGCCCCATATGTATTTGAGAAGGGCGTCGAGGCACCCGACATGCTCGGCGCCTACACCCTTGAGGGCTCACGCGCTGGCGCCACGGCAGCTGCCGTATGGGCGGCGCACCGCTGTCTGCCACTGAACGTCTCGGGCTATGGGCGCCTGGTGGGATCTGGCATGCAGACCGCACATCGATTTAAGACGTTCCTCTCCACCTACTCCATCACCATCGGAGACCGGGTCATTCGTGCCTATCCATTGCACGAGCCCGACTTCAACATGGTGGATTGGGCGTTCAAGGCTGATGACATGGCGACCTTGTCTGAGGTCAACGAGCTCAATCAGCACTTCTACGAACTCTCGTCGAATCTTGCGGGTCACGAGTACAACAACATCTTCATCACCTCGCACACCCGCTTTTCGACAGATGACTACGGAAACACGCCAGTTACATTCATTGAGGCTCTCGGACTCGACGAGGATGAATGGGCGACTGAGAAGTCCGTCACGTTGCTTCGCGCCTCGATCCTCGATCCCTATCTCTCCTCACGTGAGCTCTTCGATGACTATATGGAAGTCCTCACTGAGGCCTTCACCCAGCGCCTCACGAAGATCCTCGGATGACGAACAATGGCGCAAAAACGCTGACGAAGGTTGGGGCCTTCACCTTCTTTGGCATGACCGTCGCGCTGGTCGCAAGTGTCAGGAACATCCCAGACGTCGCCGCTACCGGCTGGACGATGCTCTTCTACATGATCGTCGTGACCCTGCTCTTCGCTCTGCCGATCTGCTTGATGAGCGGTGAGTATGCCGGCATGCTCCCTCGGGCGGGGGGCCCTGAGCTGTGGGTCAACACGGGGATCTCCGAACGATGGGGTTTTACTACCTCGTGGCTGCTGTGGGTCCAGATGTTCCCGGGCATGGTGATGGTGGCATCGGTGATCGCACCACTCCTCGCCATTACCATCGGGCACAACAGCCTGGGGACGAACTCCACCTTCACACTGGTCTGCATCCTGGTTACCTACTGGACCGTGTCGATCCTCAACATCTTCTTTGATATGGCACGACTAGGGGGACGACTCGGTGTCACCCTCGGCGTGTACCTGCCGATCGGCGTGATGACTCTCCTCGGAGTCGCCGCCTTCATCAAGACCGGCATCAGGCCGAATAGCTACCTTGGGCACTTTCACATGGGAGACCTGGTTCCGTTCTCTAAGGGGTCGGTCGGAACGTTGTCGTTCTTCGCAGCGATCGCCTTCATCTACACGGGAATCGAGATGTCGTCGGTGTACCTGCCTCGGTTGAAGCATCCCGTCAAGACCTACATGCGGGGCATCTTCATGGCGCTGATCTTCATGTTCGTGTTCAACACGTTGCTTGCCTTGGCCTTCGCCAACGACGTCCCATCTGGCACGATTGAATTGAACAACATCGCACAGGCCCCCATCATCGCGCTGCATATTCTCGGGCTGCCTTCCTGGATCGCCAACGTGTTCGCCGCCAGCGTGCTCATTGGGGTTGTCGTGCAACTATCGGCGTGGGCGAGCGGCCCCTCCAAGACCATCACGGACAGTGCCCAACGCGGCGACTATCCGCCTTTCCTTCGCTACTGGAAGACGAACAAGTTCGACGTCGCACCGACCGTCATTCTCACCCAGGCCGCGATCATCTCGCTGTTCGCACTGCTCTTCATCCTGATTCCAGGAGTAAACAGCGCCTTCCTGCTCTTGGTCACCGCGACTGCCGTTCTCTACATCGTTGTCTACGTCCTCATGGCCGTCGGAATCCTCCGCCTGCGAAAGGCGCAGCCCGACACGACGCGACCCTTCAAAATGGGGAGTAACAGCACGGCGTGGACGATCATCGTGGTATTCCTCGTAACGGCGGCTGCCTCCACCTTTGCGACCCTTTGGTACCAAGGGCTGAGTCACGCCGTGGCGATCGTTGGCATCACGGTGGTGCTGACGGGGGCACCATTGATCATCATGCACTTTCGAAAGGAGTCCTGGCGGACTGAGATCCAGCAGGCCATGGGAACCCCGGCGACGCCGACCGCGGCCGAGAAGGTTCTGGTCTGAGCATCTTTGGTCTGGTTGCAACTCGGCGTCCGCCCGCGGGAGAAACCATGTTTGACAGGAGCAAGTGAGCGAAATCTCCTCAAAGGGTCACCATCAGATTGGGCTCGTCTCCGCCGTCGCCCTCTGCGTCGGGACGATGGTAGGCGGCGGCGTTTTCGCCGTTTCGGGGATTGTCATCAACAAGGCGGGTCCGTCGGCCATCGTCTCCTACTTGCTGGCGGCCGTTGCGGTCTTGCTGAGCGCGCTTTGCTTTGCAGCGGTGGCCAGTCGGGCCAAAGAGGGGTCCACGGGTTACGAGCCCATCGCCACCGTACTGGGGCCAATGTGGCGATTTCTCACGATGTGGGCCTTCTATGTGTCTGCCATCGCAGGCGGGGCGTTCATGTTGGTCGCCTTCGGCTCGTATCTCCGGTACTTCTTCGAGGGATCGAGCGCCCTCGTCTTCGAGCTGGTCGCCGCCGTAGCGCTGATCATTCTGAACCTCGGTCCTGCCGACCTGGTCGGCCGGGCGGAGACCGTCATGGTCGCCTTCAAGATCGGCGTGCTCGTGTTGCTCATCGGGTTTGGCCTGGCGGCGTTCAACGTGCACGACCTCACACCGTTCGCCCCCAGAGGCCTCGGGCCTACGATCTCGAGTGCTGGCCTGCTCTTCAGTGTGTACCTGGGTTTCAGCGTTGTCACCAACGTCGCAGGCGTCGTCAAGAACTCTAAGAGAAACGTTCCACTGGCGATCCTGCTGAGCCTGGTCATCGTCACGATCGTCTATGTCGGGATCACGTTGGCCATGGTGATGTCGGGGCGGAAGGTGTTCGGGATTGCGGGTGCCGCCCAAGCGGCGAGGATCCTGATCGGACCATGGGGCGGAGCGCTCATCGCTGTAGCAGCCTGCGTCTCGACGCTGTCCGGTTCGAATGCGGTGATCCTCGGCTGTAGTGAGTTGCTCATCCGCATGGCTGGCAATGGCGATATTCCCTCGGTGCTCGGACGAGTCAGCCGGAGTGGGCACGCCTACGCGAGCGTCCTGCTTTCTGGCGGACTCGCCATCGTGCTCATGGTGACAGGGGGTATCCAGACAATTGTCACGTATTGCAGTGTTGCTGGGATCGTTGGCCTCGTGCTCATGGATGTCACGGCATTCCAGATGGCCCGGAAACATTGGTCCACGCCGGGACTTAGATTGCCATTCGGCGTGTTTATTCCTTCCGTCGCGGCAATCCTGGCCCTCGCTCAGTTCCCCTCGCTCGGGTTGCTGAACGTGTCGATCGGTCTGGTCCTCGTCGCCGCCGGTCTGGTGATCTATGCCTTGCGACACCACTCGCATCGCCAGGATCATGAGACACTCGCCCGCCACATCCAGAACATGGAGACACCCTTGAGCAAGGCTTTTCGGCGACCTGCGCCCGCTGGCGAGCTGGGGTAGCTGTGCAGTGATCCGACTACAAATCCTCGAGGTTCCCGCCCACTGAGATGGTTCGAACCTTTGAGGCGGATATTTCTCGTGTGACGGTCTCGGTAGGCGTCGACTTAGGTCCAGAGAAGTTCATAATCCTGCCTCTCGAGTCGCACGCCGCTGAGCAGTTGAGATGGTTCAAACGGAGCCATTCTCGGTTCGAGATCGAAACCGTCGGTCTTCAACGTGACGGCATGATGCCGGTGCGGCAAAGGGGTACTGCGACTTCGCCCGCCTCTCCGAGTGGGAGCGTCTCGGCCGATGGTGGGAATGGTCTGAAGGTCACGTCCGGCTGAGTCCGCAACGACCTGCTCATCAGCGCCGTCGGGTCGCATCGGGTGTCTCGCCGGTGTCGACCAGTCTCCGGGCGACCTCTCGGAGTTTGATGTTGAGGTGCTGGGAGGCACGGACCAAGACAGCAAAGGCTTCATCGCTCGTTATACGTTCGCGTTCTATGAGGATCCCCTGGGCTTCTCCGATCAGCTCCCGGGTGGCCAAGGCGTTGTGGAGAGTGGTGAGCTGGCGCTCGTCGCCTTCATGGGCCAGAGCCGAGGAGAACGCGACGGTCGTCAGCCCTGCGAGGAGCAGCCCCCTGGCCCGATCGATGACCCCGAAGGCCAACGGATACCGTGAGTACAGGGTCAGGGCTCCGAGCGTCTCGTTGGTGAGCAGGGGAAACGCCAGATTACAACGGATTCCTCGGCTGGTCGCCTGGGGCCCGAAGTGGGGCCACCGGGGATCGTCACCGAAGTCAACGGCGTAGACGGTCATCCCTTGGGCGACAGCGTCGAGACACGGTCCCTCGCCGGTTTGGTGCTGAAGCGAGTTGAGGTCGGCTACGACCCGGTCGGTAGACACTGGCGTCTTAACCACGTTCTCTTCGACGAGGAAAATCCCGGCGTACTCACAGGCCTCGATGGTGGCGACGGCCAGGGCTACCACCTGGTCCAAAGTGGCCCGCACGTCGCCAGCCGAAAATAGGGCCTGGGCCGTCTGGGAGAAGTCGGCCGTCAAGGCGGCGGTGGTGTCCTCGTCGGTAGTGGGAGGTTCACTGACACTCATACGTCGTCTGTCCTGGCTGCCAATAGGTACCCAGCATCTCACTGGCCACTGGTCGATAATGAAATACGATTGCTCGATATTGGGTTCCGATGCCCGGCGTGCGGTCCCCGCCGTCGAGAAGTAGGGTGAAGGCTACCTTCTGCAGTGAGGGTCTCGGGAGCAGAGCGCTGAGTGGCTGCTCCATTTTTCGAAGGCGGCGACACCCTGTCGAGCTTCTCGCTGTGGTTTCAAGGTGCCGTGCCCAGTTCGCACATCGGCCTGTCTGGCCGCGCTAGGCAAGGCATCGCGGATCAGCAGAGTCCCTGGTGTGACGCCATGCTGGCCTCAGCGCGAACCGGCAGCGGCGCTGAGCCCCGCTGGGCCCCTGATCGCCCCGGGCCAGAACAGCCGAGCCTCGCCGTCCGGCCATTGCGAGTGGCCGGGGTCCTGCTGCCGCTGAGCACAGACGTGACAGCGCACTCCGGTTGGTAGTGGCGCTGGCCAGTGCCACCCTCGGTAGCGCCGAGGGTGGCAGCGTGTCGCTTCGCCGCCGCGGTCGCGTCGCTACGGTAGCGTGGACCGACCAGAACCTCCTGGACATGGACGCCGACGCTGCGGTCCAGTTGGCGGACCCGGTACCAGCATGAAGACGGAACTGGGTCTCCCCGAGCGGGTGCGCGCCTGCCTCTTCGACGTCGACGGTGTCCTGACGGAAACGGCCAAGGTCCACGCTGACGCCTGGAAGCAGATGTTCGACGCCTACCTGAAGGCCCGGGCCGACGAGTCCGGTGAGCCCTTCCTCGCCTTCGACAAGGAGGCCGACTATGACAGTTATGTCGACGGTAAAACTCGGGGAGACGGGACTCGGTCGTTCCTCGAGTCACGTCATATCGATCTTCCCGAGGGCGCTCCCAATGACCAGGCGGGAGCGAAAACCATCTGCGGGCTAGGCAACAGAAAAAACGAGATCGTTCTACGGAAGATCCGAGAGGATGGTGTCGAGGCCTACGCGGGGTCCGTTCGTTACGTGCGGGCCGTGCGCGCCGCCGGTCTGCGTCGAGCGGCGGTATCGTCGAGCGCCAACTGCGCTGAGGTACTGGCGGCCGCAGGCATCGACGACCTCTTCGAGAAGCGCATCGACGGCGTGACCGTTGAAGCAGACCATCTGGCGGGAAAGCCGGCGCCTGACACTTTCCTCGCGGCGGCCTGCGCGCTGGGAGTAGACCCCAGCCAAGCGGTGGTCTTCGAGGACGCCCTGTCGGGAGTGGAGGCCGGCCGGGCTGGCGGGTTCGGATTCGTGGTCGGAGTCGATCGGGTCGGACAGGCCGACGCCCTGCGTGCCCACGGCGCCGACACCGTCGTCACCGATCTGGCCGAGTTGTTGGACCGGACGTGATCCACCATCCGGCCTACCCGGTCGAGCCCTGGTGCCTGAGAGAGACCAAACTCGACCTCGCGGTGCTGGCGCAGAGCGAGTCGCTGTTCGCACTGTCCAACGGCCACATCGGCTGGCGGGGCAACCTCGACGAGGGCGAGCCCCACGGCCTACCCGGCTCGTATCTGAACGGCGTTTACGAATCGCATCCCCTGCCCTACGCCGAGGCCGGGTACGGCTACCCCGAGGTTGGCCAGACGGTGATAAACGTCACCAGCGCCAAGCTGATCCGCCTCCTCGTCGACGACCAGCCCTTCGACGTCCGTTACGGTGAGCTGGTTTCTCATGAGCGACGACTGGACTTCCGCTCCGGTCTCTTGGAGCGCCACGTCGAGTGGACGTCGCCCAGTGGCCGCGGTGTGCGGGTGCGCTCGAGCCGCCTCGTGTCGTTCGTCCAGCGGTCAGTGGCCGCCATCTCGTACGAAGTCGAACCGCTCGACACGTCGTTGCGAGTGGTGGTGCAGTCCGAGCTGATGGCCAACGAGCCGCTTCCGCCGGGCAGTGGTGACCCCCGGGTGGCGGCGGTGCTCAATGCGCCATTGCACTGTGAGTCCTATGAAAACAGCGGTACCGGGGCAGCCCTCGTGCACTCCACCGCAGCGAGCGGCTTACGGGTCGCCGTCGCCATGGACCACCGCGTCGAGGGTCCGTCTTCGATACAGCTCTCGGCGGAGAGCTTCCCCGACCTCGGGCGGGTGACGATCACCGCCGCTCTCGCCCCGGGTGAGCGGCTCCGGGTCGTGAAGTTCGTCACCTATGGCTGGTCAGCAAATCGTTCGGCACCGGCATTGCGAGACCAGGTCGCGGCGGCCCTTACTGCGGCGAGCGAGGTTGGCTGGGAGGGTCTGGTCGACGAGCAACGCACCTATCTGAACGACTTCTGGGACCGGGCCGACGTCGAGGTCGACGGCGATGCCGAGGTGCAGCAGGCAGTGCGCTTCTCCCTCTTCCATGTCCTCCAGGCCGGCGTGAGGGCCGAGGGACGGGCCATTCCGGCCAAGGGCCTGACGGGGCCCGGCTACGACGGCCACGCCTTCTGGGACACCGAGACCTTCGTCCTGCCGGTACTTACTTACACCGCACCTGAGGCAGTTGCTCACGCGCTTCGGTGGCGTCACTCCACCCTGGCGATGGCTAAAGAGCGTGCCCGCCAGCTCGGGCTCGCAGGTGCCGCCTTTCCCTGGCGCACGATCACCGGCGCCGAATGCTCGGGTTACTGGCCGGCTGGGGCCGCCGCGTTCCACATCGGGGCGGACATCGCCGACGCCGTCGTCCGTTACGTCGAGGTCACCGGCGACGAGCGCTTCGAACAAGAGGTGGGCCTCGACCTGCTGGTGGAGACGGCGCGCCTGTGGCGTTCGCTCGGTCACTACGACGCACAGGGTCGCTTTCGGATCGACGGGGTCACCGGGCCCGACGAGTACTCCGCCATTGCCGACAACAACATCTATACGAACCTCATGGCCCAGCACAATCTTTCCTCGGCGGCCGACGCCGCCGAACGTAACCCCGACGCCGCTCACGAGCTGGGTATCGACGACGAAGAAATGGCTGCTTGGCGCGACGCTGCGAAGACGATGTGCATCCCCTACGACGACTCGCTGGGGGTTCATCCCCAGGCGGAGGGCTTCACCAGCCACGCCGTCTGGGATTTCGCCGCCACCTCAGCCGAGCGGTACCCGCTCCTGCTCCACTTTCCCTACTTCGACCTCTACCGCAAACAGGTGGTCAAGCAGGCCGACCTCGTGCTCGCCATGCACCTGCGCGGTGAGGCATTCACCGACGAGGAGAAGGCCCGCAACTTCGCATACTACGAAGGCATCACCGTGCGGGACTCATCGTTGTCGGCTTGCAGTCAAGCGGTGATCGCCGCCGAAGTCGGGCAGCTCGCACTGGCGCACGACTACTTGGGCGAGGCAGCTCTCATGGATCTCGACGATCTTGAGCACAACACGCGTGACGGCCTTCATGTCGCAGCACTGGCGGGAACGTGGATCGCCCTGGTGGCGGGGCTTGCCGGTCTGCGTGAGCGGCATGGAGTCCTGGCGTTCTCGCCCCGGCTACCCCCGGCCATCACCCGATTGGCCATCGCCGTCTCGGTCCGGCAGCGGCGACTGCGCATTGAGGTGACCCCGGATACCACCACCTACCGGCTTGTCGCAGGCGATCCGCTCGAGATCCTCCATGATGGGGAGCGGGTCAGGGTGGCGGCGGAGCACCCGCTATTTCGACCGACTCGGAGCGTGCCGCCCTCTGACCCGCCGACCCAGCCGAGTGGCCGCTGGCCGCGTGCCCACAAGGCAGTCGGGTGATCGCCCACCAGCTCTCCTGTCGACCAGCCGGGGCCACGAGGCGCACGGTGTCGGGACACGCCATACATGGGCGCGCCCACGACGCGGGCGGTGGACGGCTTGGTGCCCTTCGTGATCGCCGGGACGTGGGTCGCAAACACGACGTTCCGCGCGCTGTGCCGCTTGGAAGTGGCGGACGGGCTGGGCTGTCGAATTGGGGGCGTCGCCAAGGCCCAGGCCGACGGGGCTTTGAGAAGCCACCCGCCGCAGCTCCCACGGCCACCCATGCCGAAACCCTGCGAGGACTGACGCCAGTACGGGCGGGCATCACAGACTCGGTGGCGACCAACAGCTCAAACGACCGACGTGCGCGACACGCCGGGCGACAGACCGACCGAACGACACGTTAAGGAGAACAGCTATGCCAACGGAAAACGCTATGCAGCTCGGCGTGGTTGGCCTCGGGCGGATGGGGGCCAACATCGTTCGCCGCCTGATGCGAGACGGCCACACCTGCGTCGTCTTCGACGTGAATGCCGACGCCATCAAAGATCTCGAGAAGGAGGGGGCGACTGGGGCGAGCTCGGTGGCCGACTTCGTCCAGAAGCTTTCTGCACCCCGGGCGGCCTGGGTAATGGTTCCTTCGGGTGACATCACCGGCAAGACCATCGCAGACGTGGCCTCCCATATGGAGCACGGAGACATGATCATCGACGGGGGCAATTCCTACTACCGAGACGACATCGTCCGCGCCGCAACGCTGTCTCGAGAGGGCATCCACCTGGTCGACTGCGGGACGAGCGGAGGCGTGTGGGGAATCGACCGGGGCTACAGCCTCATGATCGGCGGCGAGAAAAACGTCGTCGATCACCTCGAACCAATCTTTTCTACCATCGCTCCGGGCATCGACTCCGCACCCCGGACCCGGGGCCGCACCGGGGAGCCTGACTCGGCCGAGCACGGCTTCTTGCACTGCGGACCAAGCGGGGCCGGACACTTTGTGAAAATGGTCCACAACGGCATCGAATACGGGATGATGGCGGCCTTCGCCGAGGGCCTTAACGTCTTGCGCAACGCTGACGCCGGCAAGAAGAGCGCCGGTTCCGACGCCGAGACGGCTCCGATGGAAGACCCCGAGTTCTACCAGTTCGAAATCGACACCACCGCGGTGGCTGAGGTATGGCGCCGCGGCAGCGTCATCGAATCGTGGCTGTTGGACCTAACCGCTGCCGCCCTCTACGACTCGCCTGATCTGGCGGAGTACGCCGGACGAGTGTCGGACTCGGGTGAGGGCCGGTGGACTTCGATCGCGGCGATCGACGAAGGGGTCCCCGCCCCGGTGCTCACTGCCGCTCTGTACTCCCGCTTCGCCTCCCGTGGTCTCGACGACTTTGCCGACAAAGTGCTGTCGGCCATGCGCAAGGGCTTCGGCGGCCACGACGAGAAGAAGGCCTGAGGTGAGCTAGACGACCAAACCGGAGACAACCAAGCCGGTGGTCGTGCTGTTCGATGTCGACGAGTCCTTGGTGGCAAGGAGCTGACGCTCACGCGGTACCGCTCGCTGGTGGTTCTGGCTTTCTCTCGGCCCGCAAGCCGCCATCCCGGTTGATGCGCTGGCTGTTGCTCCTCGGACGGCGTCTCGACTTTGCAACCGGCTAAGCGCAAGCGTCTGCTTCAGCGGCTGACCGATCGACAAGACCGGCGCCTGCAACTGCAAATCCTTCATGACCGGCAGATAGTCGGCCCCTCTGAGGGCAGTCCGGCACCGCGGCCGAACCAAAAGGTGGATCCCTCTACACTGCCGACCTCGCCCCCCTGGGCTGAGAACCGCTGCGGCGGCGAGCACCCTAAAACAGACCGACCGGCGACAATGACCGCCCTAACGCACATAAGGATCCTAGACATTGCGCAGATCCACATCATCCCGGCGATCAGCGAACGACAGTGATGGGACACGACACGTGGTGGGTGCAGTACTCGCTCACCGAGCCGAGCAACATGCCGGAGAACTCGCCATGGCCACGACTGCCGACAACGAGTAGATCCGCTCCAAGAGCCGCCTCGACCAACGCTGGAGCGGGATGGCCCTCGACGACCACGGGTTCAAATTGGACCCCGTCTAAGGCACCCCGTACCTTTTGAATCGCGTCGTCAAGCATCTTGTGGGCGTCGGATTCCGGGTTGTAGTTGTCAGGAAGGATGTAGCCGTAACCGTAAGAATTTGGCCAATCCCACGACATCACCACCACGAGAGTCGATCCTGTCAGGTGTGCCTGTTGCGCGGCCCATTGCAGCGCCGCGACTGAGCACTCTGAGCCGTCGATGCCCACCACTATCCGGTGTTGCGATTTCCCGTTGATGTTCGTCATGTGTGCCTCCTCGGCGATCAGTTCCGTGACCTTCTTAACCTTTCTTTACCGGACTCAACTCTTCAATCTCGGCCGAGGGTAGATCTTGGACCTGTTGTTTGCTGAGCGTAAGTCGGATACCCGTAGCGAAGCTGGCGACGGCACTGATGGGAATGGCGACCTGCTTGCGGCCCCAGAGATGGCCCTCTTGGAGGAGAAAGTTGCTTACTTGATGTGATGCGCGGTCGACGACCAATCCTTGCACCTTGCCGATTTCACCATCAGTGGCATGAACGTGGTGACCTCCATGCACGGCCACATCGCCCGCTGGCACTGCGTCGTGAACGAGGGCCTGAGGGACGCCGTAACCGCCCGGCCCTGGTGAATAGTCAGTCGCTTCGGCCGGATTGAGTTTTTCGAACTCATCCTTTGTGCAGTGGAGCCGAATTGCGTCCGGCGTGGCGTCGACGAGGTCCAAGGGAACAAGCCGGCCGCGTCCTTGCTGATGCTTCGGCTCGACTACAAGGTGAGTGACCCGATGGACGGGATCAACGACCACGCAGAGAACCTGGCCACAAGGCCCATCGCTGCAATGGGCTTCTGTCCCGATCGTAAACTGCTCTGTCTCCATCATTTTTTTTCGTTTGGCTTTCCGCTTCTCTTACCGCAATACAGTCGACCCGCCGTCGACACTTTGTTCGATGAGGCCAAATGGCTTGACGAGCCCAGGAATGTGTCATTTCGCTGGGCTAGGAGGACCCTTCGCGGAAGTCGAACACGAGGCGAGCATCGACCTCGCCCTTCTCGATCTGCTCGAAGGCGTCGTTTACCTGTTCCAGCTGGCGACTCTCGCGCACCACACGCGTGCGGCCTTCGGCGTGGAGCTGCAACGTCTCGGCCAGGTCGACTCTGGTCCCGACGATCGATCCGACAACGGTGATCCCGTGGAGCACCGTCTCGAAGATGGGCAGCTGCATGAAGTTGTCGGCAGGCATGGCCACGAAGATGAGCGTGCCCCCCGGTTTCAAGCTCTTGTAGGCCTGCTCGAACGCTGCGGGCGATACGGCTACGGCGATCGCCACGTCTGCACCACCCAGGGCCTGGATGGCCCCGACCGGGTCGTCAACCGCGGAGTTGATCACGTGCTCCGCACCGAGCTCGTGTGCCAAGGCGATCTTGCTGTCGATCACGTCGACAGCAGCGACCGACGCGCCGGCGATCCGTGCGTACTGGAGCGCCATATGACCCAACCCGCCGATGCCGTAGATCGCAACCAGGTCCGACGATCGGGCACCGGACACCTTGACCGCCTTGTAGGTCGTTACTCCGGCGCACGTAAGAGGCGCAGCGTCGAGCGGGTCGACCCCGCTCGGCACCTGGCCGACGAAGGAGGCATTGGCCAAGACGTACTCGGCGTACCCACCGTCGACGGTGTACCCGGTCATCTGCTGGTTTGGGCACAGAGTCTCTCGCCCCGAGGCGCAGTACTCGCACGCGCCGCACGCCCAGCCCAGCCACGGGACGGCCACCCGGTCGCCTTCGCGAACGGTTCGTACTTGGGGCCCGACCCGCTCGACGATCCCCACGGCCTCGTGGCCGGGGACGAAGGGGGGAGTGGGCTTAACCGGCCAGTCGCCGTGTGCGGCGTGGATGTCGGTATGGCAGACCCCGCAAGTTTCGACCTTGACGACGACCTCGCCGGGACCCGGTTCGGGCGTCGCGATCTCCTCGATACGCAACGGCTTCGTGAAATCATGGACTACAGCTGCCTTCATATGGCTCCTTCTCAGTGAGTGAGGACGGGCGTGGGAGTCGAGGCTCGACGCTGCGCCGTGCGGGGGCCCACTCGGTTGAGTTGGTTGCGCCTCCACACGCCGCTGAGGGCAAACCGGTCGAGACCAAGCAGCCCGGCGTTGCGCCAGGCCAGTACCAAAAGTACCGACAGGGTGGCGTACGCCGGATTGACCCCGGCTGATCCCGTGAACATGTAGATGAGATTGAGCAGCAGTCCGGCCAAAGCAGCGAGCCCTGTGAGAAGTCCGAGGATGAGTGCAATGCCGATGGCCAGCTCGCCCAGCGCAATGAATTTGGCGATCCACGAGGCGTTCGGTATGACGAAGTTGTGGAGGAACCCGGCCCACCAGCCGTAGCTGGCCCCACCCTTACCGGTGGACGATCCAACAATGCCGGCCGTGGCGAAACCCTTCACCCCGGCTCCGCCTCCGAACCAAAAGGCCGAGCGCTCGCTTCCCCAGATCTTTTGGTAGCCGGCATTCAGCCACCAATAGCCGAGCACCACCCGCACCACGAGCCAGATGAGGCTGGCGGCGGAGGACCGGAACAACCAGTCGGCAAAACGAAGGTTGTGCCCGGGTGCGTCGAGCATCCCGTTGTCTTGTGAGTTCCCAAGTGTCTTTTGGTGGCGTCCTGTATCGGACGTCGAGGCAGAGGGAGCATCTTGCACGTCAGTGGGGGATCCCATGGGGGAGCGGCCGATCTCCCCCCGAGAGCGGAAGGGCTTTTGCCCAAAGTGGGCTAATCAACACTGTGCTCGTAGAGCTGTAACAATTGCAGCAACACCGATGGTTCAATGGAACTGGTTCGTCGACGGCGCAGCTCAGCGAGCAAGGGATCTCCAGGAGCGATCGCTTGGTTCCGTCCAAATGGGAGTAGCCTGAGACTGCTTACCTTCTGCAGCGAGGGTTCCAAAAGGACGGCCTACGCCGCCCATTGCATCCAAAAGAGGCGCCTCGCGCCTCGCTCTTGTTTCTTCGAAGGTTTGCTGTTGCGCTCATGGGCATCCCCCCGCCCTTTGTCGTCGGCTATCCCTTCTCAGGATCGACCGATGGCGGTAGTGGGTGGCGCAGGCTGGCCTTGGACCTTGAGGTGCCACAACGTGTTTGCGCTATGTCTATGACAAAGGAAACCCCTGACTTCGGGGCCGTCACCAGCTTCGACGACGGTGAGGTCACGATCGCCCTCCGGGGGACAGCCGAGCACGGCTCGGCTTTTGCGCTCGGGGCGATTCTCGATGCAGCCATCGATCGTCGCCCGGCATCGATGGTCCTCGACGTGGCGGAGCTCGAGTCCTTGGGGGCAACCGGATTGCTCGCAGTGTTCGATGCCGAGAAGCGTCTCGCCGCGTCGGGTGTCACGCTCACGGTTCGATCACCCTCGGTCTTGGTAAACCGGCTCCTCGGGATCATGGAGTCGGCTGAGACGTTGCGGCGCGAACGCTCCCTGCCGAGAGGCGGCCATCTCGGGCCGGAGCAGGTGGGGGAGAGAGGCGTTCTGTCGCCGCGATTCGCCTCAAATCTCTCAGGTGAGGACCTGCGCCGGGTGACGGCCCTGCCGGCCGACCCCGACGTGGTCGACGGCGCCCTTCGCCTGATCGTTGAGCTGGCCCGCATCAGCATTCGGGCAGCCGACGGGGTCAGCGTCTCCCTAAAGCGCCACGGAGTGCTGTCTACGGTGGCGGCCAGCGACCAGACCATCCTGGCCATGGATGCCGATCAATATTCGACGGGGCAGGGGCCCTGTGTGGATGCCTCGGTCAAAGGGCATTGGTTCCATGCCGAATCACTCGCCGCCGAGACCCGGTGGCCTGCCTTTACACCTCAGGCCCGAAGTCTCGGCATCAAGGCGATCTTGTCTTCACCTTTGCGGACATTCGAGAAACCGGTCGGTGCCCTCAACATCTACTCGCGGACGGCGGAAAGCTTCGAGGTCAAAGATCAAGAGGCGGCTGCTGTCTTTGCCCAACAGGCCTCGGTGATCCTGAGTGACGCCCGGGCCGATGTGAGCGATACGAAGATGGCGATCCGCTTCGAAGAGGCACTACGGAGCCGAAAAGCGATCACCTTGGCCGAAGGGATCATCATGGAACGCGAGGGCATCGATGAAGAGGGTGCCTTCAGCGCCTTGCTGCGCCTGGCGCTCTATCAAGGAGTGCCACTGCGCGAACGGGCCGAGGCGATGGTGCTCTCGGCCAAAGCGCCAGAGCTCGGACCCGAATGGGGGATCGATGGCTGAGGATGGATATGTTGCGATGGACGCCCTTGACGCCTACCGCCAAGAAGCTGGCCTCTCTCACGGTGAGCTGTGGCTGCGTTACTTCGAACTGGGGGGCATGAGCACCGGATTCAACGTAGAGGCCTTCCTCTACGGAGTGCTTGCACCTAGTGGCCATGACCATGACGTCATCGCCCAGGCCCTGAACGAACGCTTCGCTGAGCTCGGCGGGGATCACCCCGTCCCTTATTTGACGGTGTAGGCCAGGGACGTACGGCGCAACCGAGTGCCCGATTGTCGCGGTTGAATACCCCCTCTTTGAAATGAAATGGATTATCCGAATGCCAATGGACGGCCAGCAGTTATCCCCCCGTGTGAATTCTCGGTACCACGTCAACTGCGTTGGATCGCTGGCGGAGGTTACGCCGCAATGAGCACATGGCATCGTCCGTTCTCGCCACAGAACGATCAGATGAAGGGTCTCTTGCCCTCGAAGGCGTCACCCCCTACGCCTCCACCTCCTTTCTGGCGGATGTGGCTGCTGCCCATTGGCTTGGCCATTTCCGTCCTTCTGCTGTTCAACCTCGACCACAAGGGGACGACGCCACGCTCCTTCACCTATACGAGCTTCGTCAAGGAGGTGACGAACAACAAGGTCTCCACCGCGTCAATAACCTCGACTGGTGCGGTCACCGGCACTCTCCATGGCGGTGGTACCTACGCCTCGCAGATTCCCACCGCCTTGGACAACAACGCGCTGTCGCCGCTCCTCCTGTCACACAAGGTGCAGGTGACCGGCACCAACCCGAGCTCGCTATCGCTCGGGACGGTGTTGCTCGATCTGTTGCCGTTCTTGGGCATCATCGCCGTCTTCATCTGGATCGGCCGGCGTTCCAAGAAGCAGTTGGGCGGCATCATGGGCATCGGGCGGTCAAAGGCCAAGCTCTACGACGAAGAGCGTCCCACAACCCGCTTCGCCGACATCGCCGGTTATGAGGGCTCCAAAGCCGAGGTGATGGAGGTGGTGGACTTCTTGAAGCATCCGGCGCGTTATGCCAAGGCGGGGGCGGTCGGACCCAAAGGCGTGCTTATGGTCGGACCACCTGGTACGGGCAAGACGCTTTTGGCCAGGGCGGTGGCCGGCGAGGCCGGGGTGCCGTTCTTCGCCCTCAGCGGCTCGAGCTTCGTCGAGATGTTCGTCGGCGTCGGCGCCTCACGGGTGCGTGACCTGTTCACCGAGGCCCGCAAGCGTGCCCCCTCCATCATCTTCATCGACGAGATCGATGCCATCGGCGGCCGGCGCGGCCCGGGTGGTTTCGGCTCGAACGACGAGAGAGAACAGACGCTCAACCAGCTGTTGTCTGACATGGACGGCTTCGATCCATCCACCAGCGTGGTCGTGATGGCCGCCACCAACCGAGCGGAGATCCTCGACGCGGCGCTCCTGCGGCCCGGGCGTTTCGACCGCACGGTGGAGATCCCTCTACCCAACCAGCGAGAGCGCACGGCAATCCTCGCCATTCACGGCCAGAAGAAGCAACTCGGTCCCGACGTCGACCTCGGCGCCGTCTCTCGGGGAACCCCGGGATTCTCCGGCGCCGACCTCGCGAACCTGGTGAACGAAGCGGCCATCAACGCCGTGCGAGACCATCGTGAGGTGCTCTCGGCCGCCGACTTCAGTGCGGCCCGGGACCGTCTCCTCATCGGCTCCCGTGATGCCTCGAACGCGTTGCTGCCTGAGGAGAAACACTCCGTCGCCGTCCACGAAGCGGGCCATGCCCTGGTCGCCGTCCTTTCTGAGCACGCTGATCCGGTGGCCAAGGTGACGATCCTGCCCCGTGGGGCCGCACTCGGGGTGACCGAGCAGCTTCCCGAATTCGAGCGTCACCTCTATCCCGAGAGCTACCTCACCGATGCCTTGGCGGTCCGGCTCGGTGGTCGTGCTTCTGAGATCTTGATTCGCGGCGAGGCCTCGACAGGTGCCTCCAACGACCTTGCCGATGCGACCAGCATTGCCACGCGCATGGTACGTGAATGGGGTTTCTCGCCCGAAGTCGGCCCCATTGGTTACGGTCCCGAAGGTCCGAGTCGGGACAACCCCTTTGCCGGACGTCCCTACGCCGAAGAGACCCAGCGGGCCATCGACCAAGAGGTCGCCCGACTCCTTCGAGAGGCCGAGACCCGAGCAACGGCACTGCTGTCTGAGCACCGCGCCATGCTTGACCAGGTCATCGAACTGCTGCTCGAGCGCGAGACGATCGATGGTGCGGAGCTGGCGGCCCTCCTCGGTATCGCCGAGCATCACGCGGACCAAGAGCAGATCTGGGCCCCCCTGGCCGTGGCGATGGTTCCTGTGCAGAGTCCTCTAGGCTCCGATCGGGATCAAGCGAGGGCGACGGTCGGCACTAGGGACAGCGACGATCGCTAGTCTTCGTTTCGAAAGGTGAGGGAGTAGCCCCGGCCTGGCCGATTGACCAGGTCACAGGGGATTTTCAACCGAGCCAGGATCTTCCTCACCCGCGAGACGTAGTTGCGGACTTCTTCAGGGAATAGGCCGGAATCCGACCAGGCGTAGCCCATGATCTGTGACGACGTGTAGTAGCGGTGAGGGTGGTCGAGGAGGAACTGCAGAAGCTCGAACTCCCGCTGGGTGAGCACGGCCTCTTTCCCCTTGTGCCTGAGTATCCGACCTGCTGGATCGAGCCACAGACCCTGGAGTGCCCAGACCCGCTGATACCAGAGATCAAGTCGGTCGTAGTATCCGTCCATTTGTTGCTCGATGTAGGTGACGTCCACACGGGCGGCCTCCTGGGCGACGGGATGGAGTTTGGGCAGCTCTCGCTTCACCCGCTCCAGGAGACCCAGTTTGAACCGGATCAGGTCGTCGTAGATGCTCATCCAATGGCGGGCATCTTCCCAGTGCTCAGTGTCGATGTTTTCTCCGTCGAGAGGGCCACGAACTGGTTCTCTTGCCGGTTGCGCCTCCATCGCCGTCAACTATATGGAGGTTGTTGCTGAACTTTTTACGCTGGACCGGGTAGTACTGGTCCCATGAACTCCGCTGACCCACATCCAGACAGGCCGGACATTGTGGCGGCGACCAGGGGCGGGGACAACTCACTGGGCATGGACCGAGAGGGCGACCCCGCCGCCGCTACCCTTGAACAGGCGCTGTACTGGAGAAACATCTACAGCGAGATCCTGACCATGGAGGAATCCGTACTCGAGCGCATCCGCCAGCTCATGGCGGGCCAGTCTGCTCAGGCTCAACGAGAGGTCGAGCTGACCAACGTCCCGGTCGTCGTGGCCCAGCTCGAACGATTCCGAGTGAGAGGGAAGCTTTGGGAATCCCGCGTTCATGCATGTCAGGGCCACGATGGCAATGCAGGTGCCGGGGTTTAAGATCGGCACAATGGACATCGTCGGTTGGTTGATCCTGGTGATAGTTATCCTATTGATTGCGGTTGTGCTGTTCGTAATCACGCGCCGGCGTCGGAGAGGTGGGGGAGTGATCGCCACGCGAGGTCGACGATGACGTTGCTCATGACCGCCTCGCAGATCCGTGGACTTCCTGTCGTGACGGTACGGGGCGGCGAAGACGTGGCCGAAGTGCGCGATGTCATCTATAACCCCGAAGCTGGTCGCCTGGTCGGTGTGACCCTCAACCAGAGGGGGTTCCTCGCTGGTCGCCGCCGCGAAGTCCTGCCGGCCGAGACTATCCATGCGATCGGCCAACACGCGGTGATGGTGCTCGACGAGTCCAGCTTGGTAGCGCCCGGGGACGCACCCGAAGATGTTGCCCACCCGGCCACCGAGCGTAACGTGCTGGGTGATGACGTACTGACCGAGGGAGGAACCAGTCTCGGTACCGTGACGGACCTGGTCCTATTGGTGGGAAGTAGCGGTGAGGTAGTTGGCTACCAGATTGAGAAGGCCACCGGTGGCCAAGGTTACATTCCGCTACCAGCGCAACTCTCGGTGTCAGGCGTCGCCCTCGTGGTTCCCAACCTCACCGAGGAGTTCGTGCAGGACGATCTAGTCGGACTGGGCGCGACGGTCGACGTGTTTAGGGACCGATTGGGGATGGTATGAGCGAGTCGTTCCGCCAATCCGTCGGCCGCAAGGTGGTGAGCAGAGCAAGCGCCAAGGAATTGGGGGCCGTCAACCATCTACTGATCGATGCCCAGCAACGTGAGGTCGCTGCGATCGTCATCGGTCGAGGCAAGAAGGCCCGGCTCGTCGAGTGGGCGCAGCTCAGCGGCTTCGGCCCGGACGCAGTTATGGTCGTTGATGAAGGTGCCTTGCGACCTCCCGTCGATGGTCGGGAACGCGACGGCGCCGACGGGAAACTCGAGCTCGTCGGCAAGAAGGCCCTCAGCGAACGAGGCAACGAGCTGGGAAACATCGACGACGTCACTTTCGACGCCCAGAGCGGTGCGTTGGAGGATCTGGTGATCGGCGAGCGAAGTGTCCCCGCCGCTGCGCTGTTGGGCAGCGGGTCGTACGCAGCGGTACTCGACAAGAACCAGGAGCCCTGACCTACAAGTCGATCTTCTCTTCATCGGGAACAGCGACCCATGTGGCCTCTCGGCTCGCCAGGTCGATCACGATGTGGGCAGGTTCGTGACCAATCTCGTGCCCGGCATTGAAAACCCAAGTCTGTCCGCGCCGATCAAACCAACCGCCACCCTCGACCCATGGCGCCTGGTGGATGTGGCCACAGATGACCATCTCGGGCTGCCAACGATCAATCCACTGCGTCAGGTTGCTATCGCCGTAGTCACTCCTGGTTGTCTTGCAGATGCGGGTGCCGGCAGGAGGTGCGTGATAGACCCAGATCCAGCTGGCGGGACGGTTGACGGCGGCAGTCCCGAGCTGACGTGCCACGATCTCCTTCGTCCGTGGCCCGTCCCACCAGGGGCACACCGTGAAGCGCACTCCATCGACATCCATGCTCTGCCCATCTCCGTAGAGCGCAGGGCCACGCAAAGCACTCAGCCAGCTGGCCCGCTGTTCACCGTCGGGGCCTGGGCCATCAAGATCGTGGTTCCCTGATGCCGCCATCACGATTGTCAACTGAGACAGGTCGGACAGATAGGCCGAGACGTCGAAGATTTGGGTGAGGAGCGGAGTGGGGCTTACGCTATCGAGAAGATCCCCGGGGAGTACTACTGCATCAAAGTCAGTGGATCGGTTGAGAATCCACTCCATCGGTGATAGTGGACGTCCGAGACGCAGAGCAGGCGCATCAGCGTGGACCGGAAACCGGGGTCACCGTGCGTGACTGCCAATGTCGAACGATGACTCCATCTTCACCTGGTGGATCAAAGCCGTAACCATGGGATACCTCCTCCTTTAGCGAGATATGCGGGGGCGGGGGGCTAGCTGAGCATCTGCCCTCGATGGTCACCACTACGTGGGCGTAGTGGTCGACTGGCTGGGGCACCGGACCCATTGGGACCTGGTTTAGAGACCTACGCTCTCAACCCATGCAGAGATCGGGCCTTTATCGGTGATTGCATCAGCGGCAGCGGCAACGTGGCGGTCCTGTTTCCCTGTCGCATCGGCACGAAGCCCGAGAACGCCGGGACCATCGAAGGTGAAGAACAATGCCTGTCGGTCTGGCGTGTCGTCAATGACGATCGGCTCCAGACCGAGTTCGACTGTGCGTTCTTCAAGCGGAAGACCGCCGTCCCGAAGGACAAACGTTCGAATACTGCTCCTGATGGGTTGACCTGACACGGCGACCTCCTGGTGACCTGGTGACCCCCGAGAGGCTAGGGGACCGGTTCTACCAACGGTGTCTACCCTATTTTTCTACCCAACTGAGCGGACGGAACGGTAGAAACCGGACTGGCTGAACACGTCGAACCAGCTAAACAGACATGAACAGGACCTTCGAGACCGTCGCTGGCGCATCCGGAACGTCGAAGTTGGTAAGCATATGGGCAGGCGGGCCGCGTGCCTAAGTGCCTGTCGATATGCCATGGGCCGCACTCGACCGCGACGCCAGGTGGCGAGGGATGACTCGTCGGGTGATCTTCCGATAGAGAGCTTCTAGTGCAAACGACCCGGCAACCAGTCCACCGACGATGACCAATCCACCGCGATTGTGCTTCCGTTCCTCCAGGATCAAGGCGAACAGCGAGACCAGGCATGCTGCCGTTGCGGCCCAGGCCAGCAGGCGCGGCGCCCTGCGTTTGGCCAGGCGGGCAGCGGCGACGTTCACAGCGGCGAAAATGATCAGGAACGCGGCGCTTCCGGTGAGGGCTATGCTGCCGAGGTTGAAGGCATTGGCGACAACGAGGGTGAGTCCCGTGGTAACCAAAAGGCCTTCGATGGGGCGGTCCCAGACCTTCTTGTCGAACGCTTCTGGAAGCTCACCTGAGCGTGCGATTGTCCACGACAGCCGAGCGGTTCCATAGAGGGTGGCGTTGATGGCGGACGTGGTCGAGAGAAGTGCGGCGACGCCTACAAGCACGAATCCCGCCTGGCCAAGGCTCGGACGTGCGGCCTCAGCCAGGACGTAGGAGCTGGCCCCGCGAACCTGACCGATGGTGAGCGTTCCAACGGTCACGATGGCCACCAGCACATACAAGGCGATCACGATCCCCACAGAGAGATAAAGCGCCCGCGGGAGCGTCCGACCGGGATTGCGCACGTCCTCGGCAGCGTTGGAGATGAGTTCGAACCCCTCGTAGGCGACGAAGATCACCATGCCGCCACCGATGACGGCCAGAGGATCCGGCCAGGCACCAGTCGAGACACGCGACCAGTGCACACCATGGAAGGCCGCGGCGATGACCAGGACGAGGATGACCACCTTGGCCACTACGATCCACTCTTCCGCGCCACCCACGATGGAGGCCTTGGCGACGTTGAGAATGGCGATCAAGATGATGATCCCACTCAGCAAAAGATGGTCGACCAAGGACGAAGGGTGGCCCGGGAGGAGACTGTCCGCGTAGCCGGCAAAGGCCGCGGCGTACAGCGAGATCATGACGACATAGCTGAAGAACAACAAGACGTTGAGCCCTCCGACGAAGACGCCAGAGCCGAAGGTCTCGTTGAGAAAGGCGACCGTCCCGCCGCGACTGGGATAGGCAACTGAAAGCCGAGCATAAGAAGTAGCGGTCAGGAGGGCCACGCCTCCGGCGATGAGAAACGCTATTGGGGCCGCACCTCGGGCCAGCTCGATGGCCAACCCGAGAACGGCAAAGATCCCGCCACCGACCATTCCCCCGATCCCGATCGCTACCGTGCTCGCCAGGCCGAGTGTCCGCTTGGACCGGGCCGCTGGGGCAGTGACTCCGGTGGAGTCTTGCCCACCAAAGGAACCCTACTTCTGTCGGTAGGCGTATTTGCGCTTCATGCGTGAGCTCACCTTGCCCCGACGTGGGGAGTAGGGAACTCGTGCGCTGCCCTACCTAGGCCGACCGATGCGGGCCGGGGTGACCCGTCCGGCGCACGCAGTTCGACTTCGCTCGGATCATCAAGACCCCACAGCGAGCGTCGCGGCGGACCTCGATGATCTTGCGCGCCGAGAAGTCCGCACTGCCACGAACACGCTCGAGGGCGGAGACGAGGGCTCTCTCGGGATCGGGACCGTCGGGTCCCCACCCAGAAGCCATGGCCGCCTCCAGCTCGTCTTTGGATAGCAGATCCGCCGTGTCCCGGTCGATCAACCCGGCGGCGACAGCCGCCCGTCGCATTCCCTCTGGAGCGGGAGTGGGTCGGTAGTCCCAGCCTTCGAGCCCGATCTCCTCGGTGACGACGTCAAGGAGGCTGAGGGCCTCCCACAGCTGGGTGACCTCGTCCTCGGACAGGCAGCCCGTCTTTACCGCGGCGACCGCCATGTCGTAGACCTCTGAGTCCGATCGCGGACCAATGCACAGGACCTCGAGGAGGCCGACGTCCTCGGAGATCGTGGCTTTGTAGACCACCCGATAATGGCCGTCCAAGACGTCAAGTGTGTTCCAGCCTGCGAGAGGCGCGTGGAGGGGGTGCTTCCCAGCAGGGTCGCCACAGAGGTGAACTACCTCAACCAGAACTTCGATCCGCTCATCTTCGCTGAAGCGCTCTAACTGCT